>Ga0255099_1000917_pt1 | contig 10880 bp, 9 predicted proteins | sample Colum_Colum_RepA_2_FD_188451 | JGI IMG/M metagenome (GOLD analysis project Ga0255099, IMG submission 188451) | Freshwater microbial communities from Columbia River, Oregon, United States - Colum_Colum_RepA_8d | ecosystem: Environmental > Aquatic > Freshwater > River | place: USA: Oregon...
CCTTTGTATTTACGTAAATTTAACATTTAATATAGTCGTATCATTTCAGAATAATGGAGTATTTTAGCAAAAAATTCAAAAAATGCATTCTATATCCTATTATCAAGAAAAAGTCAGCAATCATTTTTCACAAATTGTAGCTAATAAAGATCCTAAAAATTTATACGAACCTATCCAGTATATTTTATCACTTGGCGGAAAAAAAATGCGTCCCGTTTTGACTTTAATGGCGAGTGAAGTTTTTAATGTAGATTGTGAAAAAGCGATTCCTGCTGCTACTGCGGTTGAGGTGTTTCATAACTTTTCTTTAATTCATGATGATATTATGGATGATGCGCCTTTGAGAAGAGGTAATCAAACAGTTCATGAAAAGTGGGATTTGAATACTGGAATATTATCAGGTGATGCAATGCTGATTTTGGCATACCAATATTTCGAGAATTATGAGCCAGTAACTTTCCAGAAATTAGCGAAATTATTCAGTAAAACGGCTTTAGAAGTTTGCGAAGGACAACAATACGATGTAGATTTCGAAACTCGTGATGATGTTACGATTTCAGAATACTTAAAAATGATTGAATATAAAACAGCAGTTTTAGTGGGTGCAGCTATGAAAATGGGAGCAATCGTTGCCGAAACTTCTGATGAAAATGCTAATTTGATTTATGATTTTGGACTGAATTTAGGAATTGCCTTCCAATTACAAGATGATTATTTAGACGCATTTGGAAATCCAGAAACTTTTGGAAAACAAGTTGGTGGAGATATTATTGAAAATAAAAAAACCTATTTATATTTGAAAGCAATTGAGTTTTCAAAGGCAGAAGAAAAACAACAATTATTACATTTATTCTCCATTCAACCAAAAGATAACGCTGATAAAATTGAATCAGTAAAAGCCATTTTTAATGATTCTGGAGCAAGCGAAGCTACTAAAAAAGCGATTCAAGAATATACTTTTAATGCCTTTGAAACTTTAGAAAAAATGGATATCGAGAATGATAAGAAAGCGATTTTGAAAGCTTTTGGAGAGAATTTAATGGGAAGAAACGTGTAATAATGTGTCAATTATTCAATTCGACAATGTGTCAATACTACTGAAAAATGAATTTTACAAATCCAATAAATATTGACGCATTAATTTCGCAAGCCGAAGAAGAACATTTGTACTTCAAACTCATTGAGCAAGTAAACAAAGATTTTGCTTTAGCGAATGAATCTTTAGATGTACCATCAAGTATTTTTCCGTTTGAATTTAAGAATTTGGTACAAGAGAAAATTTACAAACTCATTCAATACAAATTTGCTGAATATTTGAACTTACTTTACATCATCGATGTTCCTGAAGAACAAATTAAAAAACTAGATGGTTCTGACCTGGTTGAATTATCAGAACAAGTTGCTTTTTTATTATTAAAACGCGAATGGCAAAAAGTTTGGTTTCGAAATAAGTATTAAAAAAATACCCTTACAAAAGGCATAAAAGCTTCGGCATAAATATTATCTCTATCTCGGTGTAATACATTGTATCGAACACCAAAAGTTACATTTTCATTGCGGTAACCTGCGCCTACAAACAAAGCAGTATTCCAAAAATCATCCGAATTATTTCCGAACGAGTTTTCGTAAGTTCTATTAATGCGGAGTTGTTCTAATTCAGTAGAAATTTGCAGTTCTCTGATTGGCTGAAATAAGGCAATTATACTTCCTCCATACATATTGGCATTATAAAAATCACGCTGTTTTACATAGTTGTATTGCAGTCCTAAACCTGCTGATACATACTCGTTAAAATTATAAATAGCACTTGGAGCCACCATAATATCTGCGTAACCATTACCAACGCCTAAACCCAGTCCTCCTCCAAATTGTACATGATTCCAAAAATCACTTTTTGTTTTCATTTGAGCACTTTCTTGTGCATAAATTTCAGATTTGAAACCAAATAAAAACACAATAATTAACAAAAATGTTAAATACATTACGGAATCCTTTTTCATAAATCAAATTTCAAAAAATTAATGTTATAAAAGTATAAAAATCCTTGAAAAATTATCATAAAATGTTTTACTTTTGCATAATATTTTTAATTAAAAGGTCTTTCAGACAACAAGATATGGATAGGTTTTCCTTTTTAAACGCTGCACACACGGCTTTTTTTGCCGATTTATACGAACAATATTTACAAAATCCAGACAGCGTTGAGCCAAGCTGGAGAAGTTTTTTTCAAGGATTTGATTTCGCTCAGGCTAATTACGGCTCTGAAGAAGTAGCCCAACAAGTAGCTTATGTTGCTTCGGGTGATTCAGGAGAAATTTCTGAAAAAATGCAAAAAGAGTTCAATGTTCTTAAATTAATTGAAGGCTACAGAACACGTGGGCATTTATTCACAAAAACAAATCCAGTAAGAGACAGAAGACTTCACGGTCCTTCGCTGGCATTAGAAAACTTTGGCTTATCTCTAGCTGATTTGAATACAGTTTTTGATGCAGCTAAAATGGTTAACATGAAACCAAGTCCATTGGCAGATATTGTTAAGCATTTAGAAAATGTATATTGTCAATCTATTGGCGTGGAGTACATGTATATTCGTGAGCCACACAAATTGGAATGGATCAAAAATCGTTTAGATATCAACGATAATTTACCAAGTTTTACTACTGACAAGAAAAAACACATTCTTAGTAAACTTAACGAAGCAGTTTCTTTCGAAAACTTTTTACATACTAAATATGTAGGCCAAAAACGTTTCTCTTTAGAAGGTTGTGAAGCAGTTATTCCTGCCTTAGACGCTTTAGTGGAAGCTGCGGCTGATAAAGGTGTGGAGCAATTTGTAATGGGAATGGCACACAGAGGTCGTTTGAATGTATTGGCAAACATCTTTGGAAAAAATACTCAAAATATCTTCTCTGAATTTGACGGAAAAGACTATGATGAAGACGCAAACTTTGATGGGGATGTAAAATATCACTTAGGGTTAACTTCGGATAGAGTAACCAATTCAGGCAAGAAAATTAACTTAAATTTAGCGCCAAATCCTTCGCACTTAGAAACTGTAGGTGCTGTTATTGAAGGAATTACAAGAGCAAAACAAGATAGAAATTATCCAAATGATTTTTCAAAAGTATTACCAATCGCTGTTCACGGTGATGCCGCTGTAGCGGGTCAAGGTATTGTGTATGAAATCATTCAAATGGCTAAATTAGATGGTTATAAAACAGGTGGAACAATCCATTTAGTAATCAATAACCAAGTCGGATTTACCACCAATTATTTAGATGCACGTTCATCTACTTATTGTACGGATGTAGCTAAAGTAACTTTGTCGCCTGTTTTACACGTAAATGCAGACGATGCAGAAGCGGTAGTACATGCAATGTTATTTGCTTTAGATTACCGTATGGAATTTGGTACCGATGTTTTCATCGATTTATTAGGCTATAGAAAATATGGACATAACGAAGGTGATGAGCCTCGTTTTACACAACCAGTTTTATATAAATTAATTGCAAAACATAAAAATCCAAGAGATCTTTATGCAGAAAAATTAATGCAAGAAAGTGTTATTTCGGCAGGTTTTGTAAAAGAATTAGAAGAAGCTTACAAAGCAAAATTAGATGAAAATTTAGAAGCATCTCGTAAGAAAGATTTAACTGTAATTACTCCGTTCATGGAAAATGAATGGGAAGGTTACAAACAAGTTTCAGATGATGTAATGCTTCAAAAATTTGATACTAAGTTTGATAAAAATCAACTGGCAGAAATTGCTAAAACCATTACAGAACTTCCATCTGATAAGAAATTCATCAGTAAGATTACAAAGTTAATTGGGGATAGAAAAAACATGGTGGAAACCAATAAATTAGATTGGGCAATGGGTGAATTATTAGCCTATGGTTCTCTAATGTCAGAAGGTTTTGACGTGCGTATTTCTGGTCAGGACGTTGAAAGAGGAACATTCTCACACCGTCATGCAGTAGTTAAAGTGGAAGATTCGGAAGAAGAAGTAATTCTTTTAGATAAAATAAAAGATAAAAAAGGAAACTTTTATATCTACAATTCACACCTTTCTGAGTATGGTGTTTTAGGTTTTGAATACGGATATGCGTTGGCATCGCCAAAAACCTTAGTAATTTGGGAAGCACAGTTTGGAGATTTCTCTAACGGCGCTCAAATTATGATTGATCAATACATTTCGGCAGGTGAAGACAAGTGGAATAACCAAAACGGATTGGTAATGTTGTTGCCTCACGGTTATGAAAACCAAGGAGCAGAGCACTCATCAGCACGTATGGAACGTTATTTGCAAATGTGCGCAAAACACAATATGTATATTGCCGATGTAACTTCGCCAGCTAATTTCTTCCATTTAATGAGAAGACAGTTAAAAACAGAATTCCGTAAGCCATTAGTAGTGTTTTCTCCAAAAAGTTTATTACGCCATCCAGATGTAGTATCTTCAATGGATGAATTAGCAAACGGACAATTCCAAGAAGTATTAGATGATCCAAAAGTAACAGATAAAAAAGCCATTAAAACATTGGTATTCTGTACAGGAAAAGTATATTTTGACATTATTGCACAAAGAGAAGAATTAGGTAGAAATGATGTGGCAGTGGTTCGTTTAGAACAATTGTTCCCATTAGCGGTTGACCAAATCAAAGCAATTATCGATAGTTATCCAAATGTTGATGATTACGTTTGGGCACAAGAAGAACCTAAAAACATGGGAGCTTATGGATACATGTTGATGAATTTTGATTTAGTAAAATTAAGATTAGCATCTCCAAAAGCATATAGTGCACCGGCAGCAGGTAGTTATGAGCGTTCAAAAAAACGTCAAAAGAATGCTATCGCTATGGTTTTTGATAAAAAATTATTTCAATAAAAATAAAACAGATAATAGTTTAGGTTTAAAACTAACACAACTTTTAAACTTCTAAACTTATTTTAAACTTTTAAACTAAAAAACATGATTTTAGAAATGAAAGTCCCTTCTCCAGGGGAATCAATTAAAGAAGTAGAAATTGCTACATGGTTAGTAAAAGATGGTGATTATGTAGAAAAAGACCAAGCGATTGCTGAGGTTGATTCAGACAAAGCAACATTAGAATTACCAGCTGAAGCAAGCGGAATAATTACATTAAAAGCAGAAGAAGGTGACGCAGTAGCAGTTGGTGCTGTGGTTTGTTTAATTGATACAGGTGCAGCAAAACCAGAAGGTGGTGCAGCTCCAGCAAAAGAAGAAGCAAAAGCAGTTGAAGCTCCAGCTGAAGCTCCAAAACCAGCTCCAGTAGCTGAGAAAACATACGCAACGCAAGCACCATCACCAGCAGCAAGAAAGATTTTAGACGAGAAAAACATCGAACCTTCTGCAATTGTTGGAACAGGTAAAGGTGGAAGAATCACTAAAGATGACGCCGTAAATGCAGTACCATCTATGGGAACACCAACAGGTGGAAACCGTGGTTCAGAAAGAACAAAACTTTCTATGTTACGTAGAAAAGTAGCAGAACGTTTAGTATCTGCTAAAAACGAAACAGCTATGTTAACTACTTTCAATGAAGTAGACATGACGGCTATTTACGCTTTACGTGATCAATACAAAGAAGAGTTCAAAGCAAAGCACAGTTTAGGATTAGGCTTCATGTCGTTCTTTACAAAAGCAGTAACTCGAGCTTTACAATTGTATCCAGATGTAAACTCTATGATTGATGGTCAAGAGAAAATTTCTTATGACTTTTGTGATATTTCTGTAGCAGTTTCTGGTCCAAAAGGATTAATGGTTCCAGTAATGAGAAATGCAGAAACATTATCGTTCAGAGGTGTTGAGGCTGAAATCAAAAGATTAGCAATCAGAGCTCGTGATGGACAAATTACAGTGGATGAAATGACAGGTGGAACATTCACAATTTCTAATGGTGGTGTTTTTGGAAGTATGTTATCTACGCCAATCATCAATCCTCCACAATCAGGTATTTTAGGAATGCACAATGTAGTGGATAGAGCGATTGTTAAAAACGGTCAAATCGTAATTGCTCCAGTTATGTACGTTGCCTTATCATACGACCACAGAATCATCGATGGACGTGAGTCAGTTGGATTCTTAGTAGCGGTAAAAGAAGCATTAGAAAACCCAGCAGAATTATTAATGGGTGGAAATGTGAAAAAAGCCTTAGAACTTTAATTGTCATTCTGTCCCGAAACTTCGGGATTGTTTCAGAATCCAAATAATAAAATCCCAAATTTCAAAAGAGTTTGGGATTTTTTCTTTGCGAATTTTGCGAAAATCAACACAGGATCTTTGGTGTTAATTCACCTCAAATACAAAAAATGATTGCTGTAATCAATAATTGCTTTTCCTTTAAGTAAAATATCAGCACCAATAATACCATCAACGGGTTTGGTTTTGTAATGGCGAAGCGCATCATTCACATGACTCATGTCAAAAATAATTACGTGGAATTTTTTATTTTTCCATCTCCCAAAATGAACTTCGTTGTTTTTTGCTATTTGTGTGTCAATTCCAGTGGCACCAGCACCTGAAGCTTTGGTTTCTGAGAATTGTGCGTCTAAATTGAAATGCACAATACTTTCAAATCCAACACAACTGTTACTAGCGCCGGTATCTAAAATGAAGCTGCCTTTAACTCCATTTATTTTTCCTTTGATTAATAAATGTTGGGTTTTTAATACCGTAAATTTTATCTTTTTATATTTTTTCCCTTTTAAAAAGTCTTGTAAATCTTCCATAATTCAAATGTAAAAATTTTAGTTTTAATACTTAATACATCTATCTCAATACTTTTATAACTTTGCACCACAATCCAAAACTTTAAAACTCGTAACCTTGAACTCGAAACTAATTTTAACCGATACACATACCCATTTATATTCAGAAGAATTTGATCAAGACAGAAATGAAATGATGCAAAGAGCTATCAATGTTGGAGTTTCAAGAATGTTTGTACCTTCAATCGATTCTAATTATACATCTAAAATGTACGAATTAGAAAAGCAATATCCCGAAAATGTATTTCTAATGATGGGATTACACCCAACGTATGTAAAGGAAAATTATTTGGAAGAATTGGCACATGTTGAAAAAGAATTGGCTTCAAGAAAATTTTATGCTGTGGGTGAAATAGGAATCGACTTATTTTGGGACAAAACTTTCTTAAAAGAGCAACAACATGCTTTTCAATATCAAATTCAATTAGCAAAAAAGTACAAATTAGGAATCAATATTCATTGTCGCGATGCATTTGATGAAGTTTTTGAAGTATTGGAAAGTGAAAAATCAGATGATTTATTCGGAATTTTCCATTGTTTTACGGGTGATTTGGGTCAAGCCCAAAGAGCGATTTCGTTGGGAATGAAATTAGGAATTGGGGGAGTAGCTACATTTAAAAACGGAAAAATCGATCAATTTCTGAATGAAATCGATTTGAAACATATTGTTTTAGAAACCGATTCTCCTTATTTAGCGCCTGTTCCACATAGAGGAAAGCGTAATGAAAGCAGTTATACATTATTGGTAGCACAAAAGTTAACCGAAATTTACAAATTGCCAATAGAACAAATAGGAGAAATTACTACTAAAAATTCAAAACAAATTTTCGGAATTTAACCTAAAATAAAGCCTCAATTCATAAAATTTTTGTTCTTTTGTGAATTGTTTTTAAATAAAGTATGACAAAGTTCGATGCTATTCGCCCTTTTTATGATTCTGAAGTTAACGAAGCCTTAAAGTCTTTGTTGCATCATCCTATGATGAAGGCTATGATGGATTTTACTTTTCCAGAAATGGAAGATGAAGTTTGGAAAGAGCAATTGAGCAGAACTCATTCAATTCGTGATTTTCAAGTAAACTTTGTATATCAATCCATTCAAAGAGTTTTAGAAAGAAGTTCAGAAGGACTTACCACTTCTGGTTTTGAAAAGTTAGAACCTAATACTTCGTATTTATTTATCTCTAATCACCGCGATATCATTCTAGATACTTCGTTGTTAAATGTTTCGTTGATAGATCATGGTTTAGTAATGACGGCTTCGGCTATTGGGGATAATTTGGTTCAGAAAGATTTTCTTTTAAAACTTTCTAAATTAAATCGAAATTTCTTAGTACAAAGGGGATTATCGCCACGAGAATTATTGCAAAGTTCAAAATTGATGTCAGAATACATGTATCATTTATTGTCTAAAGAAAATCGTTCCGTTTGGATTGCTCAACGCGAAGGAAGAACAAAAGACGGAAATGATGCTACTCATCAAGGAGTTCTGAAAATGCTGGGAATGGCAAATGATGAACAAAGAGGTATGGATTTCTTTAAGAAATTGAAAATTGTTCCAGTTTCTATATCGTATGAGTACGACCCTACAGATGCATTAAAGATGCCTCAATTAATAGCACTTTCTAAAGATGAAGTTTACATTAAAGAAAAAAATGAAGATTTTATTACTTTATTAAGTGGAATAATTGGTCAAAAGAAACGAATTCACATTCATGTGGGTGATGTTTTAGATAGTGAATACGAGAAAATTATTTTTGAAAATGACAATAATAATAAGCAAATACAAGCTTTAGCACAAGTAATTGACGATTCTATACTGCTAACGTACAAGTTGTGGCCAACAAATTTTATTGCTTACGATATTTTACACAACACAACTAAATTTTCAAATTTATATGACGAAAAAGAGCGTCAGTTATTTGAAAGAAGATTAGAAATGCGAATTGATGCTGAGAATGAAACCATGAGAGAAGGCTTCTTAGCTATGTATGCAAATCCAGTTGTGAACAAATTGAAATACACTAATGACATCGCATAAACCTAAAATACTTTTAATCTACACCGGTGGTACCATCGGAATGGTAAAAGATTTTGAAACAGGAGCTTTAAAGGCTTTTGATTTTAAGGAATTGTTAAGTAGAATTCCAGAGCTTCATTTGTTAGATTGTCAAATTGAAACTTTTTCTTTCGATTTGCCAATCGATTCATCTAATATGAATACTTCGGATTGGCAAAAAATGGCCAAAATTATTGAGGAGAATTATTCTAAATTTGATGGTTTTGTCGTTTTACACGGCTCCGATACAATGTCTTATAGTGCTTCAGCTTTAAGCTTTATGTTGGAAAATTTAGCTAAACCAGTAATTTTTACCGGTTCGCAATTGCCAATTGGGGATTTAAGGACTGATGCAAAAGAAAATCTGATTACAGCTATACAAGTAGCATCACTACACGAGAATAAAGTTCCGGTTATCCAAGAAGTTTGTTTGTATTTTGAATACAAATTGTATAGAGGAAATCGAACTACTAAAATAAGTGCCGAACATTTTAATGCTTTCAGGTCGCCTAATTTTCCAGAATTAGCTGAGTCAGGTGTGCATTTAAAAGTGAATAATGATATTGTTATCAAACAAAAGTCAAGAAAAAAACTGAAAATTCATACAAATCTTGATGACAATGTGGCTATTCTAAAAATTTTTCCAGGAATTAATCAACATGTTTTGACAGCATTTTTTGCGATTCCAAATTTAAAAGGGATTGTTTTAGAAACTTATGGTTCTGGAAATGCACCTACCGAAGAATGGTTTGTAAAAATTTTAGAGCAAGCAATTTATAATAATATTCACATTATTAATGTTACACAATGTAGTGGAGGTAGTGTTTCTATGGGAAATTATGAAACTAGTACACAATTAAAAAACATAGGTGTAATCTCTGGAAAAGATATTACAACAGAGGCAGCAATAACTAAATTGATGTACTTGTTAGGTCAAAAAACACCACAAAAAGTATTTAAGACTGTGTTTGAAACAGAAATACGTGGAGAAATGTTTTAAAAATAACATTTAAAATTTTCATACATCAGATTTTTTACGTTATTTAGCACCCTTAAAATCGAGTATTATTTCAATAGAGAGGTGGCCGAGTGGTCGAAGGCGCACGCCTGGAAAGTGTGTATACTCCACAAGGGTATCGAGGGTTCGAATCCCTTCCTCTCTGCAGAATGATATTAATTTTAAAATTTTATAAATATTTTTATATCTTTAAACCCAATTAACTAATTAAAATTAAGAACAAAAGCGATGAAAAGATTATTTTCTATTTTAGCAATCACGGGGCTTATGACTTTTGGAAATGTTCAAGCTCAAGATTCAACACAAGCAGCAGCTCCTGCTACTGAACAAGTAGCTGATACAACTGCAACAGCAACAACTGATGAAGCAACTGCAACGACTGAAGAAGCCGTAGCTGAAGAAGCTACTTTTACGCAATCAATGAAAAAACGTTTCATTGAAGGAGATCCAATTTGGATGTCTCCAGTATTATTATGTTTAATTCTTGGTTTAGCAATTGCTATTGAAAGAATTATTTACTTAAATCTTTCTTCAATCAACACTAAAAAATTCGTTGCTGAAGTAGAATCTGCATTAAACTCAGGTGGTATTGAAGCTGCTAAAGAAGTGGCTAAAAACACAGCAGGACCAGTTGCATCTATTTTTTATCAAGGTTTAGATCGTTCTTCTCACGGATTAGAATCGGCTGAAAAATCTATCGTTGCATACGGTGGTGTTCAAATGGGACAATTAGAGAAAAACGTTTCTTGGGTTTCTTTATTTATTGCACTTGCACCGATGTTAGGATTCTTAGGAACGGTTGTTGGTATGATTGTTGCGTTTGACCAAATTGAGTCTGCAGGATCTATGGAGCCATCATTAGTTGCTGGAGGTATTAAAGTAGCGTTATTAACAACGGTATTTGGATTAATCGTAGCGATGATTCTTCAAGTTTTCTACAACTATATTACAGCTAAAATTGACTCTATCGTGAACGACATGGAAGATGCTTCTATCAGCTTAGTTGATATGT
>Ga0255099_1000927_pt1 | contig 10805 bp, 10 predicted proteins | sample Colum_Colum_RepA_2_FD_188451 | JGI IMG/M metagenome (GOLD analysis project Ga0255099, IMG submission 188451) | Freshwater microbial communities from Columbia River, Oregon, United States - Colum_Colum_RepA_8d | ecosystem: Environmental > Aquatic > Freshwater > River | place: USA: Oregon...
TGCGGTCCTCGCCATTGTCACAATCCCCGGCATCGGGGCCTGCTTTCAATGCTTTGCGTTTGGCTTTCTTTTCTGCCTTGTCCTTCTTCTTCTCTTCCTTGGCTTCGAGTTTCAACACTTCCTCATCAAGGATCTCGTGACGGATATCTTCCTTCATGTCTTCGAGTTCATCATTGAGTTTCATGACGCTGACATGGCCCCTGGGTTTGCCTTCGCTTTTATGGCGTCCGGCATTTGCCACCAGCATGACGACGACAAACAGGAAAGCCAGCACCAGCGTCAACGTTTTTGCGAGGAACAGGCCGTATTCAACAAGAAATTCGATCATGGGACTCCAGTGCTGACAGGTTAATGCAATGTTTTCAGCCACAGGCATTTTTCGCCGCTGGCCTTTTGTATTTGCTGCAGCCGCTGCTGATGGGCTTCAAGTTCGGCGGCTTCGGCGTGAATGACACGCAACGGGGGCCTGTCTGCGTGCAGCTTGATGGCTGGTGCGACAACAGCGCTTGATTCATTACCGGCTTCATAGCCAAGCCCGAGCGTTGATTGCCCGCCTGTCATCATCAGGTAGACATCGGCGAGTATCTCGGCATCCTTCAGCGCGCCATGCAGCTCGCGCTGGCTATTGTCGACTTCGTAGCGTTTGCACAGTGCATCAAGATTGTTCTTCTGGCCTGGGTGTTTCTTGCGCGCCATTGCCAGCGTGTCGAGCACGCTGCAGTAGTCCGTCATCAGACCATGTCCTTTGTTCAACAGGGCAAGTTCGTAATTGAGGAAGCCGATGTCGAACGGCGCGTTATGGATGATCAATTCGGCGTCTTTGACAAATTCCAGAAAGGTTTCAACTACTGCGCTGAACAATGGCTTGTCGGCGAGGAATTCATTGCTGATACCGTGTACGGCGAGAGCTCCGGCTTCCACTTCACGCTCGGGATTGAGGTAGACGTGCAAATGGCGACCGGTATGCTTGCGGTTCATCAGTTCGACACACCCGAGCTCGATGACTCGGTGCCCCTGCGCCGGATCGAGTCCGGTGGTTTCGGTGTCGAGCACTATCTGTCGCATCGCAAAACTTCCTCGTCAGTACTTGAATAGTCAGCGTGGCAATTCGTCAATGCCGCGATTGGCCAGTTGGTCGGCCCGTTCATTGCCGGTCTCGCCGCTGTGGCCCTTCACCCACTGCCAGTCGATACTGTGGTTGCCGGTGAGGGCATCAAGAGTCTGCCACAGATCAACATTCATCACCGGCTTCCTGGCAGCCGTGCGCCAGCCGCGCTGCTTCCAGTTCGGCAGCCATTCAGTGATGCCCTGCAGTACGTACTTCGAATCACTCTTCAATACCACCTTGCACGGTCGTCTCAGCGCCTGCAGTGCTTCAATAACTGCTGTGAGTTCCATACGGTTGTTGGTAGTGGCGGCTACCCCGCCATAGAGTTCCCTGCTCTGGTCGCCGCACTGCAGCACCACGCCCCAACCACCCGGGCCGGGATTGCCACGGCAGGCACCATCGGTATAGATCGTTACGGCCTGCACGCATCGTGCTCTTTGTTGGTGGCACCATTGGCGGCACCGTTGCTGACGCATTTGGCGGCCAGCGGCAGGTTGGCAGCCTTGCCGGAAGCGCCGGCCACCGGCATTCTCAACGCCGACACTGTGTGCCGGCGCTGCCGTTGCTGGACAGGAATCAACGGCAACACCTGTTTGCGGGCTGCGATGACATACACCGCCCCACTGGGCCAATTGCAACGCGAGGCCACTGATTCCATCCAGCCGGAATAGCGGATGGCTGCCGGCGCATCAATCGGTAACGCATATTCGGCATAGCGGACTTCATCAATCTGGAATTCGAGCAAATTGAGCCAGTCGCCCAGCCGGACACGGCCAAGCATGCGGGCATGCCATGGCGCCGGGCGCCGGCCCGGAACCAGTTTGTTGCGTAAACCCCAACTGCTGAGCGGGTTGAAGCCTACAATGATTACGTGACCACCGGGGATCAGCACGCGGGTGATTTCGCGCAGCAGTTGATGCTGGTCCGCGGCATAGTCGAGAGCATGGTGGAGCAGTACGCAATCCACCGACGAGCTGGCCAGCGGTATGGCCTCAGTCTCGGCTACTGCCTGATACCCGCGAGCGGCCTCGGCAAATGGTGTGAAAGCAAACTTGTGACCCATTGGACTGCGCTGGTGCAGCTCCAGTGCGGCACAGCCGAGCTGCAACAAGTGGTAGCCGAATCGGCGGCCCAGCATCTCGTCGACCAGTGCCTGTTCACGCCCCAGCAAATGCTGTCCAAGCGGGCCTTGATACCAGGCGGTTAGCGCCTGACAGGCTGGTAGATCGTGCGGCTGGGGCGCTGAGGTAAACAAGGGAGTGTGGCCGTCACATTGCGTCACTTTGAGGGACGCAATCCTAACAGGTTGGGTCCCGCTGAGGCAGCAGATCGCCGCATGCACGGCAGGTGTAGTTTGAGTAGACTGGCACCAATGCCAGTGAGGAAAACATGCTGCACATCGAACCCGTCAAAGCCTTCAGGGACAACTATTTATGGACCTTTCACCAGAGCGGCAGCACGCAGGCCGTGGTGGTCGATCCAGGTGATGCCGCTCCGGTACAACGGTATCTGCAACAACACGGCCTGCAGTTGGCCGGTATCCTCATCACCCATCACCATGCAGACCACGTTGGCGGTGCCAGTGAACTGCAGAATGCCTGGCAAGTGCCGGTGTACGGCCCTGACTCTGCCAGGATCCCGCAGGTCACTGCGCCGGTAGGTGAAGGCGACACAGTGGAGGTGCTTGGCATCACGCTGCATGTGCTTGCCGTGCCGGGTCATACGCTTGATCACATCGCGTATTTCGCTGCCAATGTTGATGGTGCACCACTGGTGTTTTGTGGCGACACCTTGTTTGCCGCCGGCTGTGGCCGCATGTTTGAAGGCACGCCGCCGGTGATGCATGCGTCACTGCAGAAGCTGGCCAGTTTGCCGATGGCTACTCGCGTGTTCTGCACGCACGAGTACACGCTCTCGAACCTGGCTTTCGCCAAGGTGGTGCTGGGCAATGTTGTGGCAGAGCGCATTGGCAACGAACAACGCAAACGAGATGCCGATCGGCCGACGCTGCCCAGCACTATGGCCCTGGAACTTGCCACCAATCCGTTTTTGCGTTGTGACGATCCGGCGGTGCTGGCCGCCCTCGCCTCTCAGCAACAATTTACCGGGCGCGAGCCGGCTCAGGTGTTTGGCGCACTGCGTCGCTGGAAAGACAGCTTCTAAAGCGGGCTATCGTCCAGGTCGCGCAGCACGCGCCCCGGAATGGCTGCCAACAAAGCTTGCGTGTAGGGCTGCTGCGGCGAAGTAAACATGTCGTGCGTGGTACCACTTTCGACCAGCTTGCCAGCCTTCATTACCACAATACGGTCTGCCAGATAGCGGACCACTGCCAAGTCGTGTGAGATGAACAACATGCTCAGGTTGAAGCGCGCCACCAGATCCAGCAACAGATCGAGTATCTGCGCCTGTATCGTCACATCAAGCGCCGATACCGGCTCGTCGGCGACGATGAACTCCGGCTTGGTTCCAATAGCCCGCCCTATTGCAATGCGCTGGCGCTGGCCGCCGGAAAACTCGTGCGGGTAACGCAGCACATTGGCGCGCGCCAGCCCCACCGCATCCATCAGCTCGAACACTGCGGTATCCAGGCCCTTGCGATCCACTACGCCGTGCAACAGCAGCGGCTCGGCAAGCGTGTCGTACACCGTCATGCGTGGATTCAGACTTGAGTAGGGATCCTGGAAAATCATCTGCATGCGCCGGCGCAACGGCTTCAGTTCCGCGGCCGATAGATGCACCAGCTCGCGGCCATCGAAACGGATGCTGCCGCTGCAGGGCTGCAGCAGCCGCAGAATGCTGCGACCAAGCGTGGATTTGCCGGAACCTGATTCGCCGACAAGCCCCAGGATTTCATGGCGATTGATTTGCAGTGAAATTCCATCCACTGCTTTCACAGCTGGTCCACCCCGATTGCCGTAAAACTGTGTGTACAGATCGGTAATGGTGATCAGTGGCTCCGGCGAATGGCTGACAGGCCGCTTGGCGCCAGCAGGTACAGCTGCCAGCAACTTGCGCGTGTATTCATGTTGTGGAGTCTGGAAGATTGCCATTCGCTCGCCTTGTTCAACAAAGCGGCCATCCTGCATCACACAGATGTTGTCGGCGATATCGGCCACCACGCTGAGGTCGTGGCTGATGAAGATAACGCCGATATTGCGGCGCTGCTGCAAATCACGCAGCAATTTCAGAATCTGGGCCTGGACGGTCACGTCCAGCGCAGTCGTCGGCTCGTCGGCAATGATGAGTTGCGGCTCCGCAACCAGCGCCATGGCAATGACGACACGCTGTCGCATACCACCGGAAAACTCGAAAGGATATGCATGCATGCGACGTTCGGCGTTCTGGATACCGACTTCTTCCAGTGTCTGAATGCCCTTCTGCCACGCGTCGCGCCGGCTCATGCTGAAATGCAGCTGCAGCGGCTCAATCAATTGTTCGCCTATGGTCATATAGGGGTTGAGCGAAGTCATCGGGTCCTGGAATATTATCGAGATGCCTTTGCCACGCACTTTGCGCAGTTGGGCTTCACTCAGGGTCAGCAGATCCTGACCTTCGAACAGTGCACAACCATCTTCAATGCGGCCCGGAGGCTTGGGGATCAGCCCGACCAAGCTGTAACAGGCAATCGATTTGCCGGAGCCGGATTCGCCAATGATCGCCAGCGTCTTGCCGGCCTCAACCCGGAAGCTGATGCCGTCAACCGCAGGCACTACGCCATTACGCGTATGGAAGTGGACTTTGAGATCAGTGACGTCGAGCAGCGCCATGGTCAGTCCTTCGCTGTTCGTGGATCGAGTGCGTCACGCAGACCGTCGCCGAGGAAGTTCAGCGCGAATAACGACAGCGTCAGTGTCAGGCCCGGAAAGATCAGCAACCACGGATACTCTTCCATGGTCTCGACACCTGACGAGATCAACAACCCCCACGACGCCGCCGGTGCTTGCACGCCAAGTCCGAGAAAACTCAGCAGTGCTTCCAGCAGCATTACGTTCGGGATCGTCAATGTGGTGTAGACAATCACCGGTCCCAGCGCATTTGGAATCAGGTGTCGCCACACGATCGCCACCGGACCCAGACCAAGCGACACCGCGGCTTCAACAAACTCCTGCTGGCGCAAACTGAGGATCTGGCCCCGTACGATGCGCGCCATGGTCAGCCACTCCACAGCGCCAATAGCGAGGAACAGCAACAGCAGGTTGCGGCCAAATACCACCATCAACAGGATGATGAAGATCATGAACGGCAGCGCGTACAGCATGTCTACCAGCCGCATCATGGCGTTGTCGATACGACCGCCGGCGTAACCGGCAATCGCGCCGTAAGTCACACCGATCAACAGCGCCACTGCAGTGGCAATGAAACCAACTGCCAGCGACATGCGGCCGCCGTACAGAATACGCGTCAGCTGATCGCGTCCGAAGGTATCAGTGCCAAGCCAGTGATCGGCCGATGGCGGTACCGCCCCCAGACGAAGATCCTGCTGTTCATAGCCGTAGGCTACCAGCCACGGCGTCAGCAGGCACAGCAGTGTAACAAGCAGCAGGAACACCAGGCCCGCCATCGCCAATTTGTTCTTGCGCAGCCGAGTCCACGCGTCTTGCCAGAGCGAGACTCCACGGGGAATTACATGTAGATCAGCTGTAGTCATCGTAGCTACTATTTGTACTGATAGCGCAGACGTGGATTCAGCCACGTGGCCGCGATGTCCGACAGCAGGTTGAAGACCACGATCAGTGTTGCCAGAAACACGGTTGTGCCGAGAATCATTGTGTAGTCGCGGTTGAAGGCAGCCTGGATGTAGAAACGGCCAAGGCCCGGAATCTGGAAGATGGTTTCGACCACAAACGAACCGCTCAACAGATAGGCGAAAGCCGGGCCGAGATAACTGACTACCGGGAACAAGCCGCCACGAAGAGCGTGTTTGAGAATCACCACGTACTCAGGCAACCCTTTCGCGCGCGCCGTGCGCAGGTAATCCTGCGACAACACTTCCAGCATGCCAGCACGACTCAAACGTGCGATGTAACCGGCATACATGGCACCCAGAGTAATGCTGGGCAGTAACTTGTCACCGGGTGTTGAACCCCAGCCGGACACAGGCAACCACTGCAGCCAGATACCGAACACCAGCACCAGCAATGGCCCCAGCAAGAATGAGGGCATGCAGATACCAACCATGGCCGCGCCCATTGGCACATAATCCTGCAGGGTGTTGGGTTTCAGCGACGCGACCACCCCGGCTGTTACACCGAGCACCAACGCGATCATCAAGGCATAAAAGCCGAGCTCTGCGGTGATAGGCAAGCCGTCAACGATCAGCTCGTCCACCGTGCGACCGGGATAGCGGAAAGTCGGGCCGAGATCACCGTGAGCGAGATCGGCAAGGTAGGAGAAATACTGCTGCAGAATCGGTTGGTCCAGACGGTAACGCGCTTCGAGCGCCGCCTGAACCTGCGGCGATACTGCCTTTTCACTTGAGAACGGTCCACCCGGAGCTGCTCTTATCAGGAAGAAGGTCAGCGTGATGACCGTCAGGATGACCGGAATGGCCTGCAGAACCCGCAATACTGTGAAACGCCACATGGAAATTCTTGCTTACTGCGCCGGGCATTCAAGGTACACATACTTCCATGTGATCCAGTCCATTATATTCTCGGGCATACCCTGGATACATGGACTCATCAGGTGCTTGCTGCGGTAGGTGTAGATCGGAAGTATCGGCATTTCATTCATCAGTAGAGTCTCAGCCTCCTTATAGAGTGTATAACGCTGTTGACGATCTGCAGTTCGGGGTGCCACATGCAGTACGATTTCGTCATAACGTGCATTACTGAAGCCGGTATAGTTATTGCCGCCCCCACTGATGTACATGTCGAGAAAAGTGTTCGGATCGACGTAGTCACCAATCCAGCTGCGGCGTGAAATCCCGTAATTCCGGTTTTTCTGGGTGTCCAGATACACCTGCCATTCCTGATTCAGCAAAGTAGCCTGGATGCCCAGCGTCTGCTGCCACATCTGCTGCAGGGTAACCGCTATCTTCTGGTGCTGTTCATGCGTGTTGTAGAGGATTTCGAAGGGGGGAAAGCCCTGACCACCTGCAAAGCCCGCCTCTGCCAACAGGCGTTTCGCTTCCTCAGGATCGTATTCGAACACCCGGGGCGGCTGGTAACCCAATGTGCCCGGTGGCACCAGGGCATAAGCGGGTTCATACAATCCCTGCAACACTGTCTCCACCAATAGCTGGCGATCTATCGACAACGCCAGAGCCTTGCGCACTCGCACATCATCGAAGGGCGCCTTCTTGGTATTAACGATGTAGAAGTAAGTGCCGAGGTACGGCGAAATTTCGATGAGATCCGGTTCATTCCGCAGGTAGACCGGTACTTTGTCGATCGGCACGTCTTCGGTGTAATGCAGCTGGCCATCACGGAACATGCGTTCTTCGGTTGTTAGGTTCTCGGTGGGGTAAAAAACAACAGCACTCAGTTGGACCGCTGCCGAATCCCAGTACTGCGGATTCTTCTCGATTCGTAAACGGGAATTCACTTCCCACTCTGTCAGCAGGAACGGTCCGTTGCCGACCAGGTTTCCCGGCCGCGCCCACGCAGTCAATCGGTCCGACGGATCACCGAACGACTCGATGGTTGCCCGATGTACCGGATAGGTAGTGTGATGATCGAACAATTGCAGCAGATACGGCGCCGGCGCACGCAAGCGGACCTGCAGTGTATAAGGATCGGACACCTCTACCCCCACTTGGGTGAAGTCGGATATTTCACCAGTGGCAAACGCTTCAGCATTCACAATCGGAAAGAACATGTAGCTGTTGACGTTGGCCAGTGCCGGCGTCATCGCGCGCTGCCAGGACCAGCGGAAATCTTCCGCCGTCAGTGGATCATTATTGGACCAGCGGGCGTCGTGGCGAAGATGGAATGTATAACTGAGGCCATCTTCGCTGATGTCCCAGCTTTCAGCGACGCCGGGTTCAACCTCCAGTGTCTGGGGATTCTTGCTGACGAGCCCTTCAAACAGGGCTGTGATGATGTGGTTTTCGGGAATACCACTGGTAGTGTGGGGATCGAGACCTTGCGGCTCAGCACCGTTGCCCTTGTGGAGAACTCCCAGTCTGATGCCTTCGTCTACTCGCGCTTCGCGTCCGCCACTCTCGCCACCACATGCTGACAAAAGCAACGACAGCAGCAAGAGCGCAGATGCTTTGAGGATGGTCTCGTGGGAATGCATCAGGGGTAGCGCCGGGATCGCCAAAGTCAGGTTGATCCCGAAGATAACATGTGCCACTGCGATCGTCAGGCTTAAAGCAGCGGATCCTGAACCTGCAATTGCGACTCGCGGCCTTCGATATCGGCGCGAGCCTCGAGGCTTAGGATGTAGCCGGAAATGTCGTTGGAGCCAGCCTGTTGACTGAGGAAGTTACGCATATTCTGTTCCTCGCCTTCGCGTAAATCAGCCGGCGTGCCATCCACAACGCCCTGCAATTCGATTACCACGTAATCCCCGCTGGAGAGGGAAAAGCCGGAGACTTCAGTACCACCTTCCGCCGGGCGCGGCATAATGAATGCGCGGTCGATAATTTCAGGGTTTACAGTCGGTGTTACCCGCTCGATAGAGTCTGTCTGTGCCCATGTAAGGTTTTGTGCAGCAAGCAGCCCATCGATGTTGTCGCCGCTCTTCATGCCATTGATGAAGCTCTCACCAAGGGCTTGTGCCTGTGCCTTGGCTTTGTCGAGCCGCACAGCTACTTCGACTTCGCCGCGTACAACATCGAGCGCCTTGATCTGGGCGGGCTGATGATCGATCACACGCAATACCACGCTGCGGTCACCCAGGGTAAACACTTCGCTGTTGAGTCCGTCTTCCATCACTTCGGTTGCGAAAGCGGCCTCCTGCACGGCAGCCTCGGCGGCGATGCCGGTACCACCATTACGGCCGAACAGACCGCTGGTCTGCTTAACCAGGTTCAATCGGGATGCAGGTGCTTCCAGATCAGGCGATTCAAACGCGAGGTTTTTCAGGTCTTCGACACGGGTGATGTAGAGCGTGTCGACTTCCTTCTGCTTCAGATCACGTTCCAGCGCTGCACGGCGCATCTCGAACGATTCAATTGCGGTTTCGCTTACTTCGGTAAGCTTTATCAAATGAATGCCGAACTCGGTCTGTACCGGCTCGGATACCTGGTCAACGGCCAGGCTGCGCAGTGCTTCTTCAAACGGCGCAACAAAGCTGTCGCCAGTGGTGAAGCCGACATCGCCTCCACCCTGGGCCGAACCGGTGTCATCAGAAAACTCGGCAGCGAGTGCGGCGAAGTCCTCCCCTGCATCGAGGCGGGCTTTTACAGCCCCAGCTTCGGTGCGGGCTGCGGCCAATTCCTCATCAGCAGTTGCTTCCCACAGGATGTGCGATGCTCGACGCTCGGTTTGCGCCTGGTACTCAGCAACTTCCTGCTGGTAGGCGGACTGCAGCTGGTCCTCGGTAACACTTACTTCGGCGAACAGTGATTCTTTGGACAATTCGATGTATTCAATATTGACCAGCTCTTCCTGCTGGAAGTCTGCCTGGTTTTGATCATAGTAGTTGGTGATCTCTTCTTCGCTGACAGTAACGGCATCGGTGAAAGTTCCCGCCGTCACCGTGAGATAACGCAACGTGCGCTTCTGGTGTACCAGTGATGCCAGTTTGGCCAGTTGATCGGGGGTGCTCAGGCCAGTCGCGGTGTAGGCGGCCAGCTGCTGGTTCAGCAACAGATCCTGCGCCAGTACTGAGCGATAGCCGCTCGGAGTATAGCCGGCACCTTGCAGCACCAGATTGGCGCGTTCGGCGTTGAATACGCCATCCACCTGGAAATCCTGATTCTGTGCGATCCGCACATCAATGGCTGCGGGTGAGATACCCATGCCTGAAGACTGTGCTGACTGTTGCAGCAGCGTGCGCTGGACCAACTCATTGACTGCAGCTTCCCTCAGCAAGGTTTCATCGAGCAGCGACAGGTCCGGATTCTCACCCAGTTGCGCGATGACTTCCTGTGCCTTTTGCTGCGTCACACTGTCAATTTCCTGCGACAGTATCTCGTCGCCATTCACCGTCAATTTTGGGGTGCTGACGAGGAAATTGCCGACAATGGTATCCAGTCCCCAAAGGGCGAATACCGCTATCAGCAGGCCGACCAGTATCTTGGAGATGATGCCTTGGGTCTTGTCACGGATTTGCTGCAACATAGGAATATTGTGCTATGCGGGGCGGGAATACTGCGGGATGAAATGGTTGAAACAATTGGCAGGCAGGCCACGCAAACGCGGCCTGCCAACGTTATCAGGAGTTGAGCGCGTCTTTGAGACCTTTGCCAGGTTTGAAAGCCGGTACGTTGGCTGCAGCAATGACAATGGCTTCACCGGTTTTCGGGTTGCGACCATTGCGGGCAGGTCGTGCCTTGGCAGCAAAGGTACCAAAACCCACCAGCGACACTTGCTCACCGGCTTTGAGGGTGGCGGTAATGGCATCGACTACCGCTTCTACAGCGCGGGTGGCGGATGTTTTTGGCAGGTCTGCACTGGCGGCAACTGCATCAATCAATTCGGCTTTATTCACGGAATCCTCGGTTTGTGGTTGTTGTCGATGGGGAAATCGGACGTGTGGCCATCAAGCAAACGAAAGCTTAAACCATGGGCCATACGTCGTGATC
>Ga0255099_1000928_pt1 | contig 10798 bp, 8 predicted proteins | sample Colum_Colum_RepA_2_FD_188451 | JGI IMG/M metagenome (GOLD analysis project Ga0255099, IMG submission 188451) | Freshwater microbial communities from Columbia River, Oregon, United States - Colum_Colum_RepA_8d | ecosystem: Environmental > Aquatic > Freshwater > River | place: USA: Oregon...
TTTTATATAATTATTATCAAATTAAAAGGTGATATTTATTTGTTATTTACGAAATTTGTCGTTTTAAAAAAACATTCAAAAATAACTACAACAACCACAATGAAAAAACACAACTACAGTGCTGGTCCATGCATACTTCCTCAAGAAGTTTTTGAAAAATCAGCGCAAGCTATTTTAAATTTCAATAATTCTGGCTTATCAATTTTAGAAATTTCTCATCGCAGCAAAGATTTTGTTGCAGTAATGGATGAAGCGAGAGCCTTAGTTCTAGAACTTTTAGGATTAGAAGGCAAAGGTTATCAAGCATTATTCTTAGCAGGCGGAGCTAGTTTAGAATTTTTAATGGTTCCATACAATTTGATGAAAGTAGATGGAAAAGCTGCTTACTTAGATACTGGAACTTGGGCAAACAGTGCAATTAAAGAAGCGAAACATTTTGGCGAAACTATAGTTGTTGCATCATCCAAAACAGAAAACTACAATCATATCCCAAAAGATTATTCAATCCCAAGTGATGCAAGTTATTTTCATTGCACGAGTAACAATACCATTTTTGGAACACAAATGAAATCGTTTCCAAATGTAAATGTTCCTTTAGTTTGCGATATGAGTTCTGATATATTTTCACGCGTTTTAGATTTTTCAAAATTTGATTTAATTTATGCAGGTGCGCAAAAAAACATGGGACCCGCAGGCGCTACTTTAGTTGTTGTTAAAGAAGAAATTTTAGGTAAAACAGGAAGATCTATTCCAAGTATGTTAGATTACCAACAGCATATTGCAAAAGAAAGCATGTACAATACTCCTCCTGTGTTTCCAATTTATGCTTCACTTTTAACATTACAATGGTTAAAAAAATTAGGAGGTATTGCTGCAATTGAAAAAATAAATGAAGCCAAAGCAGCTTTATTATATTCAGAAATTGACAGAAACCCTTTATTTAAAGGCGTTGCTGCAACTGAAGATCATTCAAATATGAACCCTACCTTTGTTTTAGTAAATCCAGAACACGAAGCATTATTTGATAGTATGTGGAAAGCGGCTGGAATTTCTGGTTTAGCTGGACATCGCTCTGTGGGTGGATATCGTGCTTCCATGTATAATGCGCTACCACTAGAGAGTGTTCAAGTGTTAGTTGATGTAATGAAAGAATTAGAAAATAAAATTTAGTAACTAGTTATTAGTAGAATAAAAATATATAGAATGAAAGTATTAGCAAACGACGGAATTTCAAAAAGCGGTATCAAAGCTTTAGAAAAAGGAGGTTTTGAAGTAATCACAACAAAAGTAGCACAAGAACAAGTGGCTAACTACATCAATACACATGATGTAAAAGTTATTTTAGTAAGAAGTGCAACTAAAGTACGTAAAGATATTATCGACGCTTGTCCAGGACTAAAAATCATTGGTCGTGGAGGTGTTGGAATGGACAATATTGATGTGACTTATGCTCGCGAAAAAGGATTACATGTAATTAACACACCTGCTTCATCATCTGAAAGTGTTGCCGAATTAGTATTTGCGCATTTATTTACTGGGGTACGTTTTTTACATGATTCTAACCGAAATATGCCACTAGAAGGCGACACAAATTTTGAAGGATTAAAAAAAGCCTATGCAAATGGAGTTGAATTAAGAGGTAAAACTTTAGGAATTATTGGCTTTGGACGAATTGGTCAAGCAGTTGCAAAAATGGCTCTTGGTTTAGGAATGAAAGTTGTTGCCGCTGATAAATTTGTGAGCGAAGCTATTATTCGTGTAGATTTTTACAATGGTCAATTTATTAATGTTGATATAAAAACAGAACCTTTAGAAGATATTTTTAAACATTCTGACTTTATAACGTTACATGTTCCGGCACAAGATGGTTATGTAATTGGGAAAGAAGAATTTGCTCAATTAAAAGATGGTGTAGGAATTGTAAATTGTGCGCGTGGTGGTGTTATTGATGAAGTTGCTCTTGTAGAAGCTTTAGACAATAACAAAGTATTATTCGCTGGTTTAGATGTTTTTGAAAATGAACCTACTCCAGAAATTAAAATTTTAATGCATCCAAATATTTCGTTAACACCTCATATAGGTGCTGCTACAGGTGAAGCACAAGATAGAATTGGAACTGAATTAGCAGAACAAATTATAAGTTTGTTGAAAAACAATTAAAAATTATCATTAATAATTAAAAGCATCAACTTGATTGATGCTTTTTTTTTATCTTTATACTCTTAATTTTAAGCTATGAAACGCAGCATTGTGCTCCTTTTTAGTGGACTTTCTATTCTAGTTGCTTGTAATGCTTCTCAGAATAAGAAAAAAATTGAAGAAAAATCACAACTAAAAAGTGATACAATTCGCATAGCAAATAAAGAAATTGAATACGAGGTTTTAATAATTGATGTTGGATTTTCTTCTTGGTTTAATAGTAATGCAAAACCCAGAAATTATTACTCACAATCTTATTTAGAATCTAGAAATAGAGTTTGGGTATTGGAATGGAACAGAAGAACAATGCTGTCTTCACAATACAATCCAAATTTATATGAAATGACAATTAATTATGAAACTAATATTAATTACGGCTACGAAGTAAATTACATGCTTTACAATTATTTAGTCTATTTTCAACTGAAAAACAATCAAAAACTTGGTGGGTTTTCACCAAGAATTTAAATTATGAAGAAATTAAAAGAACGCTGGAACGTAACTACAAATTTGCAATTAATAGTTATTTTAATCGTATTTGCCATTACTGGATTCAGTTCATTACAATTAGCTAAACCATTTTTAACCTTAATAGGTATTCCTGAAACATTTCAACCTCATTGGTTGTATAGAGTTTTACGCATCGTACTAATTTTTCCTATCTATCAAGTTTTACTCGTTTTAATAGGATTTATTTTCGGGCAATTTGCTTTCTTTTGGGAATTTGAAAAGAAAATGCTGCAACGAATGAAGTTAGGCTTTATTGCCAATTATGTAGATTCAAAACTAAAAAAAGAAAAGACCGACATTTAGTCGGTCTTTCTTATTATAACGGAATATTACCGTGTTTTCTTTTGGGTGTATCAACCACTTTATTTTCAAGCATACTAAAAGCTTTCAATAGTTTTCTTCTAGTATCATGAGGTAAAATAACTTCATCGATAAATCCTCGTTGTGCGGCTGTGTATGGATTTGCAAATAACTCTGCATATTCTGCTTCTTTTTCTAATAATTTTGCAGCTGGATCTGCAGCTTCATTAATTTCCTTTTTGAAAATAATTTCAGAAGCTCCTTTTGCCCCCATAACTGCAATTTCAGCACTTGGCCAAGCGAAATTCATGTCTGCGCCTATATGTTTTGAGTTCATTACGTCATATGCTCCACCGTAAGCTTTACGAGTAATTACGGTAACTCTCGGAACTGTTGCTTCACTAAATGCATATAACAATTTGGCACCATGAACAATAATTCCATTCCATTCTTGATCCGTTCCTGGTAAGAAACCTGGCACATCTTCTAATACTAATAAAGGAATATTAAAACAATCACAAAAACGAACAAATCGAGCACCTTTAATAGATGATTTTACATCTAAACATCCCGCTAAATATTTTGGATTATTAGCCACAATTCCTATACTTCTTCCGCCTAATCTAGCAAAACCAACTATAATATTTTCGGCAAAATCTTTATGGATTTCAAAGAATGAATCTTCATCAATGATATTTGCAATAACATCGTGCATATCATAAGGTTTGTTCGCATTATCTGGAACAATTGTATCTAACTTATCACGTACTTCATCGCCTAAAACATAAGGAACTTTTGGAGTTGTTTCTCTATTATTTTGAGGAACATAACTCAATAATTTTTTAATATCCTCCAAACATTCCACTCCGTTTGGAGAAGTGATATGTGCAACTCCTGATTTAGTAGAATGTGTGCTTGCTCCTCCTAGTTCTTCTGAAGTTACTTCTTCATTTGTAACCGTTTTTACTACGTTTGGTCCTGTAACAAACATATAGCTATTTCCTTCTACCATCATGGTAAAATCGGTCATTGCTGGTGAATAAACAGCTCCACCCGCACAAGGTCCGAGTATAGCAGAAATTTGTGGAATAACTCCAGATGATTGTACATTTCTGTAGAAAATATCAGCATAACCACCTAATGAACGAACTCCTTCTTGAATACGCGCCCCACCAGAATCGTTTAATCCAATCATAGGTGCACCACTTTTCAAGGCCATGTCCATTACCTTACAAATTTTTTCAGCATGTGTTTCAGATAACGAACCTCCAAAAACTGTAAAATCTTGTGCAAAAACATACACAACTCTTCCATTTATTGTTCCATAACCTGTTACTACTCCATCTCCGTAATAGATTTCTTTTTCCATTCCAAAATCAGTAGTTCTGTGTGTTACTAACATCCCAATTTCTTCGAAAGAACCTTCATCTAAAAGATATTCTACTCGTTCTCGAGCTGTTAATTTCTTTTTTGCATGATGTGATGCTATTCGGTTTTCGCCTCCACCTAATTTAGCTAAGGCAATTTTATCGTTCAATATTTTTATTTTATCTTCCATTGTTTTGAGATTAAAGAAATTAGAGAATAGAAAAAAGACACAAATCAATTTTCTATCTCAATTTTCTATGTTCTTTAATTAGGTAATCGTAATACTTTTTGGTCTTCCAAATATTGCTTTAAAGCTACCATTGCTGCAATTTCAGCTTCAGTATCTAATTTTGATTTTAGTTTTTCTGCATCATAATAAGCTTTCACAAAACCGGTATCAAAATCGCCTGAACGAAATGCTTCGTGCTCCATTACAAACTTTCCAAAAGGCAAAGTTGTTGCTACGCCTTCTACATGATAATTGTCGATAGCTTTTATCATTAATTCGATAGATTCTTCGCGTGTTTTTCCGTAAGTAACCAATTTAGAAAGCATTGGATCGTAATAAATAGGCACATCCATTCCTTCTTCAATTCCGTTATCCACACGAATTCCTTCGCCTTCAGGTAATTTATACGTACTTAAAAACCCAACATTTGGTAAGAAATCATTCATAGAATCTTCAGCATATACACGAAGTTCCATAGCGTGACCATGAATTTTTAAATCTTCTTGTTTAATCTCTAAAGCTTCACCACGAGCCACACGAATTTGCAATTCTACCAAATCTAATCCCGAAATCATTTCGGTAACTGGATGTTCTACTTGCAAACGTGTATTCATTTCTAAAAAGTAGAAATTATGATCTGCATCCATTAAAAACTCAACTGTTCCAGCGCCAAGATAATCACAAGCGCGAGCTACTTTAACAGCAGCTTCGCCCATTTCTTTACGTTTTTCAGGAGTTAAAATACACGAAGGCGCTTCTTCTACCACTTTTTGATGACGACGTTGAATACTACATTCTCTTTCAAAAACATATAAAACATTCCCATGACTATCGGCCATAATTTGGATTTCGATATGTCTTGGTTTGGTTACATATTTTTCAATAAAAACAGAACCATCACCAAAAGCAGAAGTTGCTTCACTGATTGCACGATTCATTTGTGATTCAAAATCTTCTTCTTTTTCAACCACACGCATTCCTTTTCCACCACCACCAGCAGATGCTTTTATCAAAATTGGAAAACCAACCGCTTTTGCTGTTTTTTTAGCTTCTTCTTCATCAATAATTGCATGATCTACTCCAGGAACCATGGGAATATCATATTTCATCACCGCTTCTTTGGCTGCTAATTTACTTCCCATCATTTCAATGGCTTTGGATTTTGGTCCAATGAAAATTATATTATTTTTTTCACATGCTTCTGCAAAAGAAGAATTTTCACTTAAAAATCCATACCCTGGATGAACCGCATCAACACCTAAATTTTTACAAACTTCGATAATTTTATCGCCACGTAAATACGATTGACTTGAAGCTGCTTCACCAATGCAAACTGCTTCGTCAGCATATTTTACGTGAAGTGCATTTCTATCGGCAGTTGAAAAAACAGCTACGGTTTTAATGCCCATTTTCTTTGCGGTTTTCATTACTCGAATAGCAATTTCTCCGCGATTGGCAACTAATATTTTTTTAATTTCTTTCATCTTGATTTTTATTTCAGGTTTCAGGTAGAAAAAGTTTGTATTCAAAGTTAAAATGAGTCTTTATATAAAATTGAAAACCATAACTTGAAACTTTAAACCTGAAACTTTAAACTTTTTATTCAAATTCAACTAATAATTGTCCTTTGTCTACCGCGTTTCCATTTTCAACCGCAATAGATTTAATAACACCATCACGCGGTGAAAGGAAACTATTTTCCATTTTCATAGCTTCAAGGATTAATAAAGGATCATTTTCTTTAACGGTTTGACCAACTTCAACGCTGATTTCAAGAATTAAACCTGGCATTGGCGCTTTAATGGCATTAACTATTTTGGTTCTTCCCCGTTGTATTCCCATGTTTTTAATTAATTCATCTAAAGCATTCGAAATAGTAACTTCGTATGAATTATTATTTACTTTAACAGTATATTTTTTGGAAATAAAATCTGCTGATACAATTTCAGCTTTGTAAGGTTTACTGTCTTTAAGTATATGAAAATTAGCTTCAGCTACCTTAACAGCATCTAATTTCGCGCTATCACTTTCAGTAACTTCAAACGAAGTAGTATTATTTACTAAAAGTTTATAATTGACATCCATATGAGTTTGTTTTAGTTGATGTAAACTTACAAAAAGAAATCGTTCTCATAATTGATAATTATAAGAAATTTGGAAATTAAGTATAACTACTAAGATTAAAAAATGTCCATTTTTAATCTTAATCAATTAAAAAAAGGATGAGAAATTTTAAAAAAAGCATAATTATTATGACATTAAAGTAAAAATTTATAACGTTAACAATCTAACACTTCTTAGTTTTTGAAGGGGCTTGCTAAACCAAAACAATTCAAAATCATCAAATTGATGTTCAAAATCAGATTTCAATTGAGTAAAGGTGATTTTATTATCATTATAAACCGAAAGTTTCTCTAAAGTTTCTACCAACCATTTTCCTTCTTCTACATTTAGTGAAATATCATAGGTTTGTGTTTTATCATGAAATATTAATTTCATCATTTCCCAGCTATTTCCTTTTTTGGATTTGGTAAAGATATCCACTTGAGGCTTTCCTCCAATCCAAACGATTTTAGCATTGGGTTTCGTAGTAAAACTTTGTTCTTTTTCTAGACAATTATAAATAAAGTCAGATGGTATTTTAGTATTCGGAATTTTAAAATCGAACCAATCTTGCAAATTGTAATCGAAACAGATTCCGTGCATATAATTGAATAGTGATTTTTTTAATCCAAAACTGAACTTGTCGTGATTAATTCCGGTTTTATCTCTAAAATTGATGTCATTATTCGCAAAAGTAATTTCATTTTGCTCAGGAATTACCCCAAATTCTTCAGGAAACATTCCAACAGGCGAATGTGCTGTCATGGCAAATTGATGCCAAAAACCACTTTGCAAAACACCTAATTCAAATAACTGACGTACCATTTCCAAACTATCTACCGTTTCTTGAATGGTTTGCGTTGGATATCCGTACATTAAATACGCATGTACCATTATTCCTGATTCGGTAAAATTCCTTGTTACTTGTGCTACTTGTTCAACGGTGACTCCTTTTTTTATTAGCTCTAAAAGTCTGTCCGAAGCCACTTCTAATCCACCAGAAACTGCAATACAACCCGATTCTTTTAACAACAAACATAAATCGGCTGTAAAACTTTTTTCAAAACGAATATTGGTCCACCAAGTAACTACTAATTTTCGTTTGATGATTTCTAATGCAACTTCCCGCATCAATGCTGGTGGTGCTGCTTCATCTACAAAATGGAATCCGTTTTCACCCGTTTGAGCGATTAATTCTTCCATTCGATCAACCAAGATTTTGGCAGCAATGGGTTCATATAACTTTATGTAATCTAAAGAAATATCACAAAACGTACATTTTCCCCAATAGCAACCGTGCGCCATGGTGAGCTTGTTCCAACGACCATCGCTCCACAAACTGTGCATTGGATTGGCGATTTCGATAACCGAAATATATTTATCCAACAACAAATCTGAATAATCCGGTGTTCCCACTTCAGCTTGTTTGTAATCGTGACGTGTAGTATTGTTTTTATAAACTACTTGGTTGTTTTCTAGAAGAAAAGTGCGTTTAAATTCAGATTCTGAAACAAGTTCAGAATGACAAATAAAATTATGAAGCAATTCAACTGGTAATTCACCATCATCTAACGTAATAAAATCGAAGAATTCAAAAACGAGATTATCCTTTAACTCACGTAACTCAGTATTAGGAAATCCACCTCCCATTGCAATTTTAATAGTAGGATAATTAGCTTTTAAAAACTGAGCACATCGGAAAGCGCTATATAAATTTCCTGGAAAGGGAACGGAAATTAAAACTAATTTTGGGTGAACTTCATCAACTCTTTTACTTAGAATTTTGATAGTGATTTCGTCAATAAAAGTTAGCTTGTTTTGTAAATGATTGTAAAGTTCATCAAACGAATTTGCACTTCTTCCCAAACGCTCTGCATAACGACTAAAACCGAAATTCTCATCGACACATTCTACAATAAAATCCGATAAATCCTCTAAATATAAAGTAGCTAAATGTTTCGCTTTGTCCTGCATTCCCATGGTTCCAAATGCAAATTCCATATCGTCTAATTGATCAAAACGAGAGGCTTCTGGAAGAAAATTTCCTGAGCAAATTTGTCTAGCTAACGATGGTTTTTTTCCTTGAAGAAAATCAATTACAGAATCTATTGTTTTGATATACTCTATTTTGAGAGATTGTATTCTTTGGATGTTGGGTGATGGGTGATGGGTAATCGAAGAAAAAATCTCCGTTAAACCTTCTTTTGAAAACAATTCTAAAATCACTTCAATACCTAAATCCATTTGGAACGCAGCAATATTTTTGGTATTCAAAAAACCTTTGATATAAGCTGTTGCTGGATAAGGAGTATTCAGTTGGGTAAAAGGTGGTGTGATTAAGAGGATGTCTTTCAATGAAAATAATTTTAACAAAAATACTCTTTTTATTAAATACTAACTCCTTGTTAAAGCCATTTTAGTAACAAATATTTTTTAGTATTTTAGCAAAAAAATATAATAAAATGCCAAACGACTGTGTAACGTATCAAAATTCAGGCTATTTCATACCGCTAATTGTTGACTATTTAAATCAAAAATCTGAATTAAAATCGTTATACAATCGTTTCCCTACTATAGAAAACTTTAAACATCAGTTAGAAGAAAAAGGAGAAAATTTTCCAATTGAAAATAGAAAAATTTTAGTAGACTCTTTAAAAAAACAACATACTAATTTTCAAATTTCGGAAGCAACTTCTAACAATATTGAGCTTTTAAATCAACCTAATACCTATACAATTACTACTGGCCATCAGTTAAATTTACTTACGGGCCCCTTATACTTTATTTATAAAATTATTACAGTAATTAATTTAACTAAAGAGCTAAAAGCTGCTTATCCTGAACATAATTTTGTTCCTATTTATTGGATGGCAACCGAAGATCATGATTTTGAAGAGATTAATTTTTTTAATTTCAAAAACAAGAAAATCGAATGGAAAAAAGAAAGCAAAGGACCTGTTGGTAGATTAAATACTCAAGGCATGGATTTGGTTTTTGATGCTTTTTCTTCTGAATTAGGTTTAGGAAATAATGCCTATTATTTGAGAGATCTATTCAAAAAAGCATATCTTGAACATGATAATCTAGCAGATGCAACAAGATATTTAACCTATAAACTATTTGAAAAAGAAGGATTGGTTATTGTTGATGGAGACGATACAGAACTAAAAAAAATATTTATTCCATTTGCTAAAGACGAATTACTGCACCAAACATCATTTAAAAAAGTAAACGAAACACTTTCACCATTAAAAGATTATTCGATTCAAGTCAATCCAAGAGAAATAAATTTATTCTACATTCAAGACCAATTAAGAGAACGAATTATATATGAAAATGGAAATTATAACATTAACAATACCCTCTTATCATTTTCAGAAAGCGAGTTACTAACTGAACTAGAAAATAATCCTGAAAACTTTAGTCCGAATGTTATTTTAAGACCTTTATACCAAGAATTAGTTTTACCTAATTTATGCTACATTGGTGGTGGTGGTGAAATTGCTTATTGGTTAGAATTAAAATCAAATTTCGAAGCCCACAAAATAACGTTTCCTATTCTTTTAGTTCGTAATTCAGTTCTTTTAGTAACTAAAAAACAATTATCTAAATTAGAGAAATTAAATTTGATATTTTCTTAAATCGAGAAACACTTTTAAATAACAAAACAAAGGAGTTATCTAAATTCACCGTTGATTTTTCCGAACAAAAAGAAATATTAAAAAAGCAATTTAAATTAGTAAATGAAATTGCGAATCAAACTGACCCATCATTCCTAGGAGCAGTTAAAGCACAAGAAGTAAAGCAATTAAAAGGATTATATAACTTAGAAAAAAGACTTTTAAAAGCTGAAAAAAGAATTTATAAAGAAAAACTAGAACGAATCACCCAAATTCAAAATCAACTTTTTCCAAACCAAGGATTGCAAGAAAGAACGGCAAATTTTAGTTCTTTTTGTGATGAAATAGATTCTTTTGATTCATTTTTAGATCAATTACAAACTGAACTACAACCTTTAAGTCATCATTTTTCAGTCGTTAATCTATAAAATTATCGATAAAAAGCTTTTTTATCCGACAAAAGCAATAT
>Ga0255099_1000932_pt1 | contig 10785 bp, 10 predicted proteins | sample Colum_Colum_RepA_2_FD_188451 | JGI IMG/M metagenome (GOLD analysis project Ga0255099, IMG submission 188451) | Freshwater microbial communities from Columbia River, Oregon, United States - Colum_Colum_RepA_8d | ecosystem: Environmental > Aquatic > Freshwater > River | place: USA: Oregon...
TCGAATCAAGGGTGGTGTAACCGTCTTGATTTGCCATGGTTAAAACTTGGTGGTGGAAATTTGAGGGGGTAGGGGGTGCTTATTGCGGTAGCAGGGGGCGGCATATGTGTGGGTTGAAACCACCCTATGCCTGCCAAATGACTCTTGCGTTCAACCAGTTGCTTCGTAGCGTAGGTGCAAATGACACGTATCGAACGTGAACGAAACCAACGCTCCTGGCTGAAAACCGAGAAGTTGGTGGTCACTAGGAAGTTTCAGGATCGTGTACAGACTCCCCACATGGGGAATGGCCAAGATCCAAACCTGTTGGCCTGGGTGGTTGATACCGTGATCAGTGAATGCGGGGAAAACTATCAATTCTTTGCCGAAATTCCGCGAGAAGTGTGGAGCAACCGATTGGGGTCCCACTATCGAAAGTACCTAGATTGGCTCGTGGTGAACGAAATTCTGGAAAGGAACCCTCGTTACAAAAACGATCCCAAAAATCCGGATGATAACTTCCCGATGAGTTTTCGGGTTAAAGACCTTAACCAAGGCAATTCCGATCAGGAGTTGGTGGTTATCACTCGGAAACTGAGTCGTGTGTCCCATTTCAAGGATCAAAGTAAGTTGGATGATGATGTGACCCGGTACGTTCATCAATGTCTTCAGGAAATTACCGTCAACAAGGATTTGGTACCCATTCATGATCCTGTGCGAGAAGCGATGGCCCTATATCAATGCAGGCGTATCTGGTCACGATGCTTCAACCTTCACTACGGAGAGAAATCCCAAAGGTTATTCCACTCGGTGATCCTGATGGTTCGTGAGGGTCGACAGAACCTTCGTCTACAAACTCCAGGTGAGGATTTGGTCTATTGCGACGTCAAAACATGCTATCCAAACCTGCTTGTCAGTTATATCAACGATCCCAACGAAAGAGATCTGTGGATTGATGCTTTGAATAAGGATCTGTACGATGTGGCTCGTACCACACTCCAATCTTCACACTCGCGAGAAAAGGTGAAGGTTCACTTCAGCAAGTTCCTTAGTGATCCAAAACACCCCACCAACAACGTTGCTGGCCGTTTCCTCGAGACACACTTTCCACACCTTCTCAAGACCATCCAAGGCGATGCCAACATGGCTCTCAACCTTCAGAACCTTGAAGCGTCAATTCTGGTTCAACAAATGGTCAATTGGGCCATTCAACACCGCATTTGGTATGTTCCCATGTTCGATGGATTTCTCTGCAAACACCACCAAATCAACCAAATCAAGGATCAAGCAGCAAATCTGCTTGAAAAACGCTTGAAACACCGTCCGATCATCAACCACCAAGTTCTGGGATGATGCTGCTTGCCTTTCACTTAATCCTTTCCTATCACCATCCAAAAAAGGGATTGTTATGCTTATTGCGGTAGCAGTAGGCGGCATATGTGTAGGTTGAACCCACCATCGAATGAACAACAAAATACCAAAAAACCAACAGTTGGGTTTGGTTTAGTTGAAAAAAGAATTCTCCGGAACAAATTTGAACGTTGGGGGACGTTTCGAGAAAATGTTCCGGAGAATCGATTATACATATCATCCTATGAAAAATTGATAGTGTATAACCTAAAAGTAACCACACCTACTTTGACCCAAACCACCTGTGGTGTTCAACGTTCCTAAACGGTCAATGGGACGTTCAAGAGGGTAAAATGGGCAAATGGATCCTACACCACTTCCAATTCACTGTGGGTCAATTTAGAGGGGTTTGCGGTGGTGTTGGTTGATCGGTTGGAGAGTGTTTTGGCATCAACAAGACCGATTTCTCCAGGTGGTTGTGAAAGGACGCTGATGAAGTTCGTGTCAGATTGTTCAGGGTGTCTGCTACGTACCCTTTGGTCTGGAATATTTGAATGACCTCTTCAACAAGTGGATCAGGTGAAGGTACACGATCGGGTTTGATTGATATCATACCTATAAATAGTATAAAAACAACTGAACCACAACTAAATGCCACGCTATCTGGTCAAATCGAACAGAGATCGATCCGACGCTCTTTATGGTCGGTGGATTTGACGTCGTTACGATTACAACGAGTACGAACCAGGCCGACGGAAAGTGTGTCCAAATGGTTGGGTGGTTCAGTTAGAATGTGTTGATTGGTGAACAAATGTATTGACTTTGTGACCGGATAGTGGTTTAATGTGTTCATCGTCGGACAAATCTGGTGATCCAAAAGTTATACTACAGGTCATCCGAATAGACGATAAGAATTTATGGAAAACACTAAAATCCAAACGGGTTACAGAGATTGTTCTGTAACGATAAACAACAACCTCCAATACAACAGGAAGAGATGGTGGTCTATAGGACGATTCTTGGAAGCCAATCAGTTTGTCGACGTGCGTCTAGGCAGAAGGGTGTCGAATGAATGACGAAATCACGCGGCCTGGTGGACCTGTTCGAGAGGTGAACGGCAAGGGGCGACTGAGATGTGCTAAGGTGCGGTCTGGGGTATCGACGCTGCGCGAAATCCTTCCGGCATTCATGACCATCCCGGAAGTGGCTCATCGGTTGAATGTTTGCGAGAAGACTGTCCGACGGTTGGTGGATCGACAGATACTCCCGAGGTGCCGTCACCTTGGAAAGGTGTTGATTCCACGTGATGCGGTTGAGAAATGGATCGTGGAGTCAACGAAAAACTAAGTCCGGTAAGGCAATGAGTCGTCCCTCGCAAAATGGGGGCGGCTCTTTTGGTGGGTTTTTGACGATCTCAGTCCTTCGGTTGATTCGATTCGTTCGCAATTCCGAAGGAAACCTGTTGGGCCATTTTCATTGAGTGGGTTTGACGGAGATGTGCGTAGGTGCTCATCAGCAGCGCCCCACCATCTGAATGACCTAGCCAGTTAGCAATGGTGGGAATATCGACCCCTTGCTCGATGCAACGGGTTGCGAAGAGGTCCCGAAGATCTTTGTGGCGCAGTTTCCTCAGGCCTAGCTCTTTGCAGGCTCTGGAGAGGGTGCCGCTGGCTTCTTTGACCTCGGCCACTGTCTTTTCACCCGTCTGGGGATTTTGGCGAGAGAACTCAGCCTGAAGAAACGCTTTGAGTTCGGGGAAGAGGGGAATGGTTCTTGGTTTCCAGTTTTTTGGTCCATAGACAGCATCCCCTTGGACGGTGAGTTGTCCGCCCTCGAAATCTACGTGCCTCCATTCAATTTTTGCCGCTTCAGATTTCCTGCACCCTGTTGAGGCCAACAGTCGGATGAACCGAGCAGCGGCTTGAATCTGAGGGTATGGGTTTCGATCAAGGTACGTCAGCAGGCGCTGAAAATCCTTATGGTTCGGTAACGGCGGTTTGTCTCGGACCACCTTGAGACGCTCCAACTGGCTGGCTGGGTTCGCCCCAATGATTCCGTTTTCAACGGCAATCCCGAGGATCTGGTTGAGAACGAGTAGAGTGCCGTTGTAGGTTCGTCGTTTGACCTGCTTCTGGTAACGGATCGACCAATCCATGCAGGCTTTCGAGGTGATTCTGCTGCACTGGATCGTCTTCAATTCGGGCCAGACCGAGTATAGGGCGCTCATGCGCTCCTCGTAGAAACCGACGGTCCTTGGTTTCCGTCCGGTTGCCTTGAGTCGGTCTATGCAGAGTTCTACCGCTTGAGGGAAGGTCAGCTTGCCAGATACGTCGTGGTTTCGTAGCTGAGACGCCCCGCGTTCCACCTTCAGGGAGTCAATCAGCCGTAGTTTGGCCACCGAGAAGGAAGTGGTTTCGAGGGATTTCTTTTTCAGCTTCCCACCGATCCGGGCAAAAAGGTAGTATACACCTGAAGGTTGAGCTTTGCGGAGGTTGGTGACGGTAGTCGCCTCCAACTTTTGTTGAGGAGCAGCCTTTTTGGGATCCGTTTGCACCTCTGCAGTATACAAGGGTAGTATACAAGTGGCAAATCGGAGACCCCAAGACTGAGCGAAAAGCCCAGTAAAAACGAGTCGCGGAAGGGTGGCTGAGTGGTTGAAGGCACCTGACTCGAAATCAGGCGTACTCGCAAGGGTACCGGGGGTTCAAATCCCTCCCCTTCCGCCAGCTCTGGAATTCAGATCAGCTCCGTGATCGCGTTTCACTTTTCTCCAAAGGCATTCAGCCGTGAGGCCTCGGCTACCGACGTCTCTGTCGACGATCCAACGGCGTGACGGCGGCCAACGGATCTTCTGAGCAAACGATTCCGAGACCACAGGATCACGGCTGGGCTGTTGCGTTGAGGGAGTCCGAGCGCTGCGTTCGTCGTTCGTCGTTCGGCCTTAGGCCTTAGGCCGTGTGCTGTAGGCGTTCGAGAGGCGGGTGATCAGGGTTTGGCTTCGGCGTTGGCGGATTTGTCGCGGGCCTCGGCTTGGGCTCGGATTGCGGCCGAGGCTTGCTTCAATCGCGGCGGCCAGGAGAAGCGGGGTGCTTTCGTTGGGTCGTAGTCTTCCAAGTGGCCGGTGAGACGCGTGGCGGGCTTGGTGTATCGCAATTCGGTGTCGCCGAAGACTTCGCGGCAAATGGCGGCGAGGCCGGGGTCGTACTCGATCAACTGCGATCGCAAATGAACATGGTTGTGGTCGTGGTCGTTGACGCGGTTGTTGTCGAACCACGATTGCACGCCCTCCGCGAAATACTCGTGATGGTTGACGCTCGCGTACTTGCCTTTCCACAAGCCGGCCTTCATCGCGGCGGCGTAGGTGGACTTCAGTCGCGTGTCGAAGGTCGGGTCCACATTCAGCAGGCCGCGCAAATGGATGTTGTGCGCGAACTCATGGATCAAAATGCACTCCTTCTCATACGGGTCGCCGGGAAATCCCAGCACGTTCTCCTCGGCCACTGAGCACAAGGGATCGGTCTCGCTGCCGCCGAGTCCGCGGGCGCGGGCGTCCCAGAAATCCTTCGCAGGCAAACCGGGAAAATCCCGCAGCCTGCCTCCGGCCATGCGGACGAACTCGGGCAGGTCGGTGGTGAATTCATCGTGGGCCATGATGCACATGCGTGCGCCGCTTCGAATCATCGCTGCGCGCACGTCGGGTCGTTTCGCCAGCATCATGTTGACGAGAAAAACGGCCTCTTGGAGCGCGTGCGGATCCACCTTCGCGGAGGCGACGATGGGGAAGCCCTGGGCACGGGTGCGTTGGGTGTAGAAGGCCGGGATGCCGTCTCGGCTGTTGGGGTCGAAACGGAATCCCTGGACCGGCACCTCGCTGGTGACCGTGGCGGTGGTCTTGTCGGCGCGGCTGATGATTTCAAAGCGATGCCCGATGGAGGTGTCGATGACGGTGTCGTGTCCCGGCTCGACGGATCCGCTGGGCACCCGCTCGGAATCGTTCTTCAACCAGAAGAGGTCGATGGTTCCGCTGCTGCCGTTGATGATTTGTAGCTTCGGGCGAGGGGGCTGAGCGGTCCCGCTGGATGCGTTGCCGGCGGGCATCGACGCGGCCGACAGGATGATCCAAGCGTTGAGGAAAAGGCTCCGGAGGTGCATGGGGTCGGTTGTGCTTTCTGTGTTCGATTTCGGCGACGGATACGCGGGGTAGGTCGCCTCGGTGGAGGTGACCTGCGGCCGGACGCAACGCTGGCGAGCAAGGGTGGCGAGTGGGATTGGCCCCTTGGGGTTGGCCAATGGGCCTGTCCCTTCGTGGGGCCTAGGCCGACTCAAGGAGCCTGGGTCAGGGTCTTGCGGCGGTGCACGGCATCACCGCCGCAGACGTACAGGTAGGCATTGCCGGGGCCGGCGAAGACGCAGCTGTAGACGCCCTTGTCGGGGCGGGGCTTGGCGATGACGCCTCCGAGGCGGCCGATCCAGTCGAACATCTGGACGCCAGCGTGGGAGGTTACATAGAGGCGGCCGAGGGCGTCCACGGTGGAGCCGTCGCCGCCGCTGTCTTTCTTGCCCGAGGGCACCACCAAAGTCATGGAACGCTCACCGGCGCTCAGGCTGCCATCGGCAGCGATGGCGAAGCTCCAGACATTCGTGCCGCCGTATTCCGAGACGTAGAGGAAATCTTGCTTGGGCGACAGAGCGATGCCGTTGGGCGAGGTGATGCCGCCGGCGACAGTGCGGGGGCGCGAGAGGGACTTGGCCGCGATGGGCACGGCCTGGACCTGGCCTGCGCCCGTGTCGGTGAAGTAGATCCATCCGGCCTTGGATACGATGAGGTCGTTGGGCTTCACGCCGGTGGCCACGTCGCGGATGGCCTGGGTGGCAGGGTCGATGGACACGATCTTGGGCGACTCACCTTGGGTGGCGGCGTAGAACTGGCCGTCAGGTCCGAATTTGAGGCCGCTGATCTTGGGGCCATTGGTCAGCCACGGCTCGGCCTTGGTGGCACCGACGGCCACGCGGTAGATCATGCCTTTGGGCAAATCGGAGAAGTAGAAATTGCCCAGGGCATCACCGCAGGCCCCGTCGGTGAAGCCGAACTGGTCGCCGACCAATTCCCAGGGGGAATCGGTGCCGCCGCCGGCCAAGACCTTGTTGATGGCTTCGTCGCCGTTCCAGTTGTTGGTGCTGGGAGCGGGGGGGCGCATCGTGGGACGCCACAGCCACCGCAGCGAGTCGGGCAAGATGACGCCGCCGTGCTTGCCGTTGTGCGCGCCGTCTCCCATCACGAATTGCGTGTCGTAGCCGGCGAAGGTGAGCGCGCTGGCCATGGTGCGGTTGGCCAAGGGCCAGTCGCCGTGGAGGTTGTTGAGGTCGTTGACGCCGTCTTGCAGGAAGACTCGCAACGGCTTGCGCTCGGTCTTGCGGATGAGCGCCGGGTAGGCATGGCCGCCCCGGATATTGGTGAAGCTGCCGATTTGCGAGAGCACCTTGCGGAATTGATCCGGACGTTCCCAAGCGACCGTGAACGCGCAGATGGCGCCGGAGCTCATGCCGGCGATGCCGCGCATCTCGGGGTCGTTGCTGATGCGGACCTTGTATTGGTTCGTGGCGAACGGGATCACCTCGTCGATGAGGAAGCGGGCGTAATCGCTGCTGAGCGAATCGTATTCGAAGGAGCGGTTGTTGCGGTCACCCCATCCGTTGGCGGCGGGTGCGCCGGTTCCGCGGTGGCCGGGATTGAGGAACAGCGCGATGGTGACGGGCATTTCGCCCCGGGCGATCAAGTTGTCCAGCACGATGGGCACCCGCTGGGAGCCGCCTTCGCGGACGTATTCGTGCCCGTCCTGGAACACCATAAGTGCGGCGGGCTTGCTGCCGTCGTATTGGGCCGGGATGTAAATCCAACCTTGGCGCGAGGTTCCGGGAAACACCTTCGACTCGTTGAACTCGAAGGTCTCGACCCGCCCTTTGAGTACGCCCGGGGCGCGGTTCGTGGAATCAGCTCCGAGGGTGTAGTTGTCCGCGGCCTGTGCGGTGGTTGCGCCCAGAGATAGGAGAGCCGCGGCCAGTAAAAGGGATTTCATGGCTGGGATTCTCCGGAACCGACCGTCGCGGAGTCAAACTCGCATGTGCGGAGGGGCGTGGGTTGTCGTGCGTAGGGCCGATTGGGGGGCAGGGTCTCGGCGGGTCAGCAGGGGCAAAGAGGGGTTGCTCGGCGGGGTAGCGCGGTTTTCAATTTTCAGGCGATGCGCTGACTTCGAGAGAAAAACAGTAAGGAGTGGCCCCTTTTGTGTAAAAGTGTGGGACTGACCCCGTAGGGTTACTTCAGGTGGGTGTTGAACCACTGGGCGAATTGGAGGATGTCTTTTTCCATGCCGGGCCAGCCGTGGTCTTTGCCGGGGAGTCGGATGAGCTTGAAGGTGGCTCCGGACTCGCGCGCTTTTTTCTCGAAGATCTCGGCCTGGTAGATGGGCACAAGGCCGTCGGCTTCGCCATGGATAATCAAAGTGGCAGCCATGTCTTTGGAGACGAAGTGGATGGGGGAGATGAGGCGGCCGTATTCGAGGCGGCTTTCCAGGGTGTCGGAACGGCTGCCGAAGGCTCCGTAGAATTGGCGTCCGACTTTGCCCACGCCGACTTGGGTGTCGCCAGGGGCACTCCAGTTCTCGAAGTCGGTCGGTGGGAAGAAGCAGGCCACCGCATGCACGCGGCTGCTCTCGCGATCCACGGGATCCTTGGCCTTGGGGTCGCCGTCGCGGCCTTGGGTTCCGAGGGTCAGCGACAAATGACCGCCGGCACTGGAACCCGTGACCCCGAGACGGTCGGGCCGCACCGAGTAGTCGGCCGCATGGTGGCGAATCCAGCGGACGGCCCGATGCATGTCTTCAGCGATTTCCAGTACGGTGAACCGGGGCTGGGAACCGTGGACGACCGCGAAAACCGTGTAGCCTTCGTCGAGCAGGGCTTTGCAGTAGGGCGGGTTGATGCCGTTGTGGTCGGAATAAAATCCACCGCTGATGACCCAGATCACTCCGAGGCCGTTGGTCTTGGCCGGTTGCAGCACATCCAAAGTCAGGGCCGTCCCGAACTTGCGGCCGTAGATCACCTCGGTGCGGCGCAGGCCGGTCAGCCCATCAGCCCACGCGGAGAATCCAATGAGGCTGCAGAGACAATGCAGGAGGAGAAGGTGTCGATGTATCATGGGAAGAAGAGGGTTGTCGGCGGCCCCGGGTCTTCCTGCAAGCCAAACCGCCCGCTCGTCGGTTGTGAGTCCGACCGCCAAACGGGACTGTCCAACGAATCGCTCAACCGAAATGATTCAATTTGGAGGAAAGGGAGGGCGGGGCGGATTCGCTCGCACAACAAGGCGCGAGCGGGGCTCAGGCCGATTGGAGGCCCTTGGTTAAGACCGCAGCCGAGCGAACAACGAAGCCCTTGCGGAAGCAGATGCAGCCAGCACCATCGACTGCACTGAATCGTTCCGGCTACGGGTTGGGGCGGGCAGCTCCGGTGTTGGTGGCATTTGCGCCACCGCCGTGACGGCGCTCGCTGGCGCGGCGTTCCATTTTCTTGCGGTGCTCCTCGAACAGACGCTTCTGCTCTTCGTCGAGCAACGGCAACACCTGCTGGTGCATCCGCTCAAACGAACCTTTCATCCGACGTTCGTTTTCTTGATGGATGCCCGAGACCTCGGTGTCCGTGACCTTCAGGATGGGCTCGATTTGGGTGACTTGCTCTGGGCTCAGGTGGAAATCGGTGGTCCAACGTTTGAGGATCCGTTCGGACATCGCCCCGGTTTCGCGCGGAGGCCGGGGAGCCGGCTTGGCCGGAAAGGCACGAGCCCCAAAGACGCCTGCGACCGCGCCCGCGACAAACGTGGCGGCCAAGTAACCGATGATCGCGTTGCGGCTCAGAGGAGTCATTGCAGGGCGAGATAGGTTTCTGGATCAGGCACCGCAAAGGCCTCGTCGACGGAACTGTTGGTCGGATTGCTCATTGCCAACAGGATGGCGCAGAGCGCGGCACAGCCGGCAAAGGCCACGCCCCATCGCAACACGGCCAGCAGGTCGATGCCTTCTGCCTCGGAACGGGCGCGCCGCACCGCGGCCAAGACCCGATGTTCGAGCATGGGGTCGAGAGCGCCGGCGGTCGCAGCGGGTCGGTGAGCCGTGGCGGCGGACTTCAGCAGGCGATCCAACGGATGGGTTTTCATGGGCGAACTTCCTCCATCAATTCTGAAAGGTGTTTCTTCATCTTGGCCCGAGCGCGGAAGGCTCGCACTTTTACGAGGGATCCGCTCCAACCGGTGATTTGCCGGACCTCTTCGACTGATTTCTGCTCGAGATGGAGCAGGGTGATCACCAGACGGTCTTCCGGATTGAGGCGGGCGAGCATCTTTTCGACGAGCTCCCGGGAAGCCAGTCCGTCTTCAGGTGACAGGTCATCGTCGGTGGACGCCAGGTTCTGCACCACCTGTTCCTCGTCTTCGCTGAGATCGGACATCCGCCACTCGGGCCGGATCTTCTCGTGGGCGATCTGGTTGAGGCAGGTGTTGACCGCCACCCGGGAGACCCAGTGCTCGAAGGGCACGGCTCCGCGGTATTGATCGATTCGGGTGAACACCTTGACGTACACGGCTTGAATGAGGTCTTCCTCGCTGGTTCTTCGGGGGAGGTGTGACCTCACGATTTTGACGATCAACCCATGCAAATGTCGCATGAGAACGCGAGCCGCATCCTCATCGCCCGCCCGCACGCGTTCCACGCAGGCGGTCACATCCAGCACCGGTTCGTCCATGCTCAAATCGGAGAGCACCCCTCACTGTTGGAAAGCGACCGTGTCGGACCGCTTTCGGTTACAGTGACGTCCCAAACCGAAGACTGCACGGGCTCTTTTGGGTCTTTATTCCGGGGTGGCAGGCTGGTTTTCTGAGGTCTGTGAAGACCGTCGCCCTCAGTTCCCTGGTTGCGCAGTGTCAGGCTTGGATGACTCCGGAGCGTTTTCGGGATTATGACCGGGCTCGCAATGGACTGCAGGTCGAATGCCGGGGTCCGGTGCGCAAGATCGCCGCTGCGGTGGATTGTACGCTGGCCACCGTGCGCCTGGCGGCCGCGTCCGGGGCGAATTTGATGGTGGTTCATCACGGTCTGTTCTGGACGGAAACCCGCCCCTGGACCGGTCCTCGCATGGACTTGATTCGGGCCTTGGTCGAGGCCGACATGGCCGTCTATTCCATGCATTTGCCGCTGGATGCCCACAAAACCCTCGGAAATGCCGCTCAATTGGCTCGGTTGGTCGGGTTGCGGCGTTTGCGGCCGTTCTTCCGGCATGAAGGTGAATGCATCGGTTGGCAGGGCGAGACGACGTTGAGCCGCGAGGCCTTGGGGCGTCGTTTGGGTGAAATCCTCGGACGCGATCCGATTCTACTGGCCGGAGGGGGATCCGAGTGCCGTCGGGTGGGGA
>Ga0255099_1000934_pt1 | contig 10783 bp, 7 predicted proteins | sample Colum_Colum_RepA_2_FD_188451 | JGI IMG/M metagenome (GOLD analysis project Ga0255099, IMG submission 188451) | Freshwater microbial communities from Columbia River, Oregon, United States - Colum_Colum_RepA_8d | ecosystem: Environmental > Aquatic > Freshwater > River | place: USA: Oregon...
GTGCCTGTTGTTCAACTCACTCAACCGCGACATGCAGCCGGAGTCCGAGCGCATGGTAGCCATGAGTGTGCTCACGCACGACTTCAGCGAAACGCTCACCGGGGAGTTTGAAGTCGGCTTCGCCAAAACCGATTACACGATTCCCTTCGGCTACGTGACGCCGGCTGGCGTTACCAGCTTCAGCTTCGTCCCGGGCGACAACCCGGGTGTGGCTGAATCGGTAAAGATAGATCCCACTTTCCCCAATCCGCGCAACGACGCCAACCTCGCCGGTTACCGCTTCCGCGGCCGCGTGATGAGCCCTGCTGGCGGCCCCAGCAATGATCATTTCTCGACGCAGGACACTTACCGTATCGCCGCCCGTTTCAAAGGCGAATTCAACGAGAACTGGAACTGGCAGCTCGCTTATACCAACTCGTGGAACGACACCATATTCAGGAGTACCGACACCATCATCGCCCGCCTCAACTCGGCGCTGAACGGTTATGGCGGCCCCAACTGTCAGGCTTCTCCAGCTACCGATCCTGCAGGGGCGCAGCGTGGCACCGGCAACTGCCAATTCTGGAACCCCTTTGCCAACAGCTTCCTGGCCAAGCCGGGCGACAAACACTACAACGATCCCAAGCTGACCAAATGGCTGGTCGGTCCGCGTACCACCGTCGATTCCGGCGAACTGCGCACCTTCGACTTCGTCGTAACCGGCAGTCTGTGGGAAATGGCAGGCGGCACCACCGGCCTCGCCGGTGGCTTGCACCGCCGTGAACAGGAGTTCTCGCAGGACTGGGACACCATGAGCGAAGCCCCTGGCAACTGGGCCTTCAACGGCGCCACCGCCTTCCAGGACTTTGGTGGCGAACGCGCTACCAACGCCGCTTTCGCCGAGTTGGTTATGTACCCGACCGACACGGTGGAAGTGCAGCTGGCAGCCCGCTATGAAGATGCGGGCAGCCAGGACTCGTTTGATCCCAAAGTGGGCCTGTTGTGGACACCGATTGACGGCCTGTACCTGCGCGCATCGGCCGGTACTTCCTTCCGCCAGCCTGGCGAAATCCAGGTGTTCGGCTCCGGCGCCGGCGGCGCCACCACTGATCCAATCGGTGGTGACACCATCAACGCCCGCGGCCTGCTGGTCGGCAACCCGAACCTTGAGTCCGAAACGTCTGACAACTGGACAGCCGGCGTCACCTGGGATGTTACCGACAGCTTCACCGCTGAATTGAACTATTGGAGTGTCAACTTCCAGAATCTGATCACGCAGGAACAAGCGCAGGCCATCCTGCTGCTCGATCGTGCCGACGGCTTCATCACCGACCCGCGCATCATTCTGCGCTCCGGTGCACCCAACGAAGTGTGTGAAGTGACTGGTCGCTGGTCGGGCCGTCTGTCTGATCCACGTCCGGTCAATTGCATGTCCGGCTTCGACGTGCAGTTGTTCCGCACCACCTACATCAATCAGGCATTCCAGAAGACCAACGGCCTCGACTTCGTATTCACCTACGACTTCGCCGCACTCGGCAGCGAGTGGACCGCCAAGATGCTGGGATCGTGGACCACCAAGTACGACATGGATGTGCAAGGCAAGCTTGTGGATGGCGTTGGCAGCTATAACACCGCCACCTTCGGCGTGCCGAACCCGGAATGGCGCGGCAACTTCATGCTCGACTGGCGGCGTGAGAACCAGATGGCGCGTGCCACCGTGCGCTACACGTCGAAGCTGACGCTGGACGCCCGCAATGCCAACAACACGCTGACGGAAGAAAAAGCTTTCACCACCCTCGACCTGCTCTATGGCTACACGCTGGCAGAAGGCGCGGGCAACGTAACCCTGGCAGTAATCAACGCCCTGGACGAAGAAGATCCATTGCGTCATGGCGCCCAGACCACCAGCACCAGCAACATCTATGAGTCACGTGGACGGGTCTACCGGCTCGGCATGAGCTGGAGCTTCTGATCAGGCAGCTTTTCGCAGCAACTGAAGACCGCAACAACCACGAGGCCGGTGTCGCAAGACACCGGCCTCGTGCATTGGGGAGGCAAGAAGCAGCAGCAATCGCTCAGGGTTGGGGCGCATCCACCAGCGACTTGTCTATAATCGCGCCGCGCATCAAAGCCACTGATCCCGTAACCACACCCCATAACTACGAATGGTGAACCATGACACCGTCCCTGCTCCGATTGACTCTGCCGCTATGCAGCGCTCTGCTGATACTCGCCTCCAGCACTTTTGCTGCCGAGGACATCACCCCGGCACCGGCCTTCACCACTGAGCAGCTCACCGCCCTGCCGGAAACCGGCTGGCTCACCAACGGTGGCAACCTCAGCAACCAGCGCTACTCGCCACTGACGCAGATCAATCGCGACAACGTTGCCAACCTCAAGGCCGTGTTCCGCGGCGACCTCAAGGACTCCGCCCTCGAATTGCGCCACAACAATCAGGCGCAACCGCTGGTGTATGAAGGCGTGATGTATGTCAGCACCGGTCAGGACGATGTGTTCGCCATCAGCCTCGAAACCGGCGAGACGCTGTGGTCGTACTTCTCCGGCTTGAAAGAGAGTGACGCCTTCGTGTGCTGCGGTTGGGTAAGCCGCGGCGTTGGTATGGGCGAAGGCAAGATTTTCATCGGCCAGCTTGATTCGAAACTGATCGCGCTCGACCAGAAGACAGGCCAGGTGCTGTGGTCAAACCAGACTGCCGACCCGAAAGTGGGCTACAGCTATACCGCTGCGCCACTCTATTACGACGGCATGGTCATCATCGGCAACGCTGGTGGCGACCTTGGTACCCGCGGCCGCATCAAGGCGTTCAATGCCGAGACCGGCGCCGAAATCTGGACCTTCTACACCATCCCCGGCCCCGGCGAGTTCGGCCACGACACCTGGCCCGCCGACAAAAACGTGTGGGAGTGGGGCGGCGCGCCGATCTGGCACACGCCGGCGCTTGATCCGGATGCCGGCATGCTCTACTTCTCCACCGGCAACGCCGGCCCCGTGCTGGGCGGCGGCGTGCGTCCGGGCGACAACCTGTTCACCGCCTCCATCGTCGCGCTTGATGTAAAAACCGGCGAATACCGCTGGCACTTCCAGGAAGTGCACCACGACATCTGGGACTACGATGCGCCCAACCCGATCGTGCTGTTCGAAGCTGAGTACAACGGCGTGATGCGCAAAGGCCTGGCGCAAGCCGGCAAGACCGGTTGGGTCTACATCCTTGATCGCCTGACCGGCGAACCACTCATCGGCATTGAAGAGAAAGCCGTGCCGCAGGAGCCGCGCCAGGCAACTGCCGCCACCCAGCCTTATCCGGTTGGCGATGCATTGATCCCACTCGAAGTGCAATACGCGCCGGAGAATTATGAGCTGATCAACAACGGCGCCATCTTCACGCCGTTCTACGAAACCACGGTGTTCACGCCGCTCGCTGGCGTCAACTGGCCGCCAAGCGCCTACGACCCCACCACCAACTACATGTTCATCTGCGCCACCGACACCGCCAATGCCGCACGTGCCGATGCCAGCCAGTTCGAAGCACCCACCTTCACCCAACAGTTCCTGGGTGGTGCCTATGTTGGCGCCGGCTTGATTCGTCGCGGCATCTATTCAGCGGTCGATCTCAAGACCAACCGCATCGTGTGGCAGAAGCAGTTCAACGATGGTTGCCGCAGCGGCTCGCTGGCTACCGCCGGCGGTGTGCTGTTCATGGGACGCAACGACGGCCGCCTGATCGCACTCGATACCCGCAACGGTGAAAGGCTGTGGGAATTCCGCACCGATGCGCCCATCAACTCGGCTGTCAGCACCTTCCTGTTCAAGGGCGAGCAATACGTAGCCGCCTATGCCGGCGGTGGTTTGTTCGGCGCCCAGAAAGGCGATGGCGTGTGGGTGTTCTCACTGAATGGCACCATCGGCCAGCTGCCACCGCCGGGCGCTGCAGCCAATCCAAATCCGACCATGCCGGGCAATGCCGCTGCAACTGCAGGCGTGAAAACCGTGCCCGCCGGCCACGTAGCCGACAAAGCCAATGGCAAGACGATGTACAACGCGATTTGCGTGTACTGCCACGGCGATAGCGGCACTGGCGGCCACGGCGGCGGCGCCGAACTGACCGACGCACTGACGATAGACACCATCATGGCCATGCTGAGCACGGGCAAGAACACCATGCCGAACTTCAGCGCCACCATGAGTGCGGAGCAGATGCATGATGTTGCTGCGTATTTGAAGGAAGACCTGATTCCGGGGCGCTAGTCGCATGAATTTCAATAGCATTGGTATCGTTGGTCTGGGTTATGTCGGTTTGCCGCTCGCGCTGCGCTTTGCCGAAGCCGGCTTCAAGGTGCTCGGCTTCGACATCGACCCTGCCAAGGTCAGCCAGATCAATGCCGGCAAGAGCTACATAAAACACATTGGTGATGCGGCAGTAACGCTGGCAGCCCGGCAAGGCCTCTCCGCTACTGCAGATTTTTCCAGTGCCAGCGAAGCCGATGCATTGATCATCTGCGTGCCGACTCCGCTCAATCAGTTCCGCGAACCCGACCTGAGCTTCGTAATCAACACCACTGAATCGCTGCTACCGTATCTGCGGCCCGGCCAGTTAGTTTCGCTCGAAAGCACCACATGGCCCGGCACTACTGAGGAAGAGTTGAAGCCACGCATCGAAAGCCGCGGTTTTGTGATCGGCAAAGACATTTACCTGGTGTTCTCGCCCGAGCGCGAAGACCCGGGCAACCAGAACTTCACCACCCGCACGATTCCCAAAGTTGTCGGCGGTGTAACGCCACAGTGCCTCGAAGCCGGCATAGCGCTATACGGCAAGGTAATCGACAAAGTAGTGCCGGTGAGTTCTACCCGTGCTGCGGAACTGACGAAGTTGCTGGAAAACATTCACCGCGCCGTGAACATCGGCCTCGTGAATGAAATGAAGATCATCGCCGACAAAATGGGTATCGACATCTTCGAAGTGATCCGCGCCGCTTCCACCAAGCCCTTCGGTTTTGTGCCCTACTATCCCGGGCCCGGCCTTGGCGGCCACTGCATTCCAATTGATCCGTTCTATCTCACCTGGAAAGCGCGCGAATACGGCGTGCACACACGCTTCATCGAATTGGCGGGCGAAGTGAATAGCGCGATGCCGGCGTGGGTAATTGGCAAAATTGCCGAAGCGCTCAACGAACGCGAACGCTCGATCAAAGGCAGCAGAATTCTGGTGCTCGGCATTGCCTACAAGAAGAATGTCGACGACATGCGCGAATCACCGTCGGTGGAACTGATGGAGATGCTGCAGCACAAGGGCGCGGTTATCGCCTACTGTGATCCGTGGGTGCCGACATTTCCGAAGATGCGTCGCTACAAGTTCGACCTGGTGAGCGTTACGCTGACGCCGGAATCATTGGCCGCATACGATCTCGTGCTGATTGCTACCAACCATGATCTGTTTGATTACGCGCTTGTCAAACAGCATTCGAAGTTGATTGTGGATACGCGAGGCGTCTATCAGGAAAGTGCGCCGCACATCGTGCGCGCATAGGATGTACCTGAGCGCCATCAGGTATCGCCACCAAACAAGTCGCGGGTAAAGACCTGCTCTTTCACATCAAGCAGTTCATCCGTCATGCGGTTGGCTACGATAACGTCCGCTCGCCGTTTGAAGGCCGCCAGATCGTTCACCACTTCCGAGTGATAAAAATCCTTCTCGTGCAGTGCAGGTTCATAAACGATCACTTGCACGCCCTTGGCCTTGATGCGCTTCATGATGCCCTGCACGCTGGAAGCACGAAAATTGTCGGAGCCGGCCTTCATTACCAAGCGGTAGATGCCAACCACTTTTGGGTTGCGCTGCAGAATGCTGACCGCGATGAAATCCTTGCGGGTGGTGTTGGCATCAACAATGGCATTGATCAGGTTCTGCGGTACATCGCGGTAGTTGGCCAGCAACTGCTTTGTGTCTTTTGGCAGACAGTAGCCGCCGTAGCCGAATGACGGATTGTTGTAATGGCTGCCAATACGCGGGTCCAGGCACACCCCTTCAATAATCTGCCGACTGTCCAGACCATGGGTGGCGGCATAGGTATCGAGTTCGTTGAAGTAAGCCACCCGCATCGCCAGAAAGGTATTGGCAAACAACTTTATGGCTTCAGCTTCAGTGGCATCGGTAAGTATGGTCTCGACATTTTGTTTGATCGCTCCCTGCTGCAGCAGCTTGGCGAATGTTTCAGCGCGGGCCGAACGTTCGCCGACCACGATGCGTGACGGGTGCAAGTTGTCGTACAACGCCTTGCCTTCGCGCAGGAACTCAGGTGAGAACAGCAAGTTGCTGCAGCTGAACTTCTTGCGCGCCATGACGGTGAAGCCCACTGGCACTGTCGATTTCACCACCATCACTGCCTGCGGATTGATCGCCATTACGTCTCGTATTACTGCTTCGACCGAGCCGGTATTGAAATAATTGGTAACTGGATCGTAGTCGGTGGGTGTCGCAATTATCACGAAGTCTGCACCGTTGTAGGCATCATGCTTGTCGAGCGTGGCCCGCAGGTTCAGCGGCTTGTGCTGCAGGTAGTTGACGAGCTCGTCGTCAACGATGGGAGACTGCTTGTTGTTCAGCAGGGCAATTTTCTCCGGCACTATGTCAAGTGCCACCACTTCATTGTGCTGGGCCAGCAGCACTGCATTGGAAAGCCCTACGTAGCCGGTGCCGACAACTGCAATTTTCATGGATTTATCTATAAACCAGCTTCATCTGGAAACAGCCGGAATTCTAGCAGAGCAGCCTCAAAATTTGGCCAAGATGCGCGGGTTCAGCACTTGCCAGACCCTGCCAGCCACATCGATGTGATTGCGCAACTGCTGCCATCGTCATTTACGACGAACAACCAGGCGCCGCCTGCATTATTCGCACTCACTGGCAAATCGCACAGGACTGAGCACCCATTGTTTTGCCTGATCAGGGTCGGGTGCCTGCCCAGGCACAGGTCAATAGGTCGAGAACGCCCTGAAAAGTGACTTCTCTTGGATTGTAATAGGGTTTTGCCAGCGCTATTTCTGCAGCCTTGTGCAGGTCGCCCTGTTGCATGCCGAGAGTTTTCAAGGCGGTTGGAGCACCCACGCGGGCAACCAGGTCATGCAGGATTACCGGCACACTGGCGCTATCGGTGTTCAGGGCTCTGGCGATGGCGCTCAACGCTTCCGGCGCGTGCTCTCTGTTGTAAGCAACAGAATAGGGCAGCATGACGGAATGCACTTCGGCATGTGGCAGGGAGAAGCTGCCGCCAAGTACATGGCAGAGCTTGTGGTGAATGGCCATGCCAACAGCGCCAAGCGCGATGCCGGCCAGCCAGGAGCCGTACAGCGCCTGGGTGCGTGCCGCCATGTCGCGGGGACTCTGCACGATGACCGGCAGGCTTGCCGCGAGCGCGGAGATACTGGCCTCACACAGCAGGGAAATCACCGGGTTGCGATTTTCGGCATAAAGCGCCTCTACAGAATGTGCCATGGCATTGATGCCGCTGGCGCCCGAGATCTGCGGCGGCAAGGTCAGGGTAAGTTCCGGGTCGTAAATCACCGTCCGCGGCTGCACCTTGTTGTCACGCCCTGTGAGCTTTACACCATCACGGGTGATGCCCCAGATGGGTGTCATTTCCGAACCGGCATAGGTGGTCGGAACAGCGATGATCTTCAGTCCGGTTTCCAGTGCAACGGCTTTTGCCAGCCCCACCGTAGTACTGCCACCGATACAGACACAGCCATCATTGCCGTGCTGTGCCACATGCGCCAGCGCTGCGCTGATGCTGCCAGTAGGGACGTGCATGATGGCGCCGTCAAAAATGCTGGCACCAGTGCCAATGAGTTGCTGGGCCCTGACTGCAAGATCACGGTGGCCGGGCGTCGAGATGATGACAGGGTTGCGGAAACCGAGTAGTGCAACTTCCGCAGCAAGCACAGAGAGCTTCCCAGCGCCAAAAATGACGCGAGAAGCATTCTGCTCACAAGTAAAATTCATGGCTGGAGCCGTGTTGTCAGAATTCCACTCCAACTCTGGGAACGGTGCCGGCCTTCACCATCTCCATGATCTCCGGCGAACCATTTTCCCACACGATAAGCATGGAACGTTTGGGAGACAGCCCCCGATGACGGATGTCGGCCGGCATGCAGCAGACATCTCCGGGCTTCATCACTACGTTTGCACGAATTTTGCCGGTTTTCCCGTCCTTTATTTCCCAGAAGATTTCATCCGAGATTTGCAGGAACCACTCCACCCGGTCGTTGCCATGCTCAATCGGAAGAATGAACTCTTCCGTGGTCGGGCAAAGCAGGCTCTGCCGGATGACCGACACGACTGAGGGGTTCCAGGTGACATCGGAGCGGGACAGGAAGGCAAACAGGTTGAAGGCGTGGATTCTGTTTTTGAAGCCGGGCTCTTCAACAACCTGGGGGCTGCTCTGATCCACGTCCAGAAAAGCGCGGTTGACCGGATAGCCGTTGGCATCGGTCCGCGTTTCAGTATCACCCGGCACGCCAATCATGCGTTTGGCAGTCTGGCGCTTGCGGGAAATGGCTTTGGTGTTGGAACCGTTCTTCCTGCCCCACGCAGCGCCGGTTTCCTGTGGAGCGGCAAAGGGATCAAAAGCAGCATTGGTCCAGTCGTTCTGGATATCCACCAGCAGCTTCATCAGCACATCGGAGGGGAAGGTCTCAAGATAGTCCTTGCCGGCAGCCTTGTATTCAGCGTTCAGAGTGCCGGCAAACAAGTCCACGGTACCGTAGTGATTGATGGTGCCGATCACATCATCAAAGTTCACGGTGCCATAGAAAAAGCCCCACGCAATGTCGCGCATCGTTGCGCGCAGGAACGCATCCACCGGCATCATGTGGCTGCCGAGTGGCCAGTATATATAGGCAAAATATTCACATCTTTCGAATCTGAACTGACCGATGGTGAATACCTTGAAGCCTGTGACATTGCTGTCGACTTTCATTTTCAGTGTGCTTTTCATGGCTGGCAGCCTCTTGCGGAGTTTGGGATAAGCGTTGAGTTACTTCAGGCAGATTTCGGTCCAGCGTTCCAGCGACTCCTGCCCCAGGATTGTTTGCAGCAGCAAGGTCGAAGGTTTCGCCGCCCGGAATTGATATGCAGTTTTTTCCGGCAACATGGCCATGTGTCCACGGCTGAGGGTGACTATGCCGATTTTCTTGCCGAGCGGCTGTGCCGTGAGCTTGAAGGAGCCATCCTGCTCGTCATCAATCTTGCTGGTGTCGCCCAGTTCCATAAAATGCACTTCGACGTTATGGTCCATAGCGATGACAAATTCGTCATGGGCACAGGCATACCATGGTGAGGTGCCTTCGGCGCGAACTGCTTCCAGTGTGTAGTCGAGATTTTTCCCAACTACGATTCGCTCATAGGGTTTGTGGGTTGCCGCCACTTCATAGATGTTTGAGAACACGAAGTTCTTGAGATCATCATCTATGATCTGTACGCCTCCTTTTTCATAGGAATCAATGGAGGAAAAACTGGTGGTGTATTGAGCTGACATGGTGTCCCCCCTCAGTCGGGAAAAGTCGGGAAAGTTCGGAAAAAGTTCGGAAAAAGTTCGGGAATTTTTATTCTGGTTGTTCCCTGAGCTGTGTTGCTTTATCTCTGTAACCGGCAGCAAGAGTTCGAATTGCGAACTTTTGTGGCAAAATGCGAACATTTGAAGGGATACTCATCAATGAAAAACAGCTTGTCAAGCACATTCGGCGAGGGCAACCGGGAATACGTTGCCTCCTTGGCAAAGGGCTTGGCAGTCATCCGCTGCTTCGATCATCAGCACATGCAGATGACACTGTCGGATGTGGCAAAGCGCACCGATTTGACCAGGGCGACTGCCCGCAGATTTCTGCTTACGCTGCATGCGCTGGGCTACATGGAAACAGATGGCAAGTTGTTCTGGCTTACTGCCAAAGTGCTTGATCTCGGTTATTCCTACCTGGTGACGCAGCCTCTGATCGAGCGGGTGCAGCCCTATACCAAGGAGCTTTGCGATGCCATTGGCGAGTCTTGTTCGGTTTCAGTGCTGGATTTTCCCGACATCGTTTATGTGGCAAGAGTGCTTTCGCACCAGATCATGTCAGTCGGGCTGAATGTCGGCGCGAGGTTGCCAGCGGTAACTACGTCCATGGGAAGAGTGCTGCTGGCAGCAAAGGAGGACAGTGAGATCGATGAACTCTTGGCCAAGACCTCCTTCAAGCGCTTTACCAAATACACGCTGATCGAACCGGCCGCAATCAAGGCCGAGATACAAAGGGCAAGAACCGAAGGTTATGCCATCTGTGACCAGGAACTGGAGATTGGCCTGAGATCCCTGGCAGTGCCCATAAAGAACCGTCACGGCAAAACGGTTGCGGCAATAAATGTCAGTTCACAGCCGCTGAAAATGAGCGAGAGCAAGCTGATCAAGGAGATATTGCCGCAATTGCGACAGGCGGCCAGCAAAATAAGCGACGCTATTTGACACGCCAGTGGAGGCCACTGCTTCATCCTGTAGCGACAGTAAACTGTGCCGCTGTCCGGCTCCTGATTTCTTCCAGACTGGAGCCCGGCATGATTTTGGTCAGCGTGAGACCACTGTCGGTAAAGTGGAATACTGCCAGTTCCGTCACGATCACAGTCACCACGCCCTTTGCCGTAAGCGGCAACTGACACTGGGGCAGTATTTTGGATTCGCCGTTCTTGTTGGTATGAGTCATGGTGACAATGACTCGTTTGGCACCGCAGGAAAGATCCATGGCGCCGCCGACACCCAGC
>Ga0255099_1000955_pt1 | contig 10673 bp, 9 predicted proteins | sample Colum_Colum_RepA_2_FD_188451 | JGI IMG/M metagenome (GOLD analysis project Ga0255099, IMG submission 188451) | Freshwater microbial communities from Columbia River, Oregon, United States - Colum_Colum_RepA_8d | ecosystem: Environmental > Aquatic > Freshwater > River | place: USA: Oregon...
ATATAAATCGTCGTCATCGTAGCGCCGATATCCATGATGGCGACTATGCCTTCAGGACTCAGATCCATTTGCTCACTGAGGAGTTTGAACGCGCGCTCCATCGCATAGGCCTCGATATCGACGACCATCGCCTCGTAACCCGCCATCTGCAGCGCATCGACCCGCAGCTCGACGTTTTCCCTCTTGCAGGCAGCCAGCAACACTTCAACCATGCCTTCATTCTTGCGGGAAGGAAGCTGGCGCTCAAAATCAATGGCGACTTCATCCAGCGAATACGGAATGTACTGGTCGGCCTCGACAATGATCTGGTTTTCCATTTCAAGATCGGTCAGTGAGGCATTCAATTCAATCGTCTTGGCGATTACCGAAGAACCCGACACCGCAACCGCAGCACCGGTGGTCTTGGTTTTGACGAGGGTCGCCAGCTTTTCGATCTCTTCGCCAACTGCTTCGACATTGGCAATGTTCTTTTCGACAACAGCACCCGGCGGCAATGGACGAGTGGCATAGCGCTCAACCCGGTACTTGTCGCCCTGTTTGCTCAGCTCAAGCAACTTGATTGAGCTCGAACTGATGTCGATGCCCAGCAGGTTCTTTGACTTCTTGTTAAACAGACTGAGCAAAGCCCTGATCCTCCCGTTCCCGGGTTAAATTACACGCAAATAGCTTTGACGCCAGACAATAAAGGGCAGGCAACCCAATCTCACGGTATCGAATTTAGCTATTGATTTCAACCAATTAGACGCACTCCCTACAAACTACTTTAATTTTTGCCAGCTCAAGTCACACATCCATGGAAGGGGATACAGCATCTTGTGGTATTCATCAAAAATCCCACTACATGCTGTTGTAACCGATAGATCTCGCCAGCAGTAACGTGGCCGCAGGTACCTTGCCTCACCCAACAGCAGCCCTGCATGGCCATAGTAAAAGCCAAACAGTTACAATCACCACCTCGTCCATCACAAAAGTCGCCTTGCTTTTCCCCCTCATGAAGGCTCCCCGCATCAAGCAATTGCTTAAATTCATGTCCTGGTGGGCGCTGGCCGGGATGGCGGGTTCTGCCATGCTGGTGTCGAGCGGCTTTCTCTACCTGTCACCCAAGCTGCCTGATAAGCAGTCCTATACCAACATCCGACTTGAAAACCCGCTGCGCATCTTTTCCCGGGACGGCAAATTGCTGGCTGAATTCGGCAGCCGGCGCAGCAACCCGGTGTCCTACGACGCCATTCCACTACAAGTAGTCAATGCGCTGGTGTCCAGTGAGGACAAACGCTTTTATGAACACCACGGTGTCGACCTGTTCGGGCTGCTGCGCTCGGTGGTGGGCATAGTCACCGGCAACGACTGGGGTGGCGGCAGCACTATCACTATGCAGGTGACGAAGAACTTTTTCTTCGAAGGAGAGGCGCCATACTCCCGTAAATTCAAGGAAATCCTGCTTGCCATCAAAATGGAGAACGAGCTGTCGAAAGAGGAGATTCTCGAGCTCTATCTCAATCGTACGTTCTTCGGTATTTCGGCCTACGGTATTGAAGCGGCGGCCCGTCAGTACTATGACAAGGACGTCAACGACCTGAGTCTGGCAGAAATAGCGACGCTGATCGGCATCATGCCTCGCCCGAATGCTTACAATCCTTTGCAATCACCACAGCGAGCCTTGGAAGAACGCGGCCGCGTGCTGCGTCGCATGCTTGACCAAGGCATGATAAATGAGGGTGAGTACGACATCGCATTGACAAGCCCGGAAACTGCCCGCCGTTACGGCCGCCAACCCGATCTGGCCGCACCTTATATCGCTGAAATGGTACGTCTCGACATGGTAGCCCGCTACGGCGAAGTGGCCCTTACGGACGGCTACGAGGTCTACACAACGGTAGACAGCCAAATGCAGGCTGCTGCAGACAAAGCGCTGGAACAGGGACTCGAGCGCTATGACAGAACCCATGGCTATCGTGGCCGCGAAAACCATTACAACCCGTCGGCAGACGGCACTACCACTGCCTGGGTCAACATCCTTGCTCAAACCCCCATAGTGGCAGACCAGCATCCAGCCTTTGTGACCAATGTTGATGACCAGAGCATCACGGCGCTGCGCAGCGACGGCCAGGAAATTCTGCTGGATTGGGATGGTATTCGTTGGGCCAAGCCATTCATCAACGTCAATGCATGGGGAGCTTCCCCGCGCAACGCGCGTGAAGTTGCAGTAGTCGGCGATCTTATTCGCATAACACAAGACGCTAACGGCAAATGGATGCTGGGGCAGGTACCCGCGGTCAACGGCGGGTTAGTGTCGTTGGACCCGAACAACGGCGCCATTCTGGCGTTGGCGGGCGGCTACGATTTCAACGCCAATTCGTTCAACCGCATTACGCAGGCCAAGCGCCAGCCCGGCTCCAACTTCAAACCATTTCTGTACAGCGCTGCTCTGGAAAACGGCTACACCGCCGCCACGCTGATCAACGATGCGCCGCTGGCTCGATCCGACTATCGACCAGAGAATTTTGGGGGCGACTTCATGGGGCCTATACGTTTGAAGTATGCACTCACCCAATCGAAGAACCTTGTATCGCTTCGGCTGTTCGAGGCCCTGGGTGAGGATGTGGCTTTGCCCTACATCGCCCGCTTCGGTTTCAAGCAACAAGACTTTCCACGCGACGATCTGACAGTGGCGATCGGCTCACACGCCGTGCTGCCGCTTGAGGTAGCCACCGGCTACACCGTGTTCGCCAATGGTGGTTACAAAATAGAGCCTTACCTGATCGACCGAATCGTCAATTTCAACGATGGAGAAGTGTTCCAGGCACATCCGGTGACGGTCTGCCGCCAGTGTGAACATGCTCCCAGTACCCAGGCACAGTCTGATGCCAGCATCGCAATTCCAGCCAGTGCGACAACAACAGATATCCTTTCCAATCCGGTTGCCCCGCGCGTGCTCGAGGAGCGCACCACCTACATCATGAACAGCATTCTCAAATCCGTGATCACTGATGGCAGTGCCCGCTCGGTCGACCGCGCCTTCGAACGCACCGATCTGGCGGGCAAGACCGGCACCACCAACGATGCCTTTGATCTGTGGTTCTCGGGTTTCAATGGCGATATCGAGGCAACGGTCTATATCGGCTACGACCAGCCGCAGAGTCTGGGCAGCAATGAGCAGGCAGCAACGGTGTCACTACCGATCTGGATTGATTACATGAAAGTCGTGCTGGAAGGAAAACCGGAAAACAGTATGGGCCAGCCAGACGGCGTTGCCACTGTCCGCATCAACAGCAAGACTGGCCTGAGGGCACGGCCCGGTGAAGCTGATGCACTCTTCGAAATCTTCAAGGCGGAGGAACTGCCGCCCTATGCCGATGAAGGCACGCCAGCAGGCGAGATTTCCACCGACCGCAAAAAAGAAGAGTCGCTATTCTGAGCGACTCTTCTTTTTGATGATCAAGCTGTGGCGATAAACCCGGGCATCGCGCCCGCAGTTTTGTAGCGCTTATACCTTGCGTGAACCCACAAAGCGCTTCTTGAACTTGTCTACACGACCACCAACATCAAGGATCTTGTGCTTGCCGGTGAAAAACGGGTGACAGTTGGAGCACACGTCAATACGCAGATCTTCTGACAGCGTGGAACGGGTCGGGAAGGTGTTGCCACAACCACAGGTTACGGTGATGTTGGAATACTTCGGATGTATATCGGCTCTCATGACAACCTCGTCAATCTTGTCTGTGATCATCGCCACTGGCAGAGGGACGATTCACTGAATCGACCCTGCGGCCACCAGTACCATGACCTGGTTTAAAAAGAGCGCGCATTCTAGCAGAAGACTTTGATCTGACAACCAAAGCGGTCCAGCCCCGGCCCTGCGTTGGCTGTGGCGTCGAACGGACAGCTCTTTTCATTTGGTGAGGAAGCTACGATGGTTTTTCACTACTTCATTGAAAATATACTGGAAAAGATCGTGGACAAAGTCGCTGCTGAGACCGCGCTCGGCCGCCATCTGCCGCAACTGCTGCAGCTTTTCCTGCTCGCGTACCGGATCGACCGAATTCAGCGCATATTTGGCCTTCAGCTGGCCAACATTGTTGGTCACCGCGAACCGACGGGCCAACGCCTCCATGATTTCGGCATCTATTCGGTCTATCTGACCCCGCAGCTCGGCTAATTCGGCAGGAACGAGGGGCTTGATGTCGGCTTGCATGGATAACGCAGACTCCATAAAGGAAGGGGGTTACGTGGCAGTTGGACTGGCTTGTCTATACTATTGCGCACAGCCCTTCTCCTCAACCCGAACCAGCCCCTTGGCTAACCGCTCTCAACCCCAGTTCTTCGTACAGGTGGCGGTGCCCTCCCCCCTGCATCGCTGCTTCGATTACCTGCCGCATCCAGATTACCCGCTGCCAGAGCCCGGCTGCCGGGTGCAGGTAGGTTTCGGCCGGCAGACGCTGACTGGCATCGTGATCGGCCTGACATCCGAAACCGACACGCCGGCAGACAAACTACGCGCAGTCACAGCAATACTGGACGCCGAGCCGCTGCTCGACCCACCGCTCCTCTCGCTATACCGATGGGCAAGCCAGTACTACCTCTTCCCGGTCGGGTTGGCTTTGCAGACTTCGCTGCCGAAGACCCTGCGCGAAGGCAAGCCGCTGGCAGTTCCCACTCGCCAGGTGTGGCAGCTCATCCAGCCACTCCCGGCAACAGAAGGCGGCCGTCGCACCACGCCAACCCAACGGCAAGTGCTCGACCTGTTGAAGAACTACCAGCAACTCGCCACGGCAGAAGTATCTGTGTTGTTGGGCAAACCCGCACGCACAGTGCTGCAGGCACTGGAAGCACGCTCGCTGGTCGCACAGATCAGTGAGGCGCTGGCAACAACAGTGCAACCGGAACTCGCCACGAAGCCACTGACATTGAATGAAGAGCAAGCCACGGCATTGGCCGCATTACGGAGTACCACCGGGTTTGGCTGTTTTTTGCTGGAAGGGGTAACAGGCAGTGGCAAAACCGAGATCTACCTGCAGTTGATTGCAGAGAAGCTGGCGCAGGGCAAGCAAGTGTTGGTGCTGGTACCTGAAATCAGCTTGACGCCACAAACAGTCGCGCGCTTCCAGAGCCGTTTCCGGGCTCGCATAGTCGCTTTCCACTCCGGACTAACAGACAAACAAAGGCTCGAAGGCTGGATCGAAGCGCGCAGCGGTGCAGCGCATATCATCATCGGCACCCGCTCGGCGGTGTTTACGCCACTCGCGCGGCCCGGCCTTGTTGTCATCGACGAAGAGCACGACGATTCATATAAGCAGCAGGAGGGTTTCCGCTATTCCGCCCGTGATGTTGCTGTCTACCGCGCCCGCCAGCTCGGGATTCCGGTATTGCTCGGCTCGGCAACCCCATCACTCGAAAGCCTGCAAAACGCACAGGCACACCGCTACCGGTTGCTGACATTGACCAAGCGCGCCGGCTCCGCCGGAATGCCGGTGATACGCACACTCGATCTCAAACTGCAGGCCTGCTCTGAAGGCATCGCGCCGCTGTTGCTGCAGAAAATCGGCGAGACACTGGCTGCACGCGAACAGGTGCTGGTATTCCTGAACCGCCGCGGCTTCGCGCCGTTGCTGTTGTGTCGTGATTGCGGCTGGATCGCCGAATGCCCGCGCTGCGAGCGCAGTTATACGCTGCACCGCAACCCGGCCGGCTTGCGATGCCACCACTGCGAAGCAGTAAAACCGCTGCCGCGCAACTGCGGCAATTGCCAAAGCCACAGCCTGGATGCGATGGGCCTTGGCACTGAACGCAGTGCAGATTTTCTTGCCACACAATTTCCGGATTTCCCGGTGCTACGCATCGATCGCGACAGCACGCGCACCAGCGGCAGCCTCGATGCTCTCATGCAAACTGTTCACAGCGGAGTGCCGTGCATCCTGGTGGGCACACAGATGCTTGCGAAAGGTCACCACTTTCCGCGTGTCACACTGGTGGCAGTGCTGGATGCAGATAGCGGTCTGTTCAGCGCCGATTTCCGTGCACAAGAGAACCTTGCGCAGTTGTTGACGCAGGTGGCCGGCCGCGCCGGCCGCAGCGATGCACCGGGGCAAGTGCTGATCCAGACTTATCACCCGAGCCATCCGGCGCTATTGCAGTTGGCCAATGAAGGCTACGGCAGTTTTTCCCGTCAGTTATTGATTGAGCGCGCACAGGGCGGTCTGCCACCCTTCGTGTATTTCATGTTGTTGCGGGCCGAAGGCAGTAGTCGTGAGTTGCCGATGGAGTTCCTGCAGCAACTGGCAGCAACCCTGCAACCCGAAGCGTCGCGTGAACTGCGCATGCTGGGGCCAATGCCGAGTCCGTTCGGCAAGAAGGCTGGCGTTTATCGTGCCCAGCTGATACTGCAATCGCCCAGACGGGCCACGCTGCAACGACTGGGGCCACGACTGCTGCAACTGCTGGAATCCAACAGCATGTCCCGCAAGCTGCGCTGGTCTATCGACGTCGATCCGACCGACTTCAGTTAATCTGTGCGGTTTACGTTCCAGTACGGTTCAGGTTCGGCGCTGATTGCTGGATAATGCTGCCACCAACAGTTCCGTTCGAAGTCGCGCCTCATGGCACAAGATTTTGCCAAGCAACGTACTCCCCAACCGCAGTCTGCCCGCAAGAATGGCAAGCGAGCAGCACGCCCCCAGCACAAAAGCGCGCATTGGAGTTGGTTTATCAGCGGTATCTTTGCAGGCATGGTGCTGACTGGTGGTGGCTATCTCGGCTTCCTGCGCTACCAGGCCATGAACCCGACCGCTCTCGATGCCAACAACAGTGCACAGACACCGGTTGCACTACCCGACTTCGATTTCGGCTTCTATAACGAACTGGCAACTGCCGAAGTGACCGTCAGAGTGCCGCAAGACCCTGCAACTCTCGTCACAGGTCAAGCAACACCGGATGCCTCCCCGGCAACTCAGGCCGCCGCTGCGGCACAACAGGCCGCCATCAATTATCTGCTGCAAGCCGGCTCGTTCCAGGCCAAGCAGGAAGCGGATGAACGTCGCGCCAAAATCACACTCATGAACATGTCGGCCGAAATAGTGCCGGGTGTCGTGGCGGGCCGCACCTGGTATCGCGTACAAGTCGGCCCCTTCGCCGGTCGTGACAATGCCGAGGCAGCCCGCAAAGAGCTGTCGGCCAGCAACATCGACTCGATCCCGCTGTTGATGCGTTGAATAGTCGTACCGTAATCAACCAGACCCCCTCATTTGAATGCCCTACCATGACCCCGACTGACATCAAGCTCCACAAGAAAACCGCTCTGCTTGAGTTGACCTACTCCGATGGCGGCATCTACTCGCTGCCGGCTGAATTCCTCCGCGTCTACTCGCCGTCCGCCGAAGTGCGAGGCCATGGCCAGGGCAAGGAAGTGCTGCAGGTTGGCAAGCTCAACGTGAAAATCGACAAGATAGAGCCAGTGGGTCACTACGCTGTGCGGTTGCGTTTTGATGATGGCCACGACACCGGTATCTACAGCTGGGAATACTTGCGCGAGCTGGCTTTGCACCAGCAAACGATGTGGGATGAGTATCTGAACCGCCTGCGCAAAGCAGGCGAACGTCGCGAACCGTTGGCGACGGGCGTGCAGGTCGTCAATATCATGCCTCTCAAACACTGAGCATTGCGATGAGCTACAACGCATGAACTACCAAGCATGAAATGCCAAGCATGACCAACCACGCATGAACCTTATTATATGAACGAAAAAAACGACACTACACACTTTGGCTACCGCGAGGTACCAGTCGCCGAGAAGGCCTCGCTGGTAGGTCAGGTATTCCATTCCGTGGCCGGCAAATACGACCTGATGAATGACGTGGTCTCGCTCGGCACTCACCGATTGATCAAGCGCTTCACCGTTGAACTAAGCGCTGTGCGCGCCGGGCAGTCGGTGCTTGATCTTGCCGGCGGCACTGGTGATTTCAGCCTGTTGTTCGCACCGCTGGTCGGCAATACCGGGAATGTCGTGCTGGCTGATATCAACGAATCAATGGTGAAGGTCGGTCGCGATCGCATCATTGATGCCGGTGTGCCAGGGCCCATCAGCTACACATTGGCGAACGCCGAATGCCTGCCCTTCGCCGACGACAGCTTCGATTGCATCTGTATCGCCTACGGCCTTCGCAATGTGACCGACAAGGACGCCGCGCTGCGCTCAATGCAGCGTGTCTGCAAACGTGGCGGCCGCGCATTGGTGCTGGAATTCTCGAAACCACGCAACGAACTGGTCGGCAAAGCCTATGATCTTTATTCGAAGCTGTGGCCTATTGCCGGCAAGCTTGTAATGAATGACAGCCAGAGCTACCAGTACCTTGTCGAAAGCATCCGCATGCATCCCGACCAGGAAACGCTGAAAGGCATGATGCTCAACGCCGGCTTTTCGCGCGTGCACTATCACGATGTGATGGGCGGCATCTGTGCCATCCACATCGGCTACAAGGACTGACCATGTCGCTGGCGCTGTTGCAAAGTGCACTTCTTCTGCCCGTGGAGCTGACAATCAACCAGCTGCTCGCGCTGGATACCGCCAGCCATGCCCAACTCGCTGCTCTCGCCGGCAATACGCTGGCCATTGAGCTACAACAGCCTGCTTTCACACTCTTTGTGAGTGTGCATGCCGATAGACTGCGGCTGAGTCCGCGGCATGAAGGCGCCGTCACCGCAACGCTGATCGGCTCACCGACAGCTTTGGCTGGTTTATTGTTGCGGCGCCAACCACTGACAACACTGCAGGGCACAGGGGTAGAGTTACATGGCAGTACCGGTTTTGTGCTGGCGCTGAAAAAGTTGTTGTTGCAATTGCATTTTGACTGGGAATTCCAGCTGAGCCGCCTTATCGGTGATGTGCCGACGCAACTGACCGCCGACAGTGTACGCACCGCCAGCGATTACGTGCAGCGTACGGCGCAGCGCGTACGCGACGACATCAGTGATTTCCTGCTGGAAGAAGGCCGGCTGGTGCCAACAGCGGCCGAGCTGGAAGCTTTCACCGGCGATGTGCAAACCCTGGCTCTGCAAATTGATCGAGCGACGGCCAGGCTCTCGCTGCTGGAACGTTAGATTCAGACAACAGCTTTCATTGCAAAAAAATCCCTTAAAAATCAGGATTTATCCAAGCAAATGCAAACTACTTGCTCACGCCCCATTTCGAGCTGAGCACATTTCCTCGGTGAATGTAGAACACCGAGTCGTCCTTCAGTACCGAACGGTCATTCAAATCGACAAAAATTGGTGCAATCAGCGGACTGTTGGGCAGCACGCTGACGCCGGCTGCCGGCTTGGTAGTGGTCGGTATTTCTTTGCGAACTTCGCTGATCAGACGCCCGGCCTGCGTGATACCAAGTTTGGTGATCTCGAAACTGTACATCGCGGTGTGGGTGTAGTCGTACCTCGCACTAGGCTCACCAGCCTTGAACAGCTCCCATGTCGGCACCGTGTCGTGCGATTGCACCGGAATTGCCAGGCGTGCCGGTTCATTGCCAACAGCGGGCAGGAAGCTGAGCGCGTGGTGGTCATACAACACATCCGACTGGGTGCCGCGCTTGCCGAGAATCAGGGTATCTAGTTCTTTTGGACTCGCGATATTGCTGACATCGAACAGCGACAGCTTCACGCCCTGGTACCAGGCACCACGGCCGCCTTCGTCGCTGCTGTTCTTGTCCGGTATCGCATCCTTGCCAATGCCGAGCAGCAAAGTATCTGAAACCGGATGCAAATAGTCGGAATAGCCTTCGATCCTAAGCTCGCCGGCAATACGCGGCTGCTCCTGGTTGCTGAGGTCAATCACGTAGAGCGGATCGGTAACACGGAAGGTGACGAGGTAGCCCCTGTCACCGACAAAGCGCGCGGCATACAGCTGCTCGCCTTTCAGGCCGATGCCGTCGATCACTTTGACGGCTTGCAACTTCTTGCTGCCTGCCACTTCCTTCAGCACGCTGAGACTGGTGGATGAGGTGCCTCGCCAGGTATCGCCGATCGACGTGGCAATATTGAGGTAGCCATTGTGCTCGCCCAATCGGAATGATTTCTTGTCCTGATCCCAGCCGAGATGGCCTTTGACTTCGCCCGTCCCGCGGTACTCGATCTTGCCGTTTGCCAGCGCGAACTTGTGTATCGACGTAGTGCGATTCGGCGAATACACCAGTGATTTGCTGGCCAACCCGGCTGCGTTGTAATTCCAGCTGGTAGTGGCAAGGTAAAGTGATGCTGGCGTCATATACAGCGTTTCGCTGGCACCCAGGAATCAGGTGCTGGCATGTTCGGTTGGTGCATCCAGCGGTACGCTGGTGATCGTGATAATGGACGGGTTGAAATTACCGTCCACCGCACTGGTAGGCAGATAGCAGCTCTTGCTCTTTACAAGGTCTTCGATTTTTTTGCGGCTGTCTTCAACGCTGGGCAGGATGGCCGGCAATGAAGTCTTCTCCAACACTGCTGCGTTCTGCGCCAACCGGGCCTTGTCGTAGGCGTAGGGGTGGAACCCTTCAATTACCGGTGTGTAACGCGTTACCAGGTACAAGGTATTGCCAACGCGGCGGCTCGATACCAGCGAACCATCGATGGTCAGCTTTTCAATGCTGTTCATCGTCTGCGGCGATTTGACATTGATGAATTCAAGCTCGGTTTTGCCGGAACCCCAG
>Ga0255099_1000958_pt1 | contig 10615 bp, 7 predicted proteins | sample Colum_Colum_RepA_2_FD_188451 | JGI IMG/M metagenome (GOLD analysis project Ga0255099, IMG submission 188451) | Freshwater microbial communities from Columbia River, Oregon, United States - Colum_Colum_RepA_8d | ecosystem: Environmental > Aquatic > Freshwater > River | place: USA: Oregon...
AAACTTCCCCTCACTTGGCCTAGCTGAACGCATTACACTCCCCATCCCTGCGAAATTTCATGAATACGAGGGCAAACAACCCAATGGACCGAAAGTTCGTCATAACCAATGGCGCTATGTTGATTTCGATGGCGATGGCAAGCTCGATATTGTTTCAGGAATTGAAGATTGGTCGTTCTATGGCTGGGATAATGCCTTCAACAATAAAGGCGAATGGGTTAACGGCCCCCTTCATGGTTTTGTTTATCTGCACCGCAATAAAGGCACAAATGATTCGCCCTCTTATGAAAAACCCATAAAGATTACTGCGGGAAATAAACCCATCGATGTCTTTGGTTGCCCATCCCCTAATTTTCATGACTTTGATAACGATGGCGATCTTGATCTTATCTGTGGCGAATTTCTTGATGGTTTCACCTACTTTGAAAACATCGGTACTCGCACTAAAACTGTTTACGCTTCGGGAAAAAGAATTCTCACCCCAACTGGAAAACCTTTGATCATGGATTTGCAAATGATTGTCCCCATCGCATTCGATTGGGATAAGGATGGCGATTTAGACCTCATCGTTGGGGATGAAGATGGCAGAGTCGCTTTTATCGAAAATGTTACCGATAAAAACAATGCCTCAGTGAAAGGCAGCGTTCCCGTTTTTTTAGAACCCAGATACTTTCAGCAGCAAGCAGATACTTTGAAATCAGGCGCACTCGCAACCCCTGTTGGTTTTGATTGGGATGGCGATGGCGATATCGATATTCTTTCTGGCAACACTGCTGGCTACATCGAGTTTTTTGAAAACCTCTCCGGCCCCAAGGTTGCTTCTCCCAAATGGGCTGCTCCGGTAAAGTTAAAAGCGGATGACAAAATATTCAGGGTGATGGCTGGTGTCAACGGTAGTATTCAAGGCCCCGCAGAAGCCAAATGGGGCTACACCACTCTTAGCATTGCTGATTGGGATGGCGATGGTTTACCAGATATCATCTATAACTCCATCTTGGGGAAAGTGGAATGGCTTAAAAATATTGGCACCCGAACTTCTCCTCGGTTAACTAAGCCTCAACCCATCGAGGTTGACTGGCAGGGCCCTGCGCCAAAACCTGCTTGGAATTGGTGGAATCCCACTGAAAAACAATTAGTGACCCAATGGCGCACCACTCCTGTTGTTTTTGATATGAATCAAGATGGCATGCCTGATTTGTGCATGCTTGATACTGAGGGTTATTTTGTTTTATTTGAACGATCCATCAAGGGTGGCAAACGAGTCCTATTGCCTCCCACTAGGGTCTTCTGTGACCCCGCGGGTAAACCCCTGCGCTTTAATGATCGAGTTGCAGGTGCTAGTGGCAGAAGAAAAATCGCCCTGATTGATTGGAATGGCGATGGTCAAACCGATTTACTTTTAAACTCTTCCAATGCTGATCTTTATCTTGGTGTTGGTAAAAAAGAGGGCAAATGGCTCTTTGAAAAAAAAGGAACTCTTGCCAAGCAAAATATCGAAGGCCATGATGTTAGCCCTACGACGGTTGATTTTGATGGGGATGGCATTGCGGATTTTCTTGGCGGGGCGGAAGATGGCCGTTTTTACTGGATGAAAAATCCCAGATCAAAGTAAACTCTCATCCCAACAATAATCCGCCAATTTATTTTGGTGAATAGATGATGAATGATTGATGTATTTTTGGTTAAGACCGCATTTGTAACCCTTAAAAAACCCTTAAAAACAAGCCCTTTATTATCTTAACGGGTTCTTCTCACTTCGTACTTCATTTCTTTGTTTGAATCTTTGCCCCCATCCTAGTTTAATGCCTCAGGTGTTGATTATTTGTTTTGGAATTTTGTTTACGAATATTTTTTCCTGGGGGAAATGATTCTATGTTGAAGCGTCTTAGTTACATGAAGAAGGGGAAGAAAGCCTTTACCCTTATCGAACTTTTGGTCGTTATCGCGATCATTGCAATCCTTATCGGCCTTCTTCTGCCAGCAGTGCAGAAGGTGCGCGATGCAGCAGCCCGTATGACTTGCTCAAATAATATGAAGCAAATGGGACTCGCTGCCCACAATCATCTTACCACCTACAATGTGTTTCCACATCCAGGGCAATTGGATTCTACCGGAACTGCTACTACGTTTTACATGCCTCATTCTTTTGGTACCCAATTGCTGCCATACATTGAGATGGAAACGGTTTATAAAATGTTTGACCATGCAACTCCAATTTTTCCAGGCGGAACAGCAATCACTGGATATACTGCATTAGCTACCACCGGTGGTTTACATGCAACAGCAAGAGGTCGTGATTATGACGACACAGCGTATCCAAGTGGCTGGACTGCTGCAAAGACCATAATAAATACTTTTGTTTGCCCAAGTGTGCCGTTGCCACCTGCATCAAGAGGTGTGGGTGATTCTGAAGCTTTAGGGCCAGTCGATTACATGGTGCCTGTAATGTCTGATGTTGACGATACTACTTTAGTTAGAAATTCAGGTCAGCCAAGATCTACCATGGCTTTTGGGATGCTTGGTTTAAACCAAGGCGCCAACAGTTGCACCGATGGTATGTCGAATACCATCATGGTGATTGAAGATGCAGGAAGAGCGTATACGTCTGTAGCAAGATTTGGATCAGGTTCTTCCAGACCAAGTCCGTTGACAGCACCAGGTCATAGTGCTGTAGGTGACGGAGTTGCTTCTAATGCACGTAGGGTTTATGCATGGGCAGATCCAGATGCATTTGGTAATGGTTTTTCCGGACCACACAAACAAACCGGTGGTGCAGGCATTGCAAAAATTAATAATAATGCATCTCCTACAGGTGGTCCTTCCACATGTTTGTGGAGCGTTAATAATTGCGGTCCAAATGATGAGCCATTCAGTTTCCATGGCGGTGGTGTAAATGCAACCATGGGCGATGGATCTGTACGCTTCATCAAGGAAACTGTAAATGCCAAAACTTTGAAGTATGCAATCGGTGCAACCGATGGCATAATTGTAAGTTTGGACGAATAAAGGTTCTAAATCGAATAACCCTTCCTTTTATAAAGGGAGGGTTGTTTTTATTTGTATCGGGGTTGATGATTTAATTTTAAGGAGACACCATGAAACGCAACTTTTTATTTGTATTAATGCTTGTTACTATGGGATTGTTTGGTTGTTCATCAGGCCTTGATTCTAAGGGGACGGCCTATGTAAAGGGTCGAGAATTATTTTTAAATAAAGATTACGATTCCGCTATTGAGCAGTTTAACAAGGTGATTGAAATGGATGAAAAATTTGTTGAAGCCTACAACATTCGCGGGAATTGTTATTTAGCTCTTAAAAAAAATGATGAAGCTGTTAAAGACTTTTCAAAAGCAATCGAGCTGAATCCTGATAACCGGGGTGCCTATTTAAATCGCAGTTTGGCGTATAAAGCCATGGGTAAGTTACCCCAGGCAAAATCAGATACACTTAAGGCAAGTAAAATCAGTGACTGATAAGCCTGATGCCATTTATTTGGGATATTAATTTTAAAACCCGTGGATTAGTACCCACGGGTTTTCTTTTCTGGTGCAATATGAAAAAAATAATAATCCTTAGTATCTTTTTTGTTTTAATTTGTGCCTTTATCATATCGGTCCAAACAACAGATAAAAAAGCGGAAGCGGAAGTGGCGCTAAAAAAAGGCAACAATGCAGAAAAAAATAACGATTTAAGTACTGCCATTATCAATTTTACCAAAGCGATTGAAATAGACCCTAAGTATACGGATGCCTACTTTCATCGGGGGATTGCGTATAACCGTTTAAAGAAGTATCCCGAAGCCCTAGCAGATTTCACCAAAGAGATTGAACTAGACCCTAAGTATGCGGATGTCTACTACAATCGGGGGGTTGCGTATAACGCATTAAAGAAGTACGAAGAAGCCCTAGCAGATTACACCAAAGCGATTGAACTAGATCCTAAGAATGTGAATGCCTTCTACAATCGGGGGGTTGCGTATAACGCATTAAAGAAGTACGAAGAAGCCCTAGCAGATTACAGCAAAGCGATTGAACTTGATCCTAAGTATGCGAGAGCCTACTACAATCGTGGGGTTGCGTATAACGCATTAAAGAAGTACGAAGAATCCCTAGCAAATTTCACCAAAGTGATTGAACTAGAACCTAAGTATGCGAAAGCCTACTACAATCGGGGCGTTGCGTATAGCAATTTAAAGAAGTATGCCGAATCCCTAGCAGATTACACCAAAGCGATTGAACTAGACCCCAAGTATGCGGATGCCTACTACAATCGGGAGGAGGTGTATAAAGCCCTAGGAATAACCAAAGAAGCCAATTCAGATTTCGCTAAGACTAAATAGCTAGAGATGTAAGTTTACCCATCATTACCCCAAAGGTTCGAGATGAAAATCAAGGGTATTCCATTCGCACTAAAAAGCCCGGTTGCAGTTCGTTTAGTTAAAAAGTTTCTGGGAGATATCGCCAAGAATCTTTACCGCTAAGGACGCTAAGAAGCAGCAGATAAGTTGGGATTTCTTGTTTTCCTTTGCGCTCTTCGCGGTGAGAATGCTTTCATTCCCCGCTTATTCCGCGCCCTGGTCACCCTCGCGTATGCGGGGGTCCATTCTTGCCTTGCTGTAAATATGGATTTCCGCATTCGCGAAAATGACGGAAAGGGATTCTTTCTAACCATTTGCCCTTGGCAAATGCCTATTTTTGGCTTACCGTCGCTAACGCTTCCGGCTCTGATTAAATCCTTCGTTTCCGTGTTCGTCCGTGGCCAATGCTTATTTTTGGCTTCCCGTCGCTAACGCTTCCGGCTCTGATTTCCCTTCTTATTCCGTGTAATTCCGTGTTCATCCGTGGCCAATGTATTTCTATGCTTACCGTCGCTAACGCTTCCGGCTCTGATTTTCCTTCTTATTCCGTGTAATTCCGTGTTCATCCGTGGCAAATGCTTCTTCTTTGCTGACCATCACAAATGCTGGTTTTAGCGCCAAGCGTTTAGCACGCAAGAGAAATCATCGGTCCATAGTCGGAAAGGAGTATTGGGAAGAGGTGCCCATTTTTCCGGGATGATTTGATCCGCAAGTGTTTTTGGATTACGGCCCATGATCACCCACATGGAAGGGGCGAGGCCTGATTTCGCCTCGCGTTCAGAAATCTTATCTTTACCTTGATTTTGCACGAGTGCAATTAAACCCAGTTCTTTTGCTACTGCATTTAATTGTGGGCGAAGATCTAGGTGCCTGTTTGAAATGTGAAAAAGCAATACGCCATCATCTTGAAGTTTGGTTACGAAAGTTTGGATGGCTTCTTTGGTGAGCAGGTGTACGGGGATGGCATCGGAAGAAAAGGCATCGAGAATAAGAATACCAAATTTGGAATCGGGTTCTTGCTTCAGGTTGGTGCGGGCATCCCCGAGCTTGATATGATATTCTCCCTTGCATTCGGGCAGGTAAGTAAAGAGCTTTTTGTTGGATGCAATGCGGGCAACCATGGGGTCGATTTCAAAAAACTCGATTTTTTGACCTGAAGCAGCATACCAAGCAAGGGAACCGGCACCTAGGCCTACTACCCCGATGGGCTCAATATTTTTAAGCTGGGTCCTTCGTAGAAGAATCTGGCCTGCGGGGCCAAACGGGTGGTAATAAACAAGTGGAGAGTAAGGTGGTTTCCCTGATTCGGAGATGATCTGGGCGCCATGTTCGGTGATGCCATGATAGAGCCAGCGAACTTTTTGATTGGTTCCTGTGGAAACCCTGTGGACACCATAAAAGCTGCGTTCTTGGAAAATTAGGTTTTGGTCAATTGAGTCGACCAAAAATAGTTTGATAAAAACAATGGTTGAAAAAACGATGCCAAACAGGATGGGTCTGGGTAGGTATGGTATCAGCACCAAAACTACCGCACATTGAAGACCTTTGTAAGGTGAATTTTGAAGGGCGAGAAGGAAAATTGCGACAGCAATGGCTAGGGCGATAATCCAGCGGAGGGGTTTGTGATCAAGTTTAGTGTGATTGGTTTGAAGCCAGGGTAGGTTGGGAATTGCAAAGGCAGCGAGTGCAAGAGAAATCCAGAATTCGTAGAGGTCGGGAAAAAGCGTGGGCGCGATGAGGGCTTGAAATACGCCACCTAAAAAACCCCCTGCTGCAAGCCATAGATAAAATTCGGTCAGGTATTGCACTGGTGGGCGGGATTGATAAAGAAGCCCATGGCAAACCAGTCCAACAAGTAAGAGGGAAAGCAACCAGAAGAAAGCCAGCACTTCAAAGCCTATGGGGAAAGCACCTAAAGTCAGGGAGAGCTGTAGAATTAGCGCCAACGCGTTCGCCCATAAAACTAAGTTCCAAAGTTTTTGTTTCCAATTTAGGAAGGCGAGAATAAAGGTCAGCATGTACACCAATAGTGGGCCCAGCCAAAGCAAGGGCATGGGGGGTAATTCCTGAGAGATTTTAGTGGTGATGGCAAGCATCATGCTAGATGGAATGAAGGATAGGAACAGCCAGCGCATCCTATTCGGGGCGTAAGTCATCGTGGGCGAAATATTGGCATCGGGTATGATTGCCTTCCGCTTAGTAATAACCATCCAGATGCATGCACTTAATGTTAGTGTGAGGAGGATCCAGCAAGCCAACCAGCCCTTACTTTGGATTTGCAGACCCAATGCAGGTTCAATTAAAAGAGGGTAGGAAAGCAGGCCTGCCAAGGTTCCCACATTGCTGGCAATGTAAAGGGAGTAGGGGTTGTCCGATTTTGGTTGGGTATTGGCAAACCACCATTGTAGTAGGGGGGCACTTGCGCTTAGCAGTGTAAGAGGGAAAGCTGCATGGCTGATGAGATTGATTAGGAGTTCAAGAGCTGCATATTTTGTCAGGGATTCGGTTTGATACTGTGTGGTGGAAAAAGGCAGGGTTAGAAATGCAAGCAGCCAAAGGGTGCTATGGATAATGCAGGCTAGTAATGGGGAGGTGAAGCGAGATAGCAGATAAGAATAAAAATATCCCGCAAGAAGGCAGGTTTGGAAAAATAGCATTGCGGTGGTCCAGACGGAATTGGAACCACCATAAGAGGGTAGAAGCATCTTTCCCAGCAAGGGTTGGATGCTGCTCATGCAGAAGGCGGCAAGCAGGCAGGCGATTGCAAATAAGGGTTTCATGATGCCTGCACCTAATAGTTCAAAGAAATTTCATTTTATAAAAATTGGGGTGTTGGTTTGTGAAGAAGTGATGAATATTGAAGGTGCCGCCGGGTTAAGCCCCTTAATACAATCAACATTCAATGGGAAAACAAGGGGCGTTTGTGTAGAATTTTCTTCACAAAATAAACACGACATCTTCTCATGAACTACATTATCTCCAATATAATAGAAAAATTGAATCTATTATAGTTTCTGAATCTATTGCAGTTTCTTAGAAGCTTAATGGCATTCTGTTTGTTGTTTTTTACTTTTTATTTTAGGGGGGGTATTTGATGTTTAAGCTATTTGTTGATTTGAAAAAGGGAAAGAAGGCTTTCACCTTGATCGAGCTTTTAGTGGTTATTGCAATCATTGCAATTTTGATTGGTTTGTTGTTACCTGCTGTTCAGAAGGTGCGAGAAGCCGCTGCCAAAACTCAGTGTGCCAATAATCTGAAACAAGTTGGCCTATCTTTGCATAACTTTGCCAGCACCTATAGTTGTTTGCCAACATCGGGTGAAGGCATTACCGGTGCTGGGGTAACTTCTTTTGATACCATTTCTACATTTACTGCAATTCTACCTTACATGGAGCAGGAAAATGTATACAAAATGATTAATCCCGCAAGGCATTATGCATCTAATGATGTTGGTGGTGCAACGGGTGTTGCAGCAACGCAAGTGCCATTCCAAACCGTGATCAAAGCTTTTGTTTGCCCAGCGAACCCTGCTCATCAGGGCAAGGATGCGCAAAATTATGGATTGTCCGATTACATGCCCATCGCCTACTGCGATATCGATCCCACATTTGGAATGCGCTGGAATAATAATGCGGGTAAGAAAAAAGGCGCTCTAACCTTGACGGGTACCGTCAATTACAAAAAGGGTGGTACTGGCGCTAATGTTGCAGATACTTATGTTGCATCTATGACTGGTGGCATGAGCTTGACTGCTGTTTCTGATGGCACCAGCAATACCGTTGCGCTTATGGAAGATGTTGGTCGTGGTGTAGTTTTCAGCGGTGCAAATCTTACTACTTCCAGTAAATATGTTGATCCTGATGGCGGTGCAAATGTAACTACCGGTATTGTAGCCCCTGGTGTTTCTGGCAATCGTCGTATTGGTCGTTGGGCTGAACCCGATCAAGGCAATGGTTGGTCTGGTCCTCCTACTTGGCCAGTTGTTGCAGCTATGAGTGGTACATCTTGTGCGACAACCGCTGCAACTGCACCGACAACTAGTGCAGGTACATGCAATACAAGAAAGATGATCAATAATACACCTAGCAGCCTTGCATCAACATGGGCTACCAATAACTATGGCCCTAATGATGAGCCATTCAGTTTTCATACTGGTGGTGCTTATGCTGTGTATGCTGATGGTCATGTTGGCTTCCTGACCGATGCTATCAGCCCTTTGGTTGCTGGTGGCCTTGCAACGGCGCAAGGTGGCGAAAACTTCCAACTTCCCTAACGGTTGGTTGCTAAACTAAAACTTAAAGGCCTGAAGGTTTAACTTCCTTCAGGCCTTTTTTTGTTTACATGCCGCATCGATGAATTATGATACACCACTGCCTAAAAGTTTAACCCGCCACCAATATTGCTAAAGGCTGCTATGAAATCTACAAAGCCAATTACCATCAAGATTTTCGTTGTCATGCATTTTTTTTTAATCACCTCAATCCCAGTACTTGGTGCAGAGAAAATCTTTCGTGCGGGAGCTGCTACTTCGGATATCACCTCACCCTTAGGCAGTAAAATTATTGGCGGCTTTGTGCCCTTCCCCTCTACCCGAGTGCATGATCAGCTTAATGCCCGATGTTTGGTGCTGGATGATGGCACAACGAAATTAGCAATTGTTGTTTTAGACCTTTTAGGCATAGCGAAGCATGTCAGTGATGAAGCACGAAGTATCATCGAAAAGGAAACCAAAATCCCCGCAGCGAATGTTTTGATTTCTGCAACCCATACCCATTCTGCCGCCAGTGTATTGGGGCAGAACCCGAGATCAATCCAGCAAACCTTGGATGAATATCAAAAGTTAGTGGTACGCAGAATTGCAGATGGGGTAAAAAAAGCAAACGATCAATTGCGGGTAAGTGAAATTGCATTTGGAAATGTTGAAGCTCCTGAGCATGTATTTAATCGGAGGTGGTTTTTAAAAGATGGCAAAATGCCCCTCAACCCCTTTGGGAAATTAGACCGCGTGAAAATGAACCCCGGCGCAGGCAGCCCTGATTTGATCGAACCCGCTGGGCCCACCGATCCTACCGCCTCTTTTATTTTTCTTCGTGAACCCAATGGCAAACCCATTGCCTTGTTCTCCTCTTATTCCCTTCATTATGTGGGTGGCGTTGATAATGGCGATATATCCTCTGATTATTACGGGGTATATTGCGAAAAGTTAAAAGAGCTTCTCAGCCCACAAAACAATTCCTTTGTCGCATTGATGGCCAACGGTACCAGTGGCGATATCAACAACATTAATTTTAAAACCCCACGAGGCAGACAAAAACCCTATGAGCAAATGACCATTGTCGCAAATGATCTTGCAACCAAGGTGTCTGAATCCGTGGCTAAGTTGAAGTATGAATCTTATGTAACACTTGGCGCACGCTTTCGCGAACCACTTATCGGGCTTCGAAGGCCCGATTCTGCCGATATGGAATGGGTTAAGCAAACGCTTGCAGACCCAACTAAAGACCCTGCCAAGGGGAATCTTTCTGCTATTTATGCGCAGCGAATTTCCACCATGGCGGAGTATCCAGAAAAATTAAAGATTCCCTTACAGGTGTTAAGGATTGGCGATCGATCGATTGCCACCATGCCCTGCGAAGTGTTTTGCGAAATCGGGTTGGAATACAAAAAGAAAAGCCCGATTAAAGGAGGTTGGCTGATTTCATTGGCGCATGGCTATTATGGTTATCTACCCTCGCCTAGGCATCATGAACTGGGCGGATATGAAACCTGGATGGGAACTAATCGTCTGGAAAAGAATGCATCAGACAAAATGCTTGCAGAGTTATTTGCAATGACTGCGGAGCTAAAGCCTGAGGTGAAGTAAGTTTGTTTACTGTTGTTCTTTTTTAGTGTTTGCACGCCAAGTGTTTCTGCATTCAAAAGGGTGATCAGTAAGTAAGGCATTGATGCCAGCATCTTTGCCTAGTTGCCAATTTTTTGGTTCCTTCCCTGCTACCAACATGCCAACCAAAAAGACTTTCTTTCCCCGGTTATGGATCTTTTTCACTTCTTCAGCGGTTGGAATAAAGCGCACATAAACCCAGTCGGAATGAACATCGTTGAGGGCGGGTTCAAGGTTTTCTAATTTGTTGGCAAGCATCGCAATATGTGCGTTGGCATCTGCAAGTTTTAACTTCTTACGAATTTCCAAATCGCTTATGGCTAAGCCTATGAACACTAGTTGGGGCAGCACTTGATGTTTATTCGCAAGATCAATGA
>Ga0255099_1000959_pt1 | contig 10605 bp, 8 predicted proteins | sample Colum_Colum_RepA_2_FD_188451 | JGI IMG/M metagenome (GOLD analysis project Ga0255099, IMG submission 188451) | Freshwater microbial communities from Columbia River, Oregon, United States - Colum_Colum_RepA_8d | ecosystem: Environmental > Aquatic > Freshwater > River | place: USA: Oregon...
CCTTGACCGCCACCGCCACCACCACCGCCGCCGCCGCCTTGACCGCCGCCCTGACCACCTTGGGACACCGCGGGGGTCATGCCGGTGACGCTCTCCAAACCTTCCATGAAGGTATTGGGATTGACCCGCCACCAACGGGAATGAAGCTGGGTCGCCTCAGGGAGACGCTGACGGAACATGATGCCCCACTCTTCCACCGAGTATTTCAAAGGCTTCTCGGAAACCTGCGAGATGATTTCAAGAACGTCTGCCAGGCGCAAATCTCGCAAAGCCGGATTGATGCGAACCGGAACATTGTTCAGGTCGACCGGTTCAGCGGCCTGTTGAGCTTGTTGAGGGGCTCCAGTAAGAGGATCCACTCCACCCATTCCCGGAGTAGACAACGGCTGATCCACCTGCGAATTCACCACGAACGCGATACCCTTCTTCTCCGGATCACGAAGGCGGGTTTGCTCATCGAGGTACTTCACGACCTCACCCAGCGGCAGTCCATCAAACTTGATCTCGTTGATGCGGATGGTGTCGAGCTTGTGATAAATCGCCTGACGGCCGGATCCGGTATGGACGCGATTGGTGCGACCGAACGGATTGGCAATCGGAAGCTTCGACTTGGGCTGCTCCCAATATTGCTCCACTTCGAGCAGTTTATCCTTGTCGGTCAAAAGCTTCTCGCGATGAGCGCGGGTGTACTTGGACTCCCGAATGATGTTCAAGTACTGGTAGGCCGGACCGTTGTCGGGATCGAGCTTGATGGCCTCCTGAAGCTTGGTTTCGGCGCGATCGAAGTGTCCCATTTCAAAGGCCAGCTTGCCGTCCTGAACGGCGATCGCAGCGGCCAGTTTGTTGGTCTTGTCCTGGCCGATGTAGCTCAAGGCTTCGTCGGAGGGGACGCGTCCCACCAAGTTGGCGAGGCGTTGATCATTCTCGCGCTTGAAGTTCTTGGCCTTGATGTGGTTCGGGTCGACCTTGAGGATGCGCCTCACCTGGAGGTCGGCTTCCTTGTACTCGCCCGCCTTTGCGGCATTGTAGGCCAGCGCCAAGCGAGTGGAAGTGAAGCCCTCGATGGTGATGTTGCGTTCCTTCTCAACGCTCGAACCCAATTCCTCGGTCAAATTCCAAGCGTCTTCGTAGGCCTTGGCGGCCGACGTGAGATCGCCCTGCTTAGCGGCAGTTGCGGCAGCCTCCAACGTCTTGCGCAAGACGATGGCTTTTTCTTCGCGCCGTACGGCGATCTCACCGGCTTCCTGCGCCACGGCGCGGGTGGAGACGGTATCGAACGCGGCAATGAGTGCGACGAGACTCAGGATCTTCGAGACTTTCGTCATGGGGTTCTTCACGGGTTGGACTAAAATGGACATGCAACGAGCCGGTTGTGGGAATTACCTCGCCACGGTGGTACGCACGGAATTGGGCGCGGACACTACTAGTTCCTCTTTCTCGATGGCAACAATCTTGTAGACCGCGCCGGAAAGAGTGATGGATTCGCCGACCCGCTTTTGTGGGAAATCCCTGCGATCGGCCTCATACCGGAGGTCGGCAGCGTATCCCTGCGTGCGACGGAAGCTCTTGCCCTTGGTCAACTGGAACGACTCTCGGGTGGAGATGAGTTCGCAGACGAAGTTCGTGGGCGCATCTTTAGGACCCTGAATGTCGACGAGGCGAAACAGTTGGTCCTTGTTGTCAGAGCCTACGGCCACCGACTCAACCATGGCGCGACGACCGTTGACGGTCTTCTCATAATCGCGGCGCACGGAGAATTGATACCGCGGTGCGTCCGGGGTGCCGGCGACTTGTTCAAAGGCGATCTCCAGAACCAGATCATGGGCACCGACGTAGGCCAAACCAGAAGCGCCGGTGTTGGCGCGGGGCTTGGAGGGTTCGAGGCGACCACTGGCACCGCGTACCCAAGTGACAGGATTGAAAGTGTAGTGATCTTGAGCGGCCAAGACGGTCGGTGTTCGGCTTGTCACCCGCTTGAAGGCAGTCTGGGTGAGGTTGGTTTCCAGGTTCTCAGGCACCATCGGCTTTTGCTTGGCACCCGCCAAAGCCTGAAGGGCATTTTCGAGGTCCGTGCGGACCTGAGACACGGAGAGGACCAGGAAGATGGCCAGGCCGGCGACGGCCAGAAGGACGACTCCCAAAACCAGCTTCTCGTATTGTTTCTTGATGAATTCCATGGGTTCCGGGAGTTGCGGCCTAACGGCGGGTCGCCTTCGGAGCCTGAGTTGAAGCCGGAGGGAGTGCTAACCGCACGACCTCGAAGCCTAGGGTGACTCTGATGGGTTTCTGCTCGAGAATGATATCGCCAACCTTGCCCGACGGAGTCGCCGCGGCGGCATTGGGTTGTGAAGCTGGAGGCATCGTTCCCATTCCAGGGCGAAGACCATAACGGCTCATCATGGCCATCATTCCAGCGGCCGGATTCGCCGGAGCCGCTTCAGCCGACTCGGAACCATCCCCAGAAGGGCGGTCCACGTTGACGGTCTTGAGAACGTAGGCGTTGGAGGCTCCCACAAACCGGGTCAACACTTCTCCCAGTTCAGAGCTGAAGCACTGGAATTGCACCTCGTACGGATGGATCCCCGCTCCGATCACCGTATTGGTTCCCACCTTCTTGGAGAGGATGTCTCCAGACCCGGCGGGCTCATTGGTACCAATGGCCGACCTCTTGATATGTTGCAAGGAATGGATCTTGGAGGCGAAGAGGATTTCCGAGAACTCGCGGATGTCGTTCAAGGCCAAGGCCAACGGCTGGAGGGTGTTGGGAGCCAAACGCAACTCCCGACGCTGAGTGCTGAAGGTAAAGTTGTATTTCGAGCTGGCGCCAGACCCTCCATCCGACCCGGACGGAAGTTTAACACCTTTGCGTTCAGCCGAGCGCTCCAAATCGCCAATGGTCCGTGTGAGGAGCGCCTTGAAAGATGCGTCATCCAGGGCTCCTACGGTAGAATACTGGGAGAAGGTGCTCAGGGACTGGGCTTTCAGCTCGGCAAACCGAACTTGCTCGGCCTTGGCCAACTCGATGTTCTTGGTGTTTGGGTACGGCTCCCGTTTGACCAAGGTGTCGTACTCGTTTTTCTTGGCCTCGAGTTCCCCATTGGCGGCTTCAGCATCAGACTGTGCCGAGAACAGGTAGACCGCCCCGCCGATGAGCAGGGCCAACGCCACAGCTAGGCTGATAACGAAGGCAAGGTTGCGCTTGATCCAGGACATATCAGAGCTTGATGGGGCGCTTGAGCTTGAGCTTCAGAGGGAAGGTGAAGGTCGCAGTGGTGTCTTCGACCTGCTCAAGATTACCGGAAAGTGAGGTTTCAGAAGCTTCAAAGAGGGGACTCGCCTTCGCCAGCTTCTCTAGATCGTAGGCAATCTGACCATTGGCCTCTTGCTTCACCTTCTGCAAATTGACGGCTCGGATGCTGAGGTTGAGCACGGCCACTTCGTTGGTGGAAGTCGTGGATTTGGCCTTGGCACCGCCACTGGCTGCAGCGCCTTCAGTGGATCCACCACCCTCTCCACCCTCGGATCCAGTCATGGCGGACTTCGGAAGCAGGCCATACCGCGCCATGAGCTCCTTGCTCATTTGCGGGACCTTCGGAGCCTCTTCGTCGGCCGCGGCCACCTCAGGCTTAGGGGGTTCCGTAGAGTAGAACGTGTCCACCCAAATGCCCACCGGCACACCCAGCTTCTGTGAAGACTCGGCCTCGGTGGCCTTCAGGATGCTGCGAACCTCTGCGAGAATATCGGGCCAATAAGCGCGTTCGTTGAGCCAAGCACCCAGTTGGTCGGTCTGCTTATGGATCTCGGAAAGCTTGGCTTCTTCGCCCTTGAGCGAGGTTTCTACACGAGCCAAGGGTTCCACCTTTTCGGAAATGGTGGCCAAGCCTTCGCGGCGAACCGTCGCGACCTTGTTGTAGAACAATCCAGCGGCCCAAACACCGGCGGCGGCCACGAAGGCGGCGGCGATGAGGAACGGCTTCTTGGAGTTGAAATCTTGACGGGCCTTGGAGCTCTTGGGCAGCAAGTTCAGCTCGACCGGGCAGTCGGCGATGTTGCGCAATCCCAGACCCACAACCTCACCGAAGAACGAAGCCGACTTTTCCAATTCCTCGATGTTGACCGACGGATCGATCTGAATGTTGCGGAACGGGCTGAAGTATTCGACCGGCAGGTTGAGCTTTTCTTGGAAAAACTCGGCGGAATAGGCCATCACCGATCCGCCACCGCAGAGAAACACCCGCTGAGGAGCCGATCCACCCTGTTGGGTGCGGTAGAATTGAACCGTCTGATTGACCTGCATGTGCAGGCGAGTCAGGACGTTTCGGGCCACCTTGGAAACCGCAGCCACCTTCGGATCATCAGGTTCCTCGTAAGCGCCACCCAGACTGACAAAACCTTGAGCGATCTTGAATTTCTCGGCCTCGGCGAAGGGCACCTTGGACTCGGCTGAGTACTCTTGGGAAATGGTGTTGGCTCCGACCGGAACCGTCCGGACGTAGAACTTGTTCTTCTCGAAGAGCAAGACATTGCTGGTCTTGGCTCCGATATCGATCAAGAGGCTGCAGCCCTCAACATCACCGTAATTGTATCGGAAGGCATTGGCCAAGGCGGACATGGAGGCGTCCACCACTTCCATCTTGAGGCCCACCGACTCACCGACAGCGAAGAGTTTCTCGACCACCTCGGCCTTGATGGCAACAAGCAGTACTTCGCGAGCCCCGTCGGCCGCGGTTCCGAGGATTTGATGATCCCATGCACTCTCAGTCAGCGGGAACGGCACGTTCTGCTGAGCCTCGTACTGGATGATCTGGGAAATCTTGGAGGCGTCGACTGGGGGAAGCTTTACGAACTTCGAGAAAACCTGATAACCCGGAGCGGTGATATTCGCCTGACGGGAGACAAATCCACCCTCGGCCAGAAGCTCGGTCAGGGCACGCTTCAGGACTCCATCCCGGGCGGCATCTTGTGAACCGGGTAGGCCCAGAGCACGGACTCCAAAACGGAGGAGCTTCAAACCGCCACCGTCGGCCGGCTCGAACTCAGCGATCTTCAGGGTCCCTGCCCCGAAGTCGATTCCCAGAAACGTTTTGGCTTTTAGCATTTGGCTTTTAGCACGATTCGCGTGGAATTTTTAGCCCTCCAAGGACCAAAAAATCGCTCGAGCGAGGCGGGCCTAGCGGCGAGCGATCACGGATGTATGGGTGTAGCTAAAGAAAGCCGCTGGAAGGGTCAAACACAAAAGACAGGACCCCGGGAAAACTTGTTCACATCTGTTCACAATTTCAGGGACGCCCGCCCGCTGATTCATTCCATAAACAGCCGTTTTCACGACGCTTTTTGATGAGAGACCGTGAACGTTTGTCATAAGGGGAGATCCTGTAGCCGGTGTATCGGGAATTCCCGGAGATCGGGCACAACCCAGGTGGCACCGGCTTTCTGGAGTTCTTCCAGCGAACCGCCGCCCGTGCCTACGGCCAAGCAGTGAGCTCCAATGGCTTGGGCACATTCGACATCGCGATGGGTGTCACCCACCACCACAATTTCTTCGCCCTTCAAGCTCCGGCCCAAATGACGCGACGCCCGATCCTTGGCAATCCGGGCCAACTGGTTGCGGTCTTCGTGGTCGTCGGCAAAGGCGCCACACACCCAGTCTCCCCAGAGTGAGTGAGCCCCCAGTTTAATCTTCGCTCCTAGTCGGATATTTCCGGTGAGGAGACCCATCGCAGGCGGTTGCGGCAACGCCCGGAGCGCACTGAGAAACTCAGGCACACCGGGACAAATTTCACCCGGGTGCTGCTGGATCCTGTGGTCCAGCAAGAAAACGTAGGCATCCAGGAAATGGCGGATATCCCAGAATTTTCCCTGCAGGCCATTATTGGTGAAGAATTCTCGGACAAGAGCGGTGTCCGTACGCCCGTGAAAGTGGGTCCGTTCGGCGACTCCGGGCACGCCATAGAGAAGTTCGGCCGTGCGTCCGAACGCGTGGATGCCGGCTCCACCGGTTCGGATGAGGGTGCCGTCGATGTCGAACAATACCAGTCGGGTCATGGGGAAAAACGTGGACGCTGTGATACACAAGTGGGCCGTGAATCAGCCCAGACGACCTGCTTCGATGTCGGCCCAAAGGGGTTTTAGGTCAGGATCGGCCAGGGCCATCGATTTGACGGCAGCCGGGTGTTTGGTGAGCTTTACGGCCTTGGAAAACCACTCGGCTGCGATCTCGATCCGCGCGGATTGGGCACAGTAGCAGGCCAAATCATAGGGTATCTCAAAGGCCCGGGTCCATCGGCTCTGGATCGGCAACAGGAGGTCATAGGCCTCGCTGGTGCGTCCCAACCAGTGCAGTGCCTGGGAACGATAGAGCCAGCCCCACAATTCGTCCCGGGCAACCTCCATGAGCGACAGGGCCACGCCGAGGGCATCGTCATGGCGCTTACAGGCCCGGGCGGCGTGGAATCGCAACTTGAGCACTTCTGGCTGAAGCTGAAGCGTCTCAGGAAGACGAGCTATCTCCGCCTCGGCTTCGGCCGACAGACCCAGTTCAAACCAGCCTTGGGCCGCCCGGACGCCGTGCTCCGCTTGTAGGTTGTTGGATAAGGATTCGTTCACCGACAGCCAATGACCGTGACAGCTTTGCAGGCCAATTTGAAGCCCCAAGCACGAGAATGGGTTAGGATTGAGAGTTTTGCCGGGGTAACGGAGGTTGAGCCCGCCCGATGCACCTGCTTCTTCCGCTGATCGCCGCCATCGCCTTCGCCACTGGTTCGATGGTCTTCAAACGGGCTTTTGCCGAGGGGGCCACGCTCTCCCACGCGGTGGTGGTGAACAACGTTGTTCTTGGCCTGCTGTTCGTCCCATTGATGGCTTTGGATCCAAACCCGATTCCCTGGGATCGCCTACACCTTCCCTGCATCACCGCGGGTACCTTTATTGCCGGCCATTTGCTCAACGTGGCCGCCTTGCGGATAGGGGATGTGTCCGTGGCCACGCCCTTGCTCGGGGTGAAGGTGGTGTTTGTCGCGCTGATTGCCCGATTTGTGTTTGGATCGCCCCTTTCGGACGGACAAATGATGGCGGCGGCACTGACCAGCGTAGGCGTTCTGGTAACGGGTCTGACCGACTTCAAGATCAGTCCAGCTGGGCTCGGGCATTCATCGGGGCGTCGGGCCGGGCGCACCACCGTGCTGGCCTTGGGTTGTGCCGCCTCCTTCGCGGTCACCGACGTGCTCATCCAAGTTTGGGCAACTCAGTTCGGGGTTTTCAATTTTCTGTCCCTCCTCTTTGGAGCCCTGGCTCTGGAGTCCCTGCTGGTGCTGCCGCTGCTGGGCTTCAAAGCCCGTCCAGAGACCCAACACTTGCCGATTTTCCAGCAGGCGATCGCATCTCTCAAAGCCCCGCCCCAGGCATGGCGTTGGATTGCTCTGGCGACCACCCTGTCGGCCATCCAGGCCTTGCTCGTCGCCGGAACCATCGCCATCTGGCGGGATGCCGCCGGCGTCAATGTGGTTTATGGAACCCGTGGGCTGTGGAGCCTCGCTTTGGTCTGGTGGGCGGGTTCCTGGTTCGGCAATGCCGAACGCCGCGATTCCGGACCGCGGGTGATCTTGGCCCGCGCCACCGGAGGCGCGCTCATCCTGACGGCCGTCATTTTGGCCCTGCAATCCGGACGGCCAGAATGATCAGCGGGGGCGTCAGCAGGCGACTTTGAAGCCCAATTCAGGGAGCGTTACCAACGAGCTTCCACACCTCGCCCTTGCCCGCGGTCAACCCAATGTTGCCATTGGTCAGGACGTACAATTCACCGTCATTGTCCTCACCGAAGCCCACGATGTATCCCGCCACCTTGGAGGGCGTGCCCAACTGCAAAGGCTCCACGGTCCATTGGCCTTTTCCGGATTTCGGTCGGTGGGCCACCAGCATGGTTCCACCGGGAACGCCCCAAATCCGACCCCAATCGCCGAAGACGTAGTCGCCTTGGAGTTCCGGAAAGGCCTTGCCGCGGTAGACAAATCCGCCGGTGACGCTAATGCCGTAGGCCTCGGGGTCCTTCTTGAATCCGTTGCGGTTTTTGTAGACGGCGACCGGATCAACGAACGGCTCGCCATGGAGGCCTTTCTGCGGGACTTCGGCCGGAGGCTTGTCGGCGGCCTTGGGATTGAAGCCAATCCACCCTTCGCGCAAACGCCAGCCGTGATTGCCCCCTTTTTGAATGACATTGACCTCTTCCCACATCGACTGCCCGACATCGGCCGAATACAGGGCATGATCACCGCCGCGGTCAAAGGCCAACCCCCAAGGATTCCGGATACCGTAGGCCCAAATCTCCGGGCGTGCCTTCTTGCCGTCGGCAAAGGGATTGCTCTTGGGAATGCCATGTCCCTCGGGCGTGTTGATGTCGATGCGTAGGATCTTGCCCAAGAGGGTATCGAGGTTCTGACCGTTACCGATCTCCGACCGTTTGCCCTCGTCGTTGCCATTCCCACCATCACCGACACCGATGTACAGGTAGCCGTCCGGGCCGAAAGCCATCCGGCCGCCGTTGTGGTTGGCGTAAGGCTTGTCGATTTCCAGCCGAACCTTCTCGGTCGCCGGATCCAGGGTGAAGGGCTCGCCCGGGGAAGCGGTGAATTCCGAGATCCGCAAGGTGCAATCCCAGTCGGCAGGCGCGGATTCGCGGCGGGGAGCCGTGTAGGAAATGAAAACCCGTCGGTTTTTCTGAAACTGCGGATGCAAGGCCAGAGCCAAGACCCCGCGTTCATCAAAGGCCCCATGATTGATGGGTGACAGACGGTTGGTGAGCGTCAGGACCGGTGTTTCGCGCAGTTGGCCTGGTTTCTCGAGAAGCCGGATGAAGCCAGGCTGATCGACGATCAATGCCCGACCATCCGGCAAGGCGACGTAGGAGAGGGGTGATGTCAGACCACCAGCCACCCGGGTCAGGGAAACCTGGGGGGCCGCTTGAAGACCCGCTGCTCCCAAGAGGGACAGAGCAAGGACAACGCAACGCAAAGACATGGTGGATGAGTAGCGGTTTATGAGTGCGGGTTCAACCTTGGCTTCCCCCATGGCAAAACCGCGGGGACCGAGATGACGGGTTGACCCAAACGTGTTCTGGGTGATGGATGGTGCGGTCATGAGCTCGCTTCCTGCACACGCCGAGGGTTCGCAACCCGCAATAGATTCCAGTCCCAGCTTGCTGGACCGACTGCTGGAGGCCGACATCCTTCCCGATCGACTCATCCGATTCGGCATCCGTCGGCTGCTTCGGGAGCGGTTGGCTGAAGAAGAAGCCCATGGCGATGTCGAGGCTCAGCGGGCTCACCGGATGCGCCTCATCCGAGAGTTGTCCGATTCGCCCATCGCCATCGAAACAGCGGCCGCCAACGAACAGCATTACGAGGTTCCGACCCGTTTCTACCAGCTGTGCCTGGGGCCGCGCTTCAAGTACTCGAGCTGCTACTACCACACCTTTCGCGAAAGCCTGGCCGAGGCCGAGGAGATCATGCTCGCGCTCACCTGCGAACGGGCCGGGCTGGCCGATGGTCAGGACATCCTCGAACTGGGTTGTGGCTGGGGATCGCTCTCACTGTGGATGGCCTCGCATTATCCCAATGCTCGAATCACCGGGGTTTCCAACTCCCGAACGCAACGCGAGTACATCGAATCAGAGGCCCGCAAAAGGGGTCTGGCGAACCTCAAAATCCTCACCTGCGACATGAACCGTTTCGAACCCCCCGGGGGCGACGGTTCATTCGACCGGGTCGTGTCCGTGGAGATGTTTGAGCACATGAAGAACTACCGGCGTCTCATGGCCAACATCGCCCGATGGCTGCGGACTGATGGTCGCCTGTTCGTCCACATCTTCACCCATCGCGAGCACGCTTATCACTTCATCCCCCGCGACCCGAGCGACTGGATGGCCCGGTATTTCTTCACCGGGGGCATCATGCCGAGCGACGACTTGCTGCTATACTTCAATGAAGACCTCCGGCTCGAAGACCATTGGGTGGTCAACGGACGGCATTACGGCCGCACGGCCAACCAGTGGCTGGAGAACATGGACGCCAACGAAACCGAGGTGCGCCGCATTCTCGCCGAGACCTACGGCGCGAATCAGGAAACCCGTTGGTGGGTTTATTGGAGGGTGTTCTTCATGGCCTGCGCCGAACTGTGGGATTTCGAAGACGGGAACCAGTGGCATGTCAGCCATTACCGCTTTGCCAAAGTGCCAACCGGGGCCCTGCAAACCACCGTCGGTTGAACCCTACGCGCTGGCGCTGGTGTAATGGCGGAGGGAAAAGCGCCAGAAGAGTTCGCTCGCAACGAAACAAGCCGCGGCCATGAGCAGCAGTGCGGCCCATTCCCACGGAGAGGCCAGCCGTTGGGCCAGCAGCTTGGCCGGAACGTTGGAGACGAGCAGCATGGGCAACACCCAGGTAAAGACCGCACGGTAAGCTCCCCGGGGAAATGCTTCGGCCGGAAGGCGGGCGATGTTGAAGAGGTTGTAGTATCCCCAGACAATGCCCTGGGCTCGGACGGTCCAGAAGGAGATGCAAGCCAAGAGGAACATGAGCGAATAGTGCACGCTCAGTCCGGCCACGCAGACCA
>Ga0255099_1000960_pt1 | contig 10604 bp, 6 predicted proteins | sample Colum_Colum_RepA_2_FD_188451 | JGI IMG/M metagenome (GOLD analysis project Ga0255099, IMG submission 188451) | Freshwater microbial communities from Columbia River, Oregon, United States - Colum_Colum_RepA_8d | ecosystem: Environmental > Aquatic > Freshwater > River | place: USA: Oregon...
GTATAAACTAATTATTTTAGTACTTTCACGAAATAAAATATATATTTTACCCATGAATATTTTTGTCAGCAACATCAGTTTCAAAGTTCGTGAACAATCGCTAAAAGACTTGTTTTCACAGTATGGCGAGGTTTCAAATGTGCGAATTATCCGAGATAAAGAAAGTCGTCGCAGCAAAGGTTATGGCTTTATTGAAATGCCCGATGATAAACAAGGTGAAACCGCTATTGAGGCACTAAATGGATTTGAACATTTTGAACGAAAATTGGTAGTGGCAGAAGCCAAAGGTAAACGCGATGAATCGGCTCCGGCAACCGATGCGGATTGATACAAGCGCCTATTACATTTTTTAATAACTCAGTGGTTTTTGTGAATTACGGTTTGCCCTGCATGTGATATCTTTGGTCTATGCCCAAACTTACCGAAATTAAATCAGTGCTTATTATTGGTTCAGGTCCTATTGTTATTGGACAAGCTTGTGAATTTGATTATTCAGGCTCACAGGCTGCGCGAAGTTTACGCGAAGAAGGCATTGAAGTTAGTTTAATAAATTCAAATCCGGCTACCATAATGACCGACCCGGTTACAGCCGATCATGTTTACTTATTACCCCTTGAGGTAAAATCCATCATTCAAATATTAGAAGAACGTGCTATAAATGCAGTATTGCCCACTATGGGCGGACAAACGGCACTTAATTTAGCCATGAAGTGTGAGGAACTGGGTATTTGGAAAAAATATAACGTAGCGATGATTGGTGTTGATGTTCAGGCAATAAAAGTTACCGAAGACCGTGATTTGTTTCGCGAACGTATGGCATCCATTAATATACCAATGGCTCCCAGTAAAATTGCTAAATCATTTTTAGAAGGTAAACGTATTGCACAAGAGTTTGGGTTTCCGCTGGTAATACGCCCTTCCTTTACGCTGGGGGGTAGCGGCGGTTCTGTTGTTTATGAAAAAGAACATTTTGACAGTCTTTTAAATCGCGGATTGCAAACCTCACCCATTCATGAAGTGCTTATAGATAAAGCTGTATTGGGGTGGAAAGAATTTGAATTGGAATTGTTACGCGATCATGCCGATAATGTGGCCATTATTTGCTCTATTGAAAACATGGATCCAATGGGCGTTCATACGGGCGATAGCATCACCGTAGCACCCGCTATGACCCTCAGTGATAAAACGTATCAAAAAATGCGAAGTATGGCCATTACAATGATGCGAAGTATTGGGAATTTTGCGGGTGGTTGTAATGTTCAATTTGCAGTTAGTAACGATGCACATGAAGATATTATTGCCATTGAAATTAATCCGCGCGTATCAAGATCTTCGGCTTTGGCCAGTAAAGCTACCGGATACCCCATTGCACGCATCGCATCAAAATTAGCTATAGGCTACCGATTGGACGAATTAATTAATCAAATTACCAAATCAACCTCAGCTTATTTTGAACCCACGTTAGATTATGTGATTGTAAAGATTCCACGCTGGAATTTTGATAAGTTTAAAGGTTGTAACCGCGAATTAGGATTTCAGATGAAATCGGTTGGTGAGGTTATGGGTATTGGCCGCAGCTTTCAAGAAGCATTACAAAAAGCGTGTCAAAGTTTAGAAATAAAGCGAAATGGCTTAGGTGCAGACGGTAAAGAAATTACCAATCAGCAGGAATTATTACTTGCGTTGGAACGCCCCAGCTGGAACCGGCTTTTTATGATATACGATGCCATGAAATTGGGGATTTCACTTAAAACTATACAAAAGTTAACCCGAATCGATTTTTGGTTTTTGCATCAAATAGAAGAATTAATAGCCTTAGAACGCGAGATAGAAACCTATACACTCGAACGCATACCCAAATCGTTATTATTTGAAGCCAAACAAAAAGGTTATGCTGACCGCCAAATTGCACATTTGCTGAGATGTCTTGAAAGCGAAGTTTATCAAGCACGTATAACCATGGGTATTCAGCGCGTATATAAATTAGTTGATACCTGTGCTGCTGAATTTGAAGCCAAAACACCCTATTATTATTCAACCTTTGAAACTGAAAATGAAAGCCAGGTAAGTGCACAAAAAAAGGTTGTTATTTTAGGTTCTGGTCCCAATCGCATAGGTCAAGGTATTGAATTTGATTACAGTTGCGTGCATGGTGTTTATGCAGCCAAAGCCAATGGGTATCAAACCATAATGATAAATTGTAATCCCGAAACGGTAAGCACCGATTTTAGCACTGCCGATAAATTATATTTTGAACCCGTTTTTTGGGAACATATTTATGATATAATCAGGCATGAAAATCCGGTTGGTGTAATTGTTCAGCTGGGTGGACAAACCGCACTAAAACTTGCTGAAAAATTAAACCGCTACGGTATACCCATTTTAGGTACTACCTTTGATTCATTAGATTTAGCCGAAGACCGGGGACGTTTTTCAAATCTATTAAAAGACCATCAAATTCCGTATCCTAAATTTGGAGTTATTCAGGATGCCGAAGCTGCTATTCAATTAAGCCGTGAACTGGGCTTTCCGCTACTGGTAAGGCCAAGCTATGTATTAGGTGGTCAAAGCATGAAAATTGTAATTAATGAACAAGAGCTGGAACAGCATGTTGTAAAACTTTTACATGATTTACCCGATAATAAAGTACTACTCGATCATTTTTTACAAGGCGCCATTGAAGCCGAAGCGGATGCAATATGTGACGGTACGGATGTATATATTATTGGGATAATGGAACATATTGAGCCGGCAGGTATACACAGCGGTGACAGTTATGCTGTTTTACCTCCTTTTGATTTACCAGAAGACATTATTCGCCAAATTGAAATCCATACAAATACAATTGCCCGTGCATTAAAAACAATTGGTCTTATTAATATACAATTTGCAATTAAAGAGGGCATTGTTTATGTTATTGAGGCCAATCCACGCGCTTCAAGAACGGTACCCTTTATTGCAAAAGCCTATCAAGAACCTTATGTTCACTACGCCACAGAACTTATGCTGGGATGCAAAACATTAAAAGATTATGCGTTTAAACCGGTTAAAAATGGCTATGCAATAAAGATTCCTGTTTTTAGCTATGAGAAATTTCCTGAAATACAAAAAGAACTGGGTCCTGAAATGAAAAGCACCGGAGAAGCAATTTATTTTATAAAGGATTTACACGATGAGTATTTTCAAAATATTTACAGCGAACGTAATTTATACTTATCCAAATAACATGAATATTAAACACTTTTTTTTAAGCACTATCCTAATTTGTTTATTTGAATCCTGTAAGTTAAACCCTCAAAGCCAATCAACCACTCAAACGGTACATCCGGCACTCTACCCAATTGATGCAGGCACAAAAGGTGTTGCGGCTAGCCGCTGGCCTGAAACACCGGTTGCAGATCTGGTTAAAGGACAATCCATTTATTATGCTAACTGTTCTAAATGTCATGAACTCCCTAAAATTGAACAATTTTCTGAGCGTAAATGGATTCACGAAATTGACGAAATGGCACCCAAAGCAGAATTAAGTAGCAGTGAAAAGGATTTGTTAAGTAAGTATGTTTTAAGCTTTAGAGATGCGCATTCAACGCACTAATGTGAGCGTACCATTATACGTATGCACTCTATTGTCATACCCTATAGCATTTAATGAAATAAAGTATACACCATCAGGTACGGGCTCTCCGTTTCGGGTACCATCCCAAACAATTTGCATTCCAGAATCTGAATTGGTGTAAAATACCTTTACGCCCCAACGGTTTGTAATTGTAAGCGCCATGTTTTTAATACCGGCATTAGGTATAAGAAAAATGTCATTTATGCCATCATTATTGGGAGTAAATATATTTGGTATTTGCAGTTCAGAAGCCTGATCAACTATAATAATTAATTGTTTTGACTCTATACAGGTTCCGCGCTGTGTATGTAACTGAACCGTATATGTACCCGGATGTTGATATTGAATTTTTGGAGTAAGGGTTGATGTTTCGGTAACCGAATATGAACCATTACCAAAATTCCAGGTGCTGTTGAGACTTAAAATATTTGATGATGAACGCGATAAGTTAGTAAAATCTACAGGTAATGGTGCAAAACCGCGTATTGGATTGGCTTTGAAATCTGCAGTAAGTGTACCGTTGATTACTTGCATTTCTGATGTACTAATACATCCATTTAAAATATTAGAAACCACAATACGGTATACTCCGGGTGCATCACTGATAAGTACTGATTTTGTGGGATCTGATGTAGCAGCTCCAAGTGGTGCCAGCCATTGAAACTTAAGCAAGGCCAAATCGGTTTTATAGTCAGGTATAATACGTACGGTATCCGAACCACAATCTAAAACAAAGGGACCTGGAATTGTGGGCGTATTTACAGATGGAAGTTGAACATCTTCAGCTAAATAAAATTCAACACTACTTTTACAACCGTTATTTAAATCTGTAACATATAAAGTATAGGTGCCAGGATAACTGGCCTTATAGGTTGATGAATTTGCCAAACTCGCCTGTGGAGGGGGGCCCATCCAAGTTTGCGCAATTACTGGTAAGGAGGTGGTATAGCCCGAATTTTGAGGTATACCGGTACTGCTATTATTGGTAAGGGTTAATGTTTTATTTAAACATGTTAAAGATCCTGTACCTGCAATGAGCGCCTTGGGTGGAAATAAATTTTGAAATATTGGTACAATTGTAAATTGTTCACAGAGATTGCTGTTATCTTTTACATTAAATGTATAATTGGCTATATAAATATTGGTTGGAGCTGTAAAATTTGCTGCAACTGAAATACTGTTTCCTTGCACGGTATTTAAAATATTAAATGACCATTGCGATGTAATGTTGGGAGTTGAAGAAAAGCCAATGAGCGTGGTTTGGGGCACTGCACAATTCAAAACTTTTTGTGGCACACGAATTGAATCTATTGATGGCGGAAATGCATTATTTAATACCGTAAAGGGTATGCGTGTAATACAACCACTGGGGCCAATATCTTTTACTACAGCTGTCCAGGTTCCAGCACTTGTTAGTGTATATACATTTACAGTAGATAAATTTGCAGAAAGTATAGAACTGGTTGGTGGGCCCAGTAACGTATAACTTACTGGACCGCCGGTAGGCACCTGTAATGAGGTGGTAGGATTTACCGAAGTGGTTTGTGCATTTAAAATTTGTAAGGTTACAACACTTTTGCTTGCGCAGCCCAGCGTAAAGTTTTGTGGACTCCCCAGGGTAAAGGTTGGAAATCCTTGACTTGAAACTAGAGTAAATTGTTTAGCAACAGTACAACCATTAAGCATATTTTTTGTTATTACCGTATAAATGCCTGGTATTCCGGGGCTATATGCTGTATTGGCATTGGTACTTATTAAACTGCTGTTATTAGGGCTAAGAATACAATGCTGAACATTAACCAGCGGACTAATAGCATTTACAGTAGTTTGTAGCGGGTTTAAATTTGTACAGTTAATTTGCTGAAACGTTGGCTGAACAATGCTTTGTGGAGCAATGGTATTATGCACCACCATAAAGGTTTGAGCGCTTGTGCAGAGCGAAACCGGATGTTTCGCCTGTACGGTCCAAGTGCCCACTTGATTTAAGGTAAAATTGGCTATTGCACCAGTTTGTGCAGGCTGATTGGTTTGCGACCATGTGTAATTTAAAGCCGGATTTAATGCCTGAACCGTAACAACAGGTTGCGCGCACGTTATTGAAAATACTGTACCCGCAGGACTTATTAAAAACGCTGCAGATGCCGGGCTAGATGCAATTGTAAATACTGAACTTACTGCACAACCTCCATTTGCTGTAACTGTATAAGCGTAAACTCCCGGAGCTGTTGACCCTGAAAATGCTGTTTGGGTATTTGAAGTTATTGGTACTGGTTGCGGACTCCATTGAACGGAATATCCGGAATTTGCGGGTGTACCTGTAAAACCTAAATTCATTTGAAATGCTGTTAATGTATTTATACAAGTAGCTTGTGTTAATGTAGGCGCAATAGTAGGCTGTATCCCAACTACTACATTGCTTATGGCCGATTGCGTAACAACAGCACTTTGTGTATTTAAACCACTTGCAAAAACAGTATAATTAGTAGTGCTTAGAGGATTTACAACAAATGTAGGGTTAGCAGATGTTACGCCTCCAGGTTGTAAAGAATAATTAATATTTGCCAGTGCCCCAGAGGCTGCTGCTATAATTGTGGCAGACTGGCCCGCACAAATACTGGGATTGTTTACAGATAAACAATTGGGATTACATGATAAACTGGCGCTTCCAATAGATTGAAAACTAACCAGGGTGTTTACTCCACTATAATTAGAAATGCATATTATATACTGCTGACATGGCAACACGGCCAAAGGAGGTTCATAATTTCCAGAAGCACCCCCTACTGGGATATTTAAAGCTGAAGCAATACCGGTTCCGCCACTCATAGAGGCATTCCAGTTGCAACGTATAGGTGCCAATTGATTGTTTTGAATGGCAGCACATGTAGTAGGAGAATACGGCCACATGGCCCAATCATAAAATCCTACTTGCGGATGCGGACTATTTCCTGCACCAAAAACAAATTCTAAAAAACCTGCATTTCCAATTGTTATTATTAGCCATTGAGGCTTTAGCTCTCCAGAATGTAAACAGCCCGAATTATTAGATGCCGGATTTGTTGAGGGGTTACTGATATTACTATTTGCAGGTATATCCGCCACATTACCCACGCCCGATGTTGAATTAAACGTAAAACTGGGATTGGAACATAAAGGAATTGCATTAATACAATCTGCATTAATGTTTGACTGTGCATGTGCTGTAATGCAGCAACTTAACCATACACCAATCAGAACAATGATCTTCATCGTTTTATTTGCGCGTGTAAATAATCAAATAGTTCTGTGTACATTACCTTATTTACTTTACCATCATGCATAACAGTACATGTACCTGAATCATCTGTTAATATATCTAAAGACTCAGGAACTATATGCGTGTAAGCATGCCTGTTTAAATACACATATAAATTAACGTATTCAGATGCTGCGGTTGATATCGTAATTTTAACGCCCTTGCATTGAGGACCAAAACGGGCATTCATAAAGGTAAAGGCAGCTTGCTGCGCAGATTTTAAAATTAGTGTATCGTTTTGAGAGATCGTCTTTACTGTACAATTTACAAGAATAGACTGGGCCTTACTAAAATTGAAACTGTATGTGCCTATTGCAAAACCTATAACATACATCCATTTCATTGCAATAACTAATGTACTAAAAAAATATTTGTTTTTTACACTTGCATTATACTGTTTTGGGGGGCTCAACCCAATCTCCATGCTGTTGAATCAATTCTATTAATGCATCTACAGCCGTTTGTGCATGTATATTCTTTTTTACAAGTTCTTGTCCTTTATACAAAGAGATTTTATCTGTACCCGTACCAACATAACCGTAATCGGCATCGGCCATTTCACCAGGACCATTTACAATACAGCCCATAATGCCAATTTTAATGCCTTTTAAATGATGGGTTCGGGCTCTTATTTTTTGTGTAGTTTCCTGTAAATCAAAAAGCGTTCTTCCACAACTTGGACACGAAATATACTCGGTTTTACTGATTCGGGTGCGGGTAGCCTGTAAAATTCCAAAACTGATACTACAACGTTCGGCTAATGCAATGCTAGGGGCCGAAATCCAAATGCCATCACCAAACCCGTCTAATAATAGCGCTCCCAAATCAACAGCCGCATTTATTGAAAGCAACTCTGAATTAGATTCTGTATATGTTTTTTTAAAAATAACACTTGGCATTTCAGAATTTTTTTCCATTTCAAAAATCATCTGCCGCCAAAAGTACACCGATGCCAGCTCACTGCTTTCTAAAACAGCCACAATCGATTTATGATGCTTTTTTAGTTTTAAAAATACCATCCAATCTTCCAAACTTTTACATACTACAAAACCGATTTGTACAGCATCTAAGGCTTTATATTCTAAAAATTGTTTTAGTGAAAATAAGGGGTAAAAACGTTCACGATTGGCATTTATAATCCATTGGGTAAAATTTTGAATAATTCCAAGTGTGCCAGGTATTTCAAAATTAAAATTTGCATTTCCTATATAAATAAAATCTGCTGCCTGATCAGCTATATGCCACTTATCAGACTGTATAGAATAAGAATATCCTGCAGCATAAAAATTGGCAGGTTTAATTTCTTTATTTTCTGATAGCTCTGTAATTACAATAGGAGGCTGGTTAGATCCAATATGCTGAATTTTGCAACTCGGCTGGCGTTCATAAGCAAACGGATTATAATTTAAATCCTTATTATATGTTGAATTTATAGAACTGCTTCTTTCTGTTGCATATCGGTTTATCAAAGCACGTGCTACCGGAATTTCAAATTCAGGATCCTCAGTAAGTGATACCCGAACCGTATCTCCTATGCCATCTTCTAATAATGCGCCAATACCAACAGCCGATTTAATACGACCATCCTCACCATCGCCAGCCTCCGTTACACCCAGATGTAATGGATAGGATCTTTCCGTTTTACGCATTTCGGCCACAAGCAACCTATAAGCTTGAACCATTACCTGCGTATTACTGGCTTTCATAGATATTACAATATTATAATACTGCTCTGCTTCACAAATTCTTATAAATTCTAAAGCACTTTCAACCATACCTTTTGGGGTATCGCCGAAGCGGCTTAATATACGATCGCTCAATGAACCATGATTAGTGCCAATACGCATGGCTGTTCCATATGTTTTACAAATTTTTACAAGTGGTAAAAAGCGTTCGTAGATACGTTCTAATTCGGCATTGTATGTTAAATCAGTATATTCAATTTGTTCGAATTTTTTTTTATCCGCATAATTTCCCGGATTTACACGTACCTTTTCAACAATGCGTGCAGCAAATTCTGCAGCATTAGGTGTAAAATGTATATCGGCACAAATTGGAGTATTATAGCCCATTGAGCGTAACTTAGCTTTAATACGCTCTAAATTTTTAGCTTCATTTATACTAGGGGCTGTTATACGCACTAACTCACAACCTGCTTCTATCATTCGAATGCTTTGCGCAACGGTAGCATCGGTGTCCATGGTATCTGTGGTGGTCATACTTTGTACCCTTATTGGATGCTGTGCCCCCATCAGCAAATCACCTATTTGTACCTCATGGGTTTTTAACCTCTTATATGCTAAGGGACTATCTATGTACGTATACACCATTATATTACAAAAATAGCTCTATTTTGTTGTATTTAATGAATGTCCTAATTCTAAACACTTGTATTGATAATCCTTGTTTTAATTTTTAAAATAGCTTTTAATATTACATAGTTGCCAAAGGTGGATTTAATGGTTTTAAATCTATCGTAACCTTATCGCTTTTTTGATTGAGTGTATCTTATTATGTTGTAAGGCGATGTCTTAAGTTGTAGTTGTGTATATAATTTAGGCGATGCCTGCGGCACGGGCTACTCCGGGCTCGCTTTCGCTCGGTTGCCTTTGGCGAACCAAGCCCTGCGTATCCCTATCGCGTTTTTTTAGTTGAATTATTTTTTAGTGCGATGCTTTGTAATTAGTATTTTTATTTGGATTATTTGGGCGCGTCCCTACGGGTCGGGCTACTCCGGGCTCGCTAAAGCTCGGTTATTGCTGCGCAATGAACTAAACCCTGCGTATCCCTATCGCATTTTTTTAGTTGAATTATTTTTTAGTGCGATGCTTTGTAATTAGTATTTTTATTTGGATTATTTGGGCGCGTCCCTACGGGTCGGGCTTCTGCGGATTTCGCTGCGCTTCAGAACATCCTGCGGATGGTTCCCCTTCGGGTCCTGCGAATCCCTCGCGCGTATTTCATAAAATTGTTACGTTTAGAAATCGGCATCGATGTCTTTGACGTTAAAAAACATGTTACATCCTAAAATACAAAAGCCGGTGGGTGGCATGCGGTGCCTCTCGCGAAGCGCTCTGCATGCGATTTAGGATGTAATAGGTTTTAGCCAAAACATCGTAGCCTTGATGTTTTGGTTCTTTTGGATCAAGCTAAAAGAACAAGAAATAAAATAATTCATTGTTTTGTTTTTTGAATTATTTGGGCGCGTCCCTTTGTGTCGGGCTTCTGCGGGCTCGCTTTCGCTCGGTTGCCTTTGGCGAACCAAGCCCTACGTATCCCTATCGCATTTTTTTTGAGACTATTAGTTTTTGTTGAGCTGTTACTTGAGTGATGTATTTTTTTTGGTGGAATTATTTTTAGGGCGATGCCTTCGGCACGGGCTACTCCGGTCTCGCTGCTGCTCGGTTTTTGCTGCGCAAAGAACCAAGCCCTGCGTATCCCTATCGCATTTTTTTGTGAGACTATTAGATTTTGTTGAGTTGTTACTTGAGTGATGGATTTAGTTTTCGGTGGAATTTTTTTTAGGACGATGCCTTCGGCCCGGGCTAATCGGGCTCGCTTCGCCCTTATAAAAAATAACATTAAGAATTTATTTTGGGTGTTGTCCCAATGTAAACTAAAAACAAAAGCGCCCTTTTGGGGCGCTTTTGACTTCCTTTATGTATTTGGTTTTTTACTCTTTTACCATCTTCA
>Ga0255099_1000964_pt1 | contig 10573 bp, 6 predicted proteins | sample Colum_Colum_RepA_2_FD_188451 | JGI IMG/M metagenome (GOLD analysis project Ga0255099, IMG submission 188451) | Freshwater microbial communities from Columbia River, Oregon, United States - Colum_Colum_RepA_8d | ecosystem: Environmental > Aquatic > Freshwater > River | place: USA: Oregon...
GTATTGGAAGTATGCTTCGGGAAGTTACTTTCAATATTCGTATGGAGAAGAGCGTTTTTCAAATCTATTACATCCAGAGGTATTAAAATTTTTATTTTCAACAAATAATGGATTGTTTATTTATTGTCCATTACTTATATTTTTTTTAACGGGATTATTTATTTTGTATAAACATGTACCGCGGTTTAGTATTTGTATTGCAGTGTATTTTATATTTATTTCATTTGTTTTTTCATCTTGGCATGACTGGACGTATGGATGCTCTTATGGCTGCCGTCCATTTGTTGAATACATATCAATTTTTGCACTACCATTTGGTTTTTTTATTGAAAAGTTTATTTTAAAAAATTCATTAAAACTGTTGTGGCTTACCTTGATAATAGTATTTATTGTGTATAATCAAAAACTTATTTTTTCATACGATGGTTGCTGGGCTGCTGGTATTTGGGATTGGTCAGAATTGTTAAAACTAATTGTAAGTGAAACAAAATAACAATTTATTTACGAGTGGAGCTAAAAGGGTTTTATATGATTAATCCAATTATACAAACATCATCAACTTGATCAGAATCGCCCTTCCAAGTATGAAATGTTTCATTCAAAAGATTTTGAATTTCAAACACCATTTTATACAATTGATATGAAAGAACTGGATATCCTAAGGCAAAAAATTAAAAATGGCCAAATTCCCAAGCGATTTCCTGAATTTGGCGGCGCAAATCTTATAATAACTAAAAATCAAAATCGAAATTTTCATGAAGACGATGTTGTGGTGTATTCTGAACATGCTTCGGCGTTAAGCTGGCTTGTTGTTGAGTTAAAACACATTTACAGTTCTGAAATTGACTACATTAATAAATACGATTTTTATCCTGGTATTGGAAATATTATTATTAGAGCTTTAACTGAACAGAAATCATTATCAGAAATCCTGTTGCATATATTGGATGAGGTAGAAAACAACTGGGGCGAAAAATAAGTGAAACCAAAAAACGCTATTGGGTTTCAATTTTCCTTTACCACTTCAATAAATGATTTTAAAGTAGAATTGTAAAATCACGATATCTTAACGCTTTTTAAGCTGTAACACTTGCTCAGTTCCGTTTGGTTTTTCTATAGTACGGGCCTCTTTTATTAAAATTCGCGCACCATTTTTAAATGCTACTATAAAAGCATCGTCAAAGCCTAAATTTTGTAATTGAATTAAACTTGATTTAGCATTTTTAAAGGTCCTTAGTTTAGTAGTATAAAAACGAATAGTACCGTTTTTAAGGGTTTCAGTAAAAATGGGATTTACGTAATTGGTAAAGCGTGGTTTTCTTTTTGGCGCATATACACCTAATTGTATGGTATAAAATACATCAGCTTCGTTATCAAGGGTTTTATAGTTTTCTGTAGGTGTATCATAATTATTTACGGGCTTTGTATTTTGGGCAGTATTTAATTTATATTCAGACCATTTCATATAAACACCATTATTATATATAACTATATAGGCATCTTTATAACCCATTAGGCGTACTTTATTTCGAATAAACAAGGCCCGTTCGTAAGTAAAATAATTCCCTTTTTGGTAGCAATACCAATTAGCAGTATTTAAATTAACATATACCGAATCTTGATTTTTAAATACCAGGGTTTTTAAAGGATTTTTAACGGCTGCTAACTGTACTCTAAAAACTATCCCATCCGGAAAGGCTAGCTCTGAGTATGCACCAATTTTAGCAGCAAACCGTGTAACACTATTTTTTGTATTTGTCTGATTGGTTTTTGAGGCCAAAAGCGTATCCAAACTTGGGTTTAAAAGAGAATCTTTACTTACTATTAAAGTATTTAATGTGTTGTTGTCCCGCTTATTAGAATTTGTTATAGCAGTTGTATCTAATTGTGATAAGGATGAGGTTAATACACTTTGATGTGATGTTGTTAAATCCGATAATGGTGTTTGATTATTAACTGTGATTTCGGGCGACGTTGCAATTACACTTGCTGAAACCGCAGCATCTTTTTGTGTTTTAGTAGTGGTATTTGCTGTTTTTGTTTGTTTTTCTAATTCACGTGCAGTAGGCGTAACAGTTTCATTTGTAATTTGTTTAATAACTGAAGAATCTTGAATAGGTTCTGGAGTTTTAATTTTACGTTTGAGATTTTTTAATTCAGTTTTAGATTTAGCTATTTTTGACGTATCACTAAATTGTTTAGGTGTAGTATTTTTAATATCCACCGAATCTTGAATAGGCTCTGGGGATTTAATTTTACGTTTGCGATTTTTTAATTCAGTTTTAGATTTAGCTGTACTTACAGTATCATTTAATAGTATAGATTTTGCATTAAAGGCGGAATCCGATTTAATCCTAGTCTTTGTATTTTTATTAGTTTTAGAATTTTTAGCTGAGCTAATAAGTAATGAATCGTTTCCCGATTTAGTAGATGTTAAATAGGCGGTATCCTTTTTTATGCTGGGTTTAATTTTATCAGTAGATTGGTAATCTTGTGATTCCGCTGGGTTTACAGCAACATTTGCAATTTTATTAGAATCCGCATTTGCAGCCGTACGTGTGTTGATGGATGCAGAATTTATTTCTATGGGCTTATTTAGGGGCGCTTTTGAATTAGGCGGTGGTATAAGGGTTTGGGTATTTACTACAAAAAGGGTATCCCTTTTATTTGTAGATACAGTTGTTTTTGTTGTAGCCGATTGTTGCGTAAAAGAATCTATGGGCCTTGCAAGATCTAAAGTTTCCGGATTATTATTAGGAGGTAAATTAGTTTTGGAATTTATCGTATAATTTGATACGGCATTAGATTTTAAAGCCGCAGTATCTTTAGTACTAAAAGTATTAGAAACGGTGTTAGTTTTAACAGGTGTGTTTAAGTTTTTATTTTGTTTTTTAGTATTATTAGTTACAGAATTTTCGGCATTTAGGGCGTTAGCTTGTAAATCATTTTTTTGTGGCTTTCGAATTGATTTTTTTTCGTTTGCTTTTGATGGCTTTGCCGATGCGAGTTTATTTTTACTTGTATCGGGTAATGTAATAGACGGGCTTGAAGCCTTAACTTTAGAAACATAATATGCGGTTAAGGTTTTTGAAAACATGCTGTCTTTTGTGGCGATTGTTTGTGCATGCGTATTTAAAAACCGGCTAAGTTCTAAGTATATACCCTCGGTTTCATTAAATACCAATTGTTGGGCCGTAGTTAAATTTGAATCGGAATTAAAAGCACTTAAACGGTTTTGAATTGCAACTAATTTTTTTTCAAAATACTCGTAATCGCTAGAATAATTAGATACTATAATTTTATTATTAATAATATCGCGGCTTGATACTATTTTTTGTTTGTATAAATCCGCCAATTGCGTATTAAATTTCTTTTTTTCAAAAGCAAGTGTTTCAAAAATGGTATTTACTTGCTTTAATTCAGTTTCATTTGTAAATGGTTTTGAAAGCGCATGTTCCAATTGACGTTCTAATTGTTGAATTATACTTTTGCTTGTAATGGCAATATTTATGGAGTCGGTACTTAATAACGGAGATGGAATTTTAGGCAATAAGGTGTCCCGTTGTTTAACGGTTAAATAAAATTGATTTTGTTGCAACGCATTTAACGTATTGTTTAAAACCGGTAGGGTAGTAGATTGTAAAGCAATGGGGTTAGCAAGTTCAGATTTTTTAACATGCTGATTTTCTAATGCTGCCAATTGATCTTCAACCACTCGAACAGAATCCATCCATGCGGAAGATTTTTTGGTTTGGGCTTGTTCTAAAAAAGTTATATAGCGTTGGTTTAAAGCGCGCTCTTGATTTAATATTTTAGCTTCATTTTGTAAATTTTGTAAATGGTTTAATACACGCAAGGCGGTTAAAGAGTCGGCTTGGGCATCTTGCAAAGCCATTTGGGCTTCATTTAATTGCGTTTTTTGATTTGATGAGGGCTCCATTGCTTCGGCATGCATTACCTCTTTCCGAGCCAAACTGAGCATTTCTTGAGTCTCACGGGAAAGATTTTCACTTACCAGTTGGGCATCGGCAATTTGCTTTAACAGGTCATTATAGTTCTCGTTAAGTTCGTTAAGTTCTTGCCGTTCCATTAAAATAATTTCCGAATTTGAAAATGTTGAAAGTTCGTTTTTAATGTTTGTTGTTGGGGTTTTTACAGATTTTATGGTAATAGGCTTGTCTGGATTTGTGGTACTGCTATTTACGGCTATTTCAGTGTTTGATAATACGGTGGTATTTATACGTGATGAATCTTCTGTTGCCGATACATTATGATTAACATTTAACTCGGCTTTCGTTAATACTTGAGCCAAAAACTCTTCACGAGCCTGGGCATCTGTTTGGAGTTTAGCCAGTGCAATAGTATCTTTTGTGGTAAATGCATTAGGATTGTTAATGGTAAGTACTGTAACCTTGCCAAAAGCACTCATACGCGTTGTGCTAAACGTGGCAACCTGGTCTGTTGAATCGGTTACAAATAAAAAATCATCATCCGGTGAATTAATAGGAAATTCCAAATTTTGTGGCGCATTCCATGTAGAGGTGCTTTCATTCCATGTGCTTACAAAAATATCATAGCCCCCCATGCTGTTAAACCCTTTGCTTGAAAAGTACATACGCTTGCCGTTAGGGTGTAAAAACGGAAAATCTTCATCTTGAGGCGAATTAATTCCCTTTACCAATTGGGCTTTACCAAAAATCCCATCCTTTCCCCGTTCTGAAACATAAATGTCGCGTTGCAGACCCTCATCACCATAGCTGCTAAAATAAACACGGGTGCTTTGTTTTGGTAAATAAACCACCGATTTATCACGTCGTTTTCTATCGGTTTTGGTTTTAAAATCTTCTGGTTTTGACAAAAGTTTACCTCCCATAGATTCAGATGAATAACTCCGAAAGTAATCTTCAAGCTGCAATTCTTTACGAGAAAAAACATCCAATTCGGCGCTGCTACTAATAAGGTATTTTCCGTGTAATGAGGCTGCTATAAAGTCATCTGGTTTAAATTCTCGCTGCAAGGCTTTTTTTGCACGCTGTTTAAATTCAACAAAATAGGGAATGGCCTCGTCAAAGCGGTAATTTAACTGATAGGCCCGTCCTAAATAAAAATAGAGTTCAGGGTTTTTAAACTCCGGATCGGTACTGGCCCGTTTAAAATAGTTTAAAGGTTTTTTTTTATCGGCTTCAGAGTATAGCATACACACGCCAAGTCGAAATGCATATTCTCCTTTTTTTGGAAATTGAGACAACAATAAGCTGTACAATTGTTGCGATTTTACATAATCTTGTACTTTAAATAAGTTGAGGGCTTCCGTTTCTGTTGTTTCAAAATCATTTTGGGCGCGCAAGGTAAATGAACAAAAAAATGTATACAGCAAAAAGATGCAAACGCTATAAAACTTTGCCATTTGAATAAGCAAAGTTATGAAATTAACCGCTGCCTGTTAGCCAAATTACCCTTACTTGTTGTATTTATAACTCAAATGCATTACTTTAGAGCTATAAACTGAACTGTATATGAACAACATTTTTACCTATGGAATTTTAGGATTATTGCTTTTTCAAACTGCTCATTCCCAAAATCCAACTCTAACGCCAGTAACGGATACTATTCATTACTATTATAACAAAGAATTTTTTAAACGTGGCACCCAGCCGGGTAATTTTGCATACTTTAAACTGGCAGCATCTACCAGTTCAAATGTTACTCACATTGGATCACGTTTTGAAAACAACGATACCTCGTTACGTATTTCAGGTCTTGAAGCCTTAATGTGCCGCAACAACATAAGTTCTCAAATTAAAGTAAATGTGCGGCTGTACCTTTGTAAAGTAAACAATGGCAATATAAATTTTCCGGGTGATTGTTTAGATTCAGTAACCGTAGAAGTAAGCGGTTTGCCCAATTTAAGACCACTGGGTGCTGATTTTAAAGATGGAAAAACATACCTAATGAATGGTGATTATGCCGTGATGGCTCGCAATATTTCTTCATTTTCAGGAGATACCGTACGTATAGCACGCACTACCAGTAAAACCTTTACAGCATTTCCTAATGTGGGCTGGCAAGAAAAATATTCTGACGGCTATGGATTAGTACGTCAAAAAGGGAACTTAAGATCTACGGCAAATTTCACAGCAACAGGTTTTGGAAATATGACGGATTATGAATTTTGTGTGGCTCCAAGGGTTACATACAATATGTACATTGGTCAAGAAATGCCTGAAGATGTTGTAAATAAAGTACCTATTTGTACATTCCAGCAATTAAAGTTTAAGGCCCAAACGTCATATCAGGTGACGCATCGCATGTATAACCTCAATGAATTTTATAAAAAATGGAATTTATACCAGCCCTTGGGTGGGGTAAACGGCGGGTGGTCATCTGATTCTACAGTAATGTGGGAGTTTGAACCCGAATGGGGCGATAAAATGTCAAAAATGTACCTTCCTTATGGAGGCGGAAACAAAGAAATTACGTTTTACACGGATCATGCAGAACCATTTCCTTTTACTGCAAATAGCTTTAAAGTAAAATACAGACCTATGGGCCGTTGCACCAATAATATTGGTAATGTTGAATTTGCAGAAAGTTTTACATTAATTGTTATGTATTGCGAAGGAGATACCGTAGGAATTTCAAATCCTTCTTTAAATGCTCTATCGGTATTTCCTAACCCTTCTGATCATTTGAATATCAGCGGCTTAAATGCTTCAACGTATGAGGTTTCTATTTTTAATGTACAAGGAATTCGTGTTAAAGCACTTACCCTTAAAGATACTCAGTCGGCAATAGAAACACATGATTTAAAAGCCGGAATGTATTGGATTCAAGTAAAAGATCCTCAAACCGCAAAAGTTAAAACATTAAAATGGATAAAATCCTAATTTTAAAACCCCCTTTTGGGGGTTTTTTTATGTCCTTTTAATTACTTTTACACATCTATTATGAGAATTATTGAATTTCGTGAAGCCCTCCGAGAGGCTATGAGTGAAGAAATGCGAAGAGATCCCCATGTGTTTTTAATGGGAGAAGAAGTGGCTGAATACAATGGGGCCTATAAAGTTAGTAAAGGTATGTTGGCTGAATTTGGACCAAAGCGTGTAATTGATACTCCCATTGCGGAGCTTGGTTTTGCAGGTATTGGCATAGGAGCCGCCATGAATGGCTTAAGGCCAATTATAGAATTTATGACGTTCAATTTTAGCTTAGTGGCTATTGATCAGGTAATAAATTCGGCTGCTAAAATGTATAATATGAGTGGCGGACAATATAATGTGCCTATTGTATTTAGAGGACCTACTGCCAGTGCTGGAATGTTAAGTTCGCAACATTCACAGGCATTTGAAAATTGGTATGCCAATTGTCCCGGCCTTAAAGTGGTTGTTCCCAGTAATCCCTATGATGCCAAAGGACTTTTAAAAAGTGCTATTAGAGATAACGATCCTGTAATATTTATGGAAAGTGAGCAAATGTATGGAGATAAGGCTGAGGTTCCTGAAACCGAATACACCATACCAATTGGCGTTGCAGATATTAAACAAGTTGGTGAACAGGTAACGGTTGTATCTTTTGGAAAAATTTTTAAAATTGCTGCACAGGCCGCTAAAGAAGCAGCTGCACAAGGTATTAGTGTAGAACTTATTGATTTAAGAACAGTACGTCCCATAGATTATTATACAGTACTGGAATCTGTAAAAAAAACCAATAGACTTGTAATAGTTGAAGAAGCCTGGCCATTAGCCAGCATTTCTTCCGAATTAACCTATATGGTGCAGCGTGAAGCATTTGATTACCTCGACGCTCCAATACAACGAATTACCACTGCAGACACCCCATTGCCCTATGCACCTACGTTAATTGAAGCCAGTTTACCAAACCTTGAGCGCGTGCTTAAGTCCATTAAATCCGTGCTGTATATCAATGCCTGATGGGCTCACTCACCTAACATTAATTACCGATGGTATGTGGCCGCTGGTAACGGGTGGCATGCAAACACATTCCTTTTATTTATGTAAATACCTTGCCAGTTTGGGAGTTCGGGTACGTGTATACCATCCCGGATTAGAATCGGGTAATTCCATTAAATCTGAATTTTCAACAGAACAGTGGCAACACATGGAATGGATAGGCATACATGTTTTTAAAAAAAACAATTTACCGGGCGCCTATTTATTTAAAAATTACTTGTATTCACGTGCAGTTAATAAACACTTAAAAAACGATCCTCCAAAAACAGCATGTATTTATGCCAAAGGACTAACGGCATGGGCATTAACCCGTCCTTGGGCTGCACCATTGCTAATTAATATACACGGATATGAAATGTTTCAGCAGGCACCTGATTTTAAACATGCTGTACGTAACCAATTATTACTTAAGCCCTTGTTTAAGTATGTATTAAAAAAAAATACAGCATTGATTTCATATGGTCCATGCATTACAAATATAATACACACACATTTTGGAACAGGCCAAAGCTGTATTGAACTTGCTGCGGCAATTCCCAAATCTGAAATTCGAAACGAAATCACAAAGGTTGAATCGATTCGCCGTATTGTTTTTTTAGGTCGCTTTGAAAAACGAAAGGGACTACAACATTTGTTTAATTGTATAAAGCAGTATCAAAATACACCTCAAATATCAAATATAGAGTTTCATATCATAGGTCCTATTCCTGAATCTCAAAGGTTTAAACACAAGCAAATACATTACCATGGCTTGCAGATAAAGCGCGAAGCCTTATTTGCGTTACTTGACCAAATGGATGCTTTACTATGTCCGAGTATAAGTGAAGGAATGCCAAATGTTATACTTGAAGCAATGGCCAGAGGCTTATGTATAATTACTACAGCAGTTGGTAGTATCCCTGATATGCTGAACCATCATGAAGCCATATGGATAACACGGTGCAACGCAAACGGCATAATGGAGGCACTAACCCAATTTTCCGATTGCACCGCCGATCAACTTATGCAGTACAAATCCATGGCATTAAATGCAGTATCAAGGCGTTTTACATGGGAGCATCGTATTATAGAAACTCAAAAGAAATTACTTACATTGCCAAATTATGTTTGAACACGCGCATACCCAATATCCCCCAAAACCTGAATTGCAAGCTGAATCTAATGTAAAAAATAACCGTTGGCTATTTCATTTGATTTTATTTGGCCTGTTGTTTTATTTCTTTTTTGATCAGGATATAGTGTATGTAGCCGCTTTATTATTGGTTTTGCTCATTCATGAGCTTGGTCATTACGTAATGATGAAAGTTTTTGGATATAAAGGTGTACGTATCTATGTTATTCCTTTGCTCGGCGGCCTTACAACAGGAGAAAAAACACAATACTCAAAACGCGAATGGCTGGCCGTAATTGCAGCCGGGCCATTGCCGGGCATTGTAATTGGTTTACTGGTGTTAGTAATTAACATTCCGCTGCAGTTACCTAATTTAAAAACATTATGGACCACATTTTTAGCTATAAATGTGCTAAATAGTTTGCCTATTTATCCTTTAGATGGTGGACGTATAATAGAGTTACTATGGTTTCGTGAAGATAGTTTATACCGATTTATTTTTGGAATTGTATCGGTATTAAGCCTTACCGTTTTAATTCTTTTTCTGAGTTCTCCTATTATGTTGATTATACCCTTATCTATGGTGTTAAATTTGGTACAAGAATGGAAACGTTATAATATACGCAAGGTTTTACGTCAAGAGCAAATTTCATACATTGGAGATTTTACTGAAATTTCTGATCAACAATACTGGACCTTACGTGATGTTGTACTTATGAATAATGCAGGTAAATTTCCAGATGCGGAAGCGGGGCAATACCGTTATTCTATACTTGAGCCAATTTTAATTCAAGAAGTACGTAATTTACTTGTATTTAAATATGTAGGAAAATTGTATTTAATTGAACGCATGTTATACATGTTGCTTTACCTTGCAATGCTTTTAATACCTATTGCAGTGGTATATTTTAAAACCTGAATTTTAAATATTACGAGAAACATTCGGTTCAATTTCGTAAAATTTAAAATTAGTTATAATGGATTCCATGGAGAGGGTGTTTCTTTCTGGCTGGTTAATTGTAAAGCCATTTATTATTTGAGCGATGCCTTTGCTAATAATTTAGTTGTTTGAATTATTTGGTTGATGTTTTTAAAAGAATGAATTAATTTATTTAGTATGTTTTGAGCAATGCCTTTAAGGCCCGGGGTGCTTCGGGCTCGATTCTAATCGGATTTAGGCGATGTCTTTATTATTAAAATTATTTGGGCGATGCCTTCGGCCCGGGCTACTGCGGGCTCGCTTTGCTCGGTTTTTGCTTCGCAAAGAACCAAGCCCTGCGTATCCCTATCGCGTATTTTACAAAATTTTACGTCTTGAAATCGGCATCGATGATTTTGGCGTTAAAAAACATGTTACATCCTAAAATACAAAAGCCGGTGGGTGGCATGCGGTGCCTCTCGCGAAGCGCTCTGCATGCGATTTAGGATGAAACAGGTTTTAGCCAAAACATCGTAGCCTTGATGTTTTGGTTCTTTTGGATCAAGCTAAAAG
>Ga0255099_1000969_pt1 | contig 10539 bp, 6 predicted proteins | sample Colum_Colum_RepA_2_FD_188451 | JGI IMG/M metagenome (GOLD analysis project Ga0255099, IMG submission 188451) | Freshwater microbial communities from Columbia River, Oregon, United States - Colum_Colum_RepA_8d | ecosystem: Environmental > Aquatic > Freshwater > River | place: USA: Oregon...
GAAGATGTCAGTGTGCGTCTTCGGGGGCCATTGCTCGTAAAACGGAGCGACGATTTCGATGCGGTCGATCAGAATCTGGAGCGGTTCTTCGCCGCCGGTGGCATTCGAGACGTTGAGAATGTGCAGGAACTCATCCCGCCGGGGGAACGTCGTGGTGAGCTTCCGGAAAGGGTTCCGTTGGATGTCACCCAGTGGGATATCGAAGTGAATGAACTCGGGGTTGTCGGCCGATGCTGTAACCGGGATGTCGTGCTCGCTAACCACCTGCGAATAGTTGGCGTTGTTGCTGGTGTGGGCACTGAAACTCAGACGCAGGCTTGCATGTTCGTCCGGGTTCATCGTCGAGCGACCGGCGCGGATGCGAACGCGCATGGTGCCTTCGTCGGGTAGAAAGCGATCCAGATCCAGCTTCAACTCGCTGGCCCGGGGAAGCACCAGCACGACCGGAGAAACGGCGGGATTTTGTCCGGCCACCGCCTCCGCCCGGGGCAACGACTTGCCGGCGGGAAACGGGAGGCTCTCGCCGGTCTCCCGGTTAAATAACTGCTGCTGGTTCTTGACCTTCTTGTTGTTCGTTTTCTTTTCGGACGCCTTGGCCTCCTTTCCGGACGCCGCCTTGGCCATCTCTTCCCGCATCGAGATGAGGTAGGTGACGGCGGGTGGACGCTCCCCGCTCACCGTGGCTCGCTTGAGGGCCTTCAGTCCGATCTCACGATAGGTCTCAAACTGCATGGCCGACATCTGCAGCAGTTCCGAGCTGTTCTTGAAACCGTCTTCCGATGCGGTTTCCGGGGGCAGCTTGTTCGGGAGGGCATGGGGCAGGCCCAGCAGGTCCTGCAGGGCGTAGTTGTATTCGTAATTCGTCAGCCGGCGAAACGACGAATGCTGCCCGCTGTTGCGGCGGACGAGGGACGCCGTGTTCAGTTCCCCGCTGAGCCAGTCTACGATGCGTCCGCGATCCGCATGCGCGAGCGCATAATCCGGTTCGTCCTTGGGGGGCATCTCTGACTTGCTGACGGCGTTGAACACCTCGCGCCACCGCTCCACGTCCGGGCCGGTCACCAGGTCTGGATTCAGTTGATCGATGCGAAGTCTGCCCTTGGACTTTTCGGGACCATGACAGGCCAGGCAGTTCTTTTTCAGGATCGGCCCCACCGATTTTTGAAAGAAAGCGACGTTCGCCTTTGGCATGATGCCAGGGGCGCGCGCGACTTCCTTGGTCTCCTTCAAAAAACTGGATTTTAAGCGTCCCTGTTCTTTGGCCGTTTCCAAAGAGATCGGAGTCTCCTGCCCACTGGCTGCAAGAATCGCCCATGCGCTTCCGAGCAGAAGCAGCACCGTGTTATTTAGAAGCTTCACCTGATGGTTATTTGCTTTTGGACGCCGCACGGTTCACAACACGGCCAGCAGCTTCTTCGGGTCAATGGCCCTAGAGATCTCTGCAAAAGCCGCGGTTTCCAAAGACGCTTGGAAATGACCTTTCGATTCTCTCTAAAAATCCCGACTTTGCAAAGCGGTTCGCGAGGACTTTCGACTTTTGCAGAGGTCTCCGAAAGCGCAGGTTTCAGCGGCTGCATTTTGCTTCCACGCAGGTCGATCAGCTCCCAGTAATGGGACAGCGCGGCATCATAGTGCTGTCGTTACCGTCCTGCGGCCAGTCCTCGACGCACACGCGACCGCCACGAAGGCCTGCCAAGGCGACGAGTGAGACGACGACGCGGAAAAAACGACTGGTTTTGGTTGAGTTCATCGCTGGGGTTTTCGAAGGCAGGTTTGCAAGAGCGAGCCGGCTCCCGGACGGACTAGCTGCCGGGCGCGCGCGGTGGATCGCCGCGTTCAGCCTTGCGATAGAGAAAGGCGTCGGACGTGACGAGCGACTTGATGAGCGCCTTCATGCTGCCGCCGTTGTCGCGGTAGGCACGGTGGGCGGCCTGGAGGATGGGGGCGTCGTTCAGGGTTTCGTTGCGGCCCATCCAGAAACGGAAGGCGTGGCGCACGAAGACCTGCTCGACTCGCTCGCTCTCGGCGAGCTTCTTGATCATCTCCAGGGCGTTGCCGATCGGGCCATCCAGCTTCGGGTCGCCGCTGTCAACGATCTCGCCGGTGGCGTCCACCGGTTTGTTGAGCTCGGTAGTGCGGAAGAGCCCGGCGTGGTTATACATCTCGAAGGGCAGTCCGAGCGGGTCCATTTTCTGGTGGCAGGTCCAGCAGTATTGCGACTTCGTCACGCGCATGCGCTCACGCAGGGTGTTTTCCGGCTCGACCGGGAGCTGGGCATCGACGGTGATCGGCACATCGGGAATACCGCCGCCGAGCAAGCGCTCGCGAATCCAGATGCCACGATGGATGGCGTGATTATCCATGGCATCGGATTGCGAGACCAGCCAGACGGGATGGGTCAGGAGGCCGAGCCGCTGCCCCTCGGGGGCGGTGGCTAGGATGCGTTCGGGCTTCATGGAGCCGGCGCCGAATGAGGGGCGGCTGACGCGGGCGTAGGTTTTCGGGCCGTCCAAGTTGGCGTCGGCCACCTCCACGTTGGCATCGCCTCCGCGCTTGCGGTCTTTCTTGGTGCTATCGCCCCGCTTCTCGGCCGCCGCTTTCAGCGCCTGCTCTTCCTTGGTGAGTTTGCGGCCGAAGTAGGTGTTGTCCGTCTTGGTGGCCACCACCCGCCGGGTGGTCAGCAGTTCCTTGAGGACGTTTTTGTCTTCCTCAAGGACAAGCTCGATCAGGCGCTCCGCGCTGGCCGTAGCGTCAAACATCGCGCGGTAATGTGCCACGCCCCGATTTGAGACACCGGTCGCCGCCAGCGCCTTGGTGTCCTTGCAGAGATAACCGGCCAGGTCGTAGTCGAAGAAGTCGCGGAAGAACTGCAGGATACGTGGCTTGCGAAGGCTGTCGGCGGCGAGCATGCGGGTAACCTCGCGGCTCACATCCTCCCGTGTCCGCATGCGCCCGGCGATGACCGCCTGGCGCAGTGGTTCGTCGGGCTTGAGGTAGCGAAGTGCGTGGTTCACGGCCAGCCCCAGCTCCCAGTCCTGAAGCATCACGCGGCCTTGCTGATCCGGCCTGCCCGTTTCGACCAGCTCAGGCCGGAACAGGGCATCGCGATCCACGAAGATGGCGGATAGGCCCATGATGGCGCCGTCCTTCTTGCCAAGCTTGGCAATGGCGTCCTTGACGATCTGCAGGTAGTTGTCCGATTCCTTCACGGCGGGCGGGCGGAAGGTCAGGGCTTCGAACAAGTAGTCCACCGCAGCGCGCAGGCGTGCATCGGTGACCATGTCGTCCTTCATCAGATCGAGAACCGGGGTCACCGGACGGAGGACTTTCGTGCTGTAGACAATGGCCGTGGGCAGGCCGCGGAGATCGCCCTTGGGTTTGACCTTGTCGTAGGTTTTCGGATCGTCCGTGATTTGCTCCGGCATGCCGACGAGGCTGAGCGGTCCGTAGGCCATGTATTTGAGGATGTCCTCCGCCATGCCGAGTATCTGCGTCGCCTCGGCGCTGTTGACCGTGTAGAAGTCGGGGTAGTTTTTCAAACCGGTCTTGCGGGCCGACGAAAGCACCACGGGCACGCTCTTGACTGCCGTGGCGTAGGCCACGGTGCCGCCTTCCCAGCGAAGGATCTGGTCCGTGCCGAAGTAGAGCTTGAGTTCGCCGCCGTGGTTGATGGGCACCGCGTCACCATGAGCCCGGAGCCCGGGTTTCTCAGGGTCATAATTGGGCTCGGTATTGATCAGCTCGTTGAGCCGGGTGATGTGTTCCTGCGGGGTCACGCGCCAGATGCGCGCGGGCGAGGAGGCCGGCTGGAGTTGGATGCCTGCGGGCAGTGGGCCGAAGAGGAGTTCGTGAGCGACGTAATTTCCCTTCTTCGGATCCCGATGGGCCTGGAAGCCGCCCTTGTCCTTCATGACACGCTGCAGCTCACCGACGATCCAGTCGGAGAAACGCAGCCGATCGACGATGTCCACGTGCGACTTTTTCTTGGGCGGCATTTCCTGCAACGTGACCTGCGCCCAGATCGACTTCCAGAGCGCAGCGTTGGTCTCGTCCACTTGGCCAAGATCAACCAGCGACAGCTCGCCCTTTTTCGTGTCCGCGTCGTGGCAATCGAAGCAATGCCGTTTCAGGAATGGCTGTGCGAAGTCCTTGAACTTTTTTTGGACGGGTTCGCCGGGTGTGTAGGTCTCGGCCGACCGGGCTTGCGGGGCGAGCAGAACCATCACCACCACCGCAAGGGTGAGGGGTGCGTTGTTCACGCCAGGACTTCTTTGAGGGGGCCGGTGCCGGAATCGAATTTCTTGGCGAATTGCTCGCTCATGTTGAAGCGGTCGCAATGGACACCGGCGGAGCGGAGGATGGTGGTGTAGAGGGCGTTGATCGGGCGCGTGCCGTCGAGCTGAGTGAACCGGCCGGACTTGAAGGTGCCGTTGCAGTTGCCGAGCAGCATCACCGGCCAAGTGGCGCCGTTGGTGTGCTGTTTGTCGGCATTGTTGCTGGTGTAAACGATCAACGTGTTGTCCATCATGGTGCCGCTGCCCTCGGGCACGCTTTCCAACTGCTCCATCAACCGGACCAGCATGCGGCTGTTGTATTGGCGGATCTTGATCCAGATCGGATTGTCCGGTTGCTTCATGTGGCCGAGGTTGTGGCCCTGCTCCGTGACGCCAAGGCCCTTCCAAGCGCCGAAAATTTCACCGCGGCCCGAGCCGATGGTCAGCACGCTAGTGGTGCCGGACTTGAGGGCCGAGATGCCCAGATCCAGCAGGAGGTCGTGCCAGTCGGTCTCGAATTGGGGCTGGGTGTAACGGTCGTCCACCCGGGGTGCGAACTGGCGCAGGTGGCTGGAAACTTTGCCAAGGCGATTGCGCAGGCCGTTGATGTCGTTGAAGCCATGGACGAACTGGCCGTAACGCTGCTTCTCCGCGCCCTGCAGGGTGCCGCCCTTGGCGGAGGCGAGCTGCTCGATGCGATCAAACATTCTGGAGCGAGCCTCGTGCTGCCGACGGATTTCGCCCTCGGAAATGCCGCCGTAGAGCATCTGGTAAAGGTGATTCGGATTGGAGTGCATGAAGATCGGCTGGCCCGCGCCGCTGGCCGAAAGGTTCGCGACCGTGGGCTTGGCCTTCATGTTCTCCATGGAATCCATCCCGATGCACAGGTGGGGAAGGAGCGTGGGCGGCAGCACCTTGCTCAACTCGTAGTCAATGGTCGGCCCGCTGGGCGGAACGCCGTCACTGCCCCGGTAGCCACCGAGCGCACCGAAGAAGGGGCTGTGCGAAGGAGTGGTGTGAAGGCCGTGCAGCCCATTGATAATGTGCAGTCGCTCCTTGTAGGGTTCCAGTGCGGCAATTGGCTCCGGCAGCCGGGCGTTCGCCAGCGAGCCGCTGTTGCGCATGCCCGCCGGAATGCAGGTCGCCGGATCAAATCCCTGATTCTGCAGGAAGAAGATCACGCGCTTCGGGCCTCCCGAGGATCCGGTCGCGGACCGGGCAACTGCGGGAAAAAGGGAAGAGCCGATGGCCGCGCCGACGCCTACACCCATCGTGTGAAGCCAAGTTCTACGGTTAATCATCCTTTCGTGAGAGTTTAGCGGCTCACCAAAGGTTACAGCACCCAGACACGAATCGCCGACGAAACTGATGGGGATTTGCTTTCTGGACGCTCCGCAGTTCGAGATGTCGGGGAAGCCATGGTGGAAGTGGTGAAAACCAAATATCCCCATGCGAGTTGGGCGCGCCCCTCTCCGCGTTCCTCACTGTCTCTGCCTGTTCACCGGTGTTAGGAATTCCGCAAACCCGTCATCGCAACCAGCAGCTCCGACCTCGATTTTCCCCGAGCCCCAGAAACTTTTGGTTCAACTCCTCGGCGAAAGTCTCGGGATGAAATCGGGTCATGGAGGTCAAGAAACCGCCCCCTCAACGACGACGCTCCAGGATTCGATTTAAGGCGTTTTGTTCGCGCGACCGGCTCGTTGCAACACCCGTTTTCGACCACTTTCGACCTCTCACCTGCGCGAAGTTAGCGACCGGTGAGGTGGTCTGGTCCGAGCGCGTGGAGGGCGAGTTCCTTGGCTCACCCGTCTGCACGCCCGGTAATGACTACCACCCTGACCATCTGAGCGGGTGCGTAGATCAATTTGTCGGCCCAAGTTGGGCCGGCCGCGCGACTCGTTGAATATCGTGTGCCAACGGGTAGCGCGTTGTCCTTTGACGAAGCGATGGGAAGCTGTCTAAATCCTGCCGCTGTCAGATAATGAAAACCCCGTGGACGACCGCCATCCTGCTGATCGGTTTCCAAAACGACTACTTTCACCCCGAGGGCATCCTGCGCGGGGCGCTCGAGGATGCCACCCATGCGGCGGCGGTGTTGCACCGCACCATCAGCCTGCTGCGGGCAGTGCAATCCAGCCCGACGCTCTTCGTGGCGACGCCGATCATCTTCACGCCCGATTATCGCGAACTGAGCGAACCGGTCGGTATCTTGAAATTGATCAAGGAAACGGGAGCCTTCAAGCAGGGCACCTTGGGCGCCATGACGCACCGGGATCTGGCAACTTTGGGGGATCGCGTGTTGGAGATACCGGGCAAGCGCGGACTCAACGCGTTCGCGGAAACCCACCTCAACGAAACACTGCGCGCCCGGGGCATCAAGGACGTGGTGCTCGCCGGGGCCGTGACCTCGGTCTGCATTGATTCCACGGCGCGCTCCGCGCACGAGCGGGGCTATCGCGTGACGGTCCTTTCCGACTGCACATGCGGCCGGACCCGTGTGGAGGAGGAGTTTTATTGCCAGCAGGTGTTCCCGCTCTATGCGGCAGTCCAGACCAGCGGTGAACTGGTCAAGGAGCTCCTGCCAGCGGGCACCTGATGGGACTCAACAACGAAATCAGCGTTCAGATCCAGACCCGGCTGATCGAGCAGATATCAGCTTATGAGGGTCGTTACCGGCGTCTGGTGGACAACCTCCATGACATCGTGGTGGAGCTGGATGCCGATGGCAGGATCAGCTTCGTCAACCGGAGCTGGTCCGCTTGGCTAAAACACCCCTTGGAAACGGCGCGCGGCCAGCCCCTGGCTGCTTACATGTCCGAGGCAGATGCGAAGGCCGTCGGCCGGATCATGGGGAGCCTGCAACACAATTCCGCTCCAGAGCACCGGCTGGATGTCGCGTTGCAGGATGCGCAGGGTGGCTGGCACGAATTTGAGCTGGCCCTGCGGCGGGGTCACCCCGGCGGATGGCTGGCCGTGTTCCGCGGCAATGCGGAACGGCGGGCAGCGGAAGCTCAGCTGCGGGAGGCCAACGCCTTCCTGAAGGAGGCAGCCCGCCTGAAGGACAACTTCATGGCGACGATGAGCCATGAGCTCCGCACGCCGCTCAATGCCACGCTGGCCTTGTGCGAGTGCCTTAACGAGGAGGTTTACGGCCCCATGCCCGCCGCCCAGCGGCAGGCCATCCAGACCATCGAACAGAGCGGGAAACATCTCTTGCAGTTGATCAATGACATCCTCGACCTGTCCCGCATAGAGGCCGGCATGATGCCCATGGCCGAGGATCCGGTGGAGCTGGGCCCCTTGTTGCGCGAATGCGGAGGCATGCTGGCCCCGTTGGCTGATCGAAAGGGCCAGTTCTTTGTGCTGAAGCCCCCGGCCCAGACGGAAGCGGTGCTCGCCGACCGAAGCCGACTGCGTCAGGTGCTGGTCAACCTCGTCGGCAACGCGTGCAAGTTCACCCCGCCCGGCGGGAAAGTCACGATCAGGACAGCCCGCCGCGGGGCGCGTCAGTTCATTTCCATTGAGGATACCGGGCCGGGGATTCCACCCCAGTCACAACGCCTGCTGTTCCGGAGCTTCGCTCAGGCGGACTCCGGTTTGAATCGCGAGAAACAGGAGGGGAGCGGGTTGGGCTTGGTGCTTTGTCAGCGCATGATTGAGCTGATGGGCGGCAGCATCAGCTACTCCACTTGGCCGGGGCTGGGCTGCTGCTTCTCGATTGGATTGCCGGCCTGTGAGGATGCTCCCGGGCCGCTCGCCGTGCCTGATGCGCTACCGGGCCGGGTGCTCTTGGTAACCCCGCCCGCCCGGGCGAGCCAAATAGTTTCTGTCAATGATCAGACCAGGCGCGCCACCGGCAAAGTTTTCGTTAAGTTTGCCGGTCAGGTCGTAGCGGTAAATGATGAGCAGGAGGCCATGCGCGAACTCGCGGAGTCGCGGTTCCACACCGTCATTTTACACCCGCGGATTGGAGTCGGGCCGGACACGGAGGTGGTTGCCCGGTTCCGCCAGAAACTGGGTTCACAGGAGACGCAACTCCTGGCAGCGTGCAGCCTGCTGTCGTTGTATCACTGCCGCGAGTTGCACCTGGCCGGGGCGGATGGCTGCCTGCTGCTGCCTCTGGATTGGCAGGACTTGGCGGCATGGATGGAAACATCAGCAGCGCGCTGATGCAACCTCAGTAGATGCCGGGCGGTAACCGCCGAGGGCAGAATCTTCTGCTGTCCGCGTGGAATTACTTCAGTCTGGCTAGTGGAGGCAAACACGACTCGCTGACGATTTACTGGTGATTGTGAGTGTTTATGATGCTGGGATGGGTGGCTTGGCGCCTGCTGAGAGACACTCCGCCCGGGCGCTCTACCCGCCGCCCTATAGCCTTAGACCCTGTCTGAGAAATCAAGAGGAGCCAATGTTCAAGCGAGTCGGCGGAGCATGAGGCGGGTGATGGCGAGGTAGGTCCAGCCGGCGGCGGAAGCGGCGGTCTGTTCGTGGTCGCGCACCAGGCGGCGGCAGTGCATGAGCCAGCCGAAGGTGCGTTCGACCACCCAACGATTGGGCAGTAGGTGGAAGCTGGGCCCCTCGGCGACCAGACGATCGTGGACCTGGTGCTGATGGACGTGGGCCGCGTGTATCAGGCCCGCCGCGAGCAGCTGCAACGGGGCAAACCGCGCCCGGGACAGGAGCCGGATGACACCTGGCAGGCGCTGGCGCAGGAGCGCAACCAGTTGGTGCGCCAGTTGGTGGGCGTGGACTTCACGACGGAGCTGCAGGCCTTGACGGAGGAATTCACCCCCGGCACGCGGGTGCCCACGCTGGACTTTCTGCCATTGGAAAAACAGGTCGTCGCCCGGCGGTTGTTCGCCGTGGCGCAGGAGCAGGAGGACCGGGTGGTCCAGTCCAGCGACGGCGTGCTGGAGGAGGCCCAGAGCGAGCAGTTGCGTGAGATTCGCGCGCAGGCTGAGCGGCAGCTCCAGCGGTTGCTCAGCCCGGAGGAATTCGCCGTGTATCGCGCGCAAGCCACCGCGCAATGATGTGCGGCCCGCCCCGGCCGCGCCCCGGCCCCCTTGCCCTGGTCGGTCACCGGCGCCGGCGGACCTTCAGATCTGCTGACCGGATTTTTCCAGCACCGTGCGGATGGCGGAGAGCATGGTTTCCCGGCGGATGGGCTTTTGAAGCAGTAGCGGCGCGTTGGGGCCCAGGCGTTTGATGCGGGCTTCGGAGTCCGAGGCGGCGCTGAGGATCACGGCGGGCATGCGCCGCTGCCGGTGGCGGAGCCGCCCACGGTAGGCGGTGAGGCGGTTAGCAGCCGGGAATTCTCGCCGTTCCTCGGGATGCCGCTGCGCGAACTGGAGCGGCTGGCGGTGCTGGAGAATCTGAAGGGTTGCGGAAGCAACAAGGCCGAGACCGCGCGCCGACTCGGCCTGAGCGAGCAGAACGTCCACAACAAGCTCAAGCAGTATCGGGACGAGGCGGGGGGATGAGGCGGGGCACGGAAGCTCCAAATTCCAAGCTCCAACTTGCCGACGGCCCACGGCCCTTTGTCAGACATTCGCTGCGGCCACAGTTCCTAGGGATGGCCAAAGAGAATCGGCCTCAAGCGGTGTGGCGGGCGATTTTTTCCTCACCCCAGCCCTTTCCATCAATCGCCAAGAGCAGAAGCCAAAGAGTTGAGCCCAAATTCCGCAGTGGAACCTCAAGCCAAGGCGAGGAGCGCGGCCTTCAGGCCGCTTCGACGAACGTTGTTCAGCGACCTGTTCACCTCGGTATTGCTTACCAGCTTGAAGCGGCGTGAACGCAGTGCTCCGGCACGCCACCAGCGCTTGCGGCGATTTCGATTGCGCGATTCGGGTTGAGGCGGACAGAGATTGCCAAACCCATCTTTGTCCGCCCCCAATCTTTGGGTGTTATCTCAAGTTCAGGGTCGCAATACACGGCTTTCGGGCCGTGGCGATTCTCCCTGAAACGCCACCGGCCCGCCTTGCGGGCGGGCCGGGGCTGGATGGAAGGAGACTGCGGGACAGGGGTCAACGCACCTCGACGGCTTCCGTGACGGAAGCGCCGAGGGCGGCGGGGTCGGGGTTCAGCACGCGGACGGAGACAGGCAAGACGCTGCCGCCAGGGAGGTCGTTGAACTGGATGCTCAGGCGGTAGAGGCCGAAGCGCGGGTCGTCGACCTGGCGGGTGGCGACGACGGTGTTGCTCAGGACGAACGTGGAGTTGTCGGCGCGGACGCCGAGGATGGTGAGGGTCTGCGTGTTGTTGAGGG
>Ga0255099_1000970_pt1 | contig 10533 bp, 9 predicted proteins | sample Colum_Colum_RepA_2_FD_188451 | JGI IMG/M metagenome (GOLD analysis project Ga0255099, IMG submission 188451) | Freshwater microbial communities from Columbia River, Oregon, United States - Colum_Colum_RepA_8d | ecosystem: Environmental > Aquatic > Freshwater > River | place: USA: Oregon...
CATTCAAATTTTTATATGCTTAAAATGTAATTAAGTTGTAATTGGGTTTGTATGGTATTTAATGTATAAACTATAATTTCGCGCAATATTCATATTCAATTTCCTGTAAAACATCAAGAATATGAAAGTAATTTAAACTGGTAACCAATTGTGTTCTAAACGCTTTAAAGTCAGGAATTCCTTTAAAATATGGTCCGTAATGATTTCGCATTTCTAAAAGCCCAAGTTTTTCACCTTTCCATTCAATAGATTTTTCTAAATGTAATTTACACACTCTAATACGTTCATTAATACTTGGTGGATCCAGATGTGTACCGGTTTTTTCAAAATGTTTAATTTCATTAAAAATCCAAGGATAGCCAATTGCGGCTCTACCAATCATGAGTCCATCAACCTTATAGCGCGTTTTATAGGCAAGGGCTTTTTCAGGCGAATCTATATCGCCATTTCCAAAAACAGGTATTTCCATATCGGGATGTGATTTTACGGCTGCAATTGGTTCCCAACGCGCTTCGCCTTTATACATTTGCATACGCGTACGTCCATGTATGGTTAGTGCTTTTATTCCTGCGTCTTGTAGTTTTAAGGCCACTTCTAAAATATTAATATGGTCATCATCCCAGCCTAATCGCGTTTTTACAGTAACGGGCAAATGGGTACTATTAACAACTGCTTTAGTTAGCCGTATCATTAAATCAATATCTTTTAAAACGCCGGCTCCAGCGCCTTTACAAACAACTTTTTTTACCGGGCATCCAAAATTGATATCTAAAAAATCGGGCCCGGTGGCTTCCACAATTTTTGCCGAAAGCGCCATGGCGTCTTCATCACCGCCAAAAATTTGAATACCAATGGGACGTTCATATTCATAAATATCTAATTTTTTTTTGCTTTTAATAGCATCTCTAATTAATCCTTCACTGCTTATAAATTCTGTATACATAAGGTCTGCACCAAGTTCTTTGCATACCCTGCGAAACGGCGGATCACTTACATCTTCCATTGGTGCTAGCAATAATGGAAATTCAGGTAACTCAACCAAACCAATGCGCATGGTCAAAAGTAATTAGTTTTAATACATATTAAACCAATAATTATTTAAATGGTTAAACGTATTCCCATCGCATTTTTTTTGAAATTTTTTGGGCGATACCTTCGGCCCATGCTGCTTTATTGTTTTAAGTTGAAATTATTTTGGGCGATGTTTTTTAATTAGAATTTTATTTGGATTATTTGGGCGCGTCCCTTCGGGTCGGGCTTCTACGGATTTCGCTACGCTACAGAACATCCTGCGGATGGTTCCCCTTCGGGTCCTGCGAATCCCTCGCGCAATTGTTTTATATTAAAATATTATTTGGGCGATACCTTCGGTCCGGGCTACTCTGGGCTCGCTTTGCTCGGTTGCCTTCTGCAAACCAAGCCCTGCGTATCCCTATCGCGTTTGTTTTATTTTGATTTTGATTTGAGCGATGCCTTTTGTTAGGGTTTATGTGTTTGAATTATTATTTGGGCGATACCTTCGGCCCGGGCTACTCCGGGCTCGCTTTGCTCGGTTATTGCTGAGCAATGAACCAAGCCCTGCGTATCCCTATCGCGGTTTTAATTTTATGTTGAATTATGTTTAGAGCGGTGCTTTCTGATTAGGTTTTTTTTGATTGAAATATTAGGGCGATGCCTTCGGCGCGGGCTACTCCGGGCTCGCTTTGCTCGGTTATTGCTGCGCAATGAACCAAGCCCTGCGTATCCCTATCGCGGTTTTAAGGGTACAGCATTCAATGTTAATTATTATAAAAAAATTATTTACATTTAATTTTTATGAGAATACAATACGGCTTACTTATTTTAATTGCCTTGTTTGTTCTTTATTGGTTGCAGGTTAACCCCATTCAGCCATTACCCAAACCCTTGTGTTTAAACCATGGATATTCGTTTTTAAACTCACAATTGCAAATTAAAATTAAACAACAACCAAAAAATCCTTTACATTATTTGCAACGCGCCCAGCTTTTTTTAACGCAAGGAGATACTGCAACTGCTTTAAAAGATTTACATTACGCCATTAAAATACAACCACATGCAGCCGAACCGTTTTTTATTTGCGCGCAAATTTATGCCGCCCGCAATCATTCTCAGGACGCATTAAATGCTATCAACAGGGCTATAAGCCTAGATACCATAAATGCAGAATATATACATTACCGGGGCACTTTAAAACGTGTTGCTAACGATTATATAGGTGCCATGAGCGATTATCAAAAGGCCATTCGTCTTGGAAAAGTAAATTTTTACAAAGGTTCAGGCTGTTAATGCAAGTTTGTTACTATGTACATGGGGTAAATTAAACGACGTAACGTAATATCATAAGGCTTTTTTTACGTACTTTGTAATTATGGAATTGTATTTAGATTCGGCCAATCTTAAAGAAATTGAAGAAGGATTTCGTTTGGGATTTTTAAATGGTTTAACCACCACACCCACCTTTATGCAGCGTGAGGGTATTACGGATATTGACGCTACCATTGTTAAACTCAGCAAAATGGTACCTGTTTTGCAAATTGAGGCCTTAGGTCAAAGTGCCGAGGAGGTGCTTGCTGAAGCTGAACGCCAATTGGATTTGGGATTAAATCCAAAAACTACAGTTTTTAAAATTCCTGTTTCATTAGAGGGTGTAAGGGCATGTAAATTACTGCGCAACAAAGGGTATCTGGTAAATGTACATTTGGTATATACGCTGCAGCAAGCCTATATGGCCATGCAAGCCGGTGCCACATACGTGTGCCCACTGGTAGGTCGATTACAAGATCAGGGTCATGATGCTCTTAGTTTAATACAGCAATGTGTTGATGCAGTTGATTTATATGGCTACGATACTAAAATTATGTTTTCATCGGTGCGCCATACCGAGCATGTTCGTAATGCCATTACTTTGGGTGTACATACCATTACTGTACCCCTTAAAGTATTAAAACAGCTTACTGAAAACAATTTTACCAGTCTTGGAACAGATCAATTTATAATGGATACCCGTTTAATGATGGTTAAGGTTGAAGATGCCATGAATGGCATTAACCCCGTTGTACCTGAATCCATGACTATTCAAGAGGCATTAGTTAAAATGACCGAATACAACTTTGGCGCTGTAACTGTTTTAAAAGCTGATGGAACGATTCGGGGGGTATTTACCGATGGTTCATTACGCACCCTACTTACCAATCAAGGTAGTGCCATATTAACACAATCTTTAAATGCCTTAACATTTAAAACACCCATTTGTATTGAAGGCTCTGCATTGTTAAACGAAGCACAACAACTGTTTAAAAAAACAGCTGTAGATACGCTTGTAGTAACCCAAAATGGAAAACCTGTGGGTATGCTGGATATTCAAGATTTAAAGGCATGACACTTAAAGATCTAGAATCTTTATTTACAGCTTCTGGAGGACAATTTTTAACACCCGTAACCGATTTAGCCAATCGCATACAGCAAGTTAAGGCATTTGTGTTTGACTGGGATGGTGTTTTTAATAATGGCAGTAAATTAGGTGCACAGGGCAGCTCATTTTCGGAAATTGATAGTATGGGCACTAATCTTATGCGATATGCGTATTTTTTACAGCACAACCAACAGTTGCCTGTTATGGCTTTAATAAGTGGTGAGCGCAATGAGCCAGCACTTTTTTTTAGTAAACGTGAATTTTGGAATCAATGTTATTTTAAAGCGGGCAACAAGGCGCTGGCACTTGATCATTTTTGTGCCCACCATCAGTTACATCCTAATCAAATAGCATATTTTTTTGATGATGTTTTAGATTTACCCATTGCTAAGGCTTGCGGAATGCGTATAATGGTAAATTCAAAAGCAACTATTTTATTTAAGCGCTATGTGCAGCAGCATTGTTTGGCTGACTATATATCGGCAAATTCCGGATCTATGCATGCGGTGCGTGAATGCACAGAGTTATGCATGGGACTTATGCAGCAATATCAACATGTAGTTGACCAGCGCATTGCATTTAGCGCTTCGTATAAACACTATCTCTCAGTCCGGGCTGAGGTTACCACACAAGCATTTACACAAATCGATTCTAAAATTTGCAGTGCTGACGGATTCTGAAGTGGCCTTAAAACGGCTGCGTGATTTTAAAACGGCATTGGAACACGAGCGCCGTGAAGAGCGCAAGCAGTTTAGCGAACAATTGTTACGGGCCCCATTAGAAGAACAAAAACGCCGCGGTATTGCATGGCATCCTGTAAAAATTTTGCATGAGCAATGGGTATTTGGTGATATGCTTGAAATTGAAATTCAACACCAGTCCTTAAAACAGCATGCGCACCAGTTCAGCAGTGGAAAAAACATTGCATTTTTTTCTACTACAGTTACAGAACACCCTGCCCAAACGCTACGTGCTACGGTTAAACGTATTGATCAAGACCGCATGGTACTCCTATGCGCGGTAGATACATTGCCTAATTGGTGTTTTAATTCAGGTCTCGGCATTCATTTGCAAATTGATGAACACAGTTATGATGAAATGCAAGAGGCCTTAAACCGTGCACTTAAAGCCCGCAACAACCGACTGGCAGAATGGGTCAACATTTTAGGAGGATTTGGTAAACCCACGTACACGCCTGTAAGCGTATCGCGCATACCCGAATGTAATGTGGCGCAGCAGCAAGCTGTAGAGCATTGTATGGCAGCTCATGATATTGCTTTAATTTACGGACCGCCCGGTACCGGCAAAACCAGCACCTTAGTGCAAGCCATTTATTATACGGTACAAGCCGAAACACAGGTATTGGTGTGTGCGCCAACTAATACAGCACTTGATGTTTTAACGGAACGGTTACTAAAAAAGCAATTACGCGTATTGCGGTTAGGGCATCCCGCTCGAATTTCAGAGGATTTACTTTCGTGCAGCCTTGATGGGCAACTTGAAAATTCTGCATTTGGCGCAAGTATAAAAGAATACCGTAAAATGGCTGAGGAACATTTTCGTCAGGCATCCAAGTATACCAGGGCCTACGGACCTCAGCAATCACAACAAAAGGCAGCGCATTATGCCGAGGCTAAAGCCTTATTAAAAGAAGCACGTCAGCTGGAACAACATGCCATTTATGAACTTTTTAATCAGGCTCAGGTTATTTGTTGTACACCTGTTACGAGTATGCATGTTGGTATGGGGCGTCGAACATTTAAAACTCTATTTATAGATGAGGCCTCACAAGTTTTAGAGCCCATGGCATGGATCCCCTTGTGGCGGTGTCAGCGACTGATTTTAGCAGGCGATCCGCACCAATTACCACCCTTAGTGCGCAGCCCACAGGCTGCTGTGCTTTCACAGAGCATTTTAGATGCTGCATTAAAACTGCCCAACACATCTAAACTGCTTACTATTCAATACCGAATGCATGCCAGTATAATGGCATTTAGCAATTCATATTTTTATAATGGACAGTTACAGGCCGATGTTACTGTTGCCGAACATACGTTAGCATTTTACGATGCCGAATGGAATATTCCAGTTGTTTTTATTGATACTTCAGGATGTGGTTTTGAAGAATGGCAGCACCCTGAAACATTAAGCTATAAAAATATACAAGAATCGCTGTTGCTTTGCACACATTTAAAAGCATGTGACACAGCTGCTGCACAACGTCCATATATGGAAAAACCCTGCGTAGGTATTTTAACACCTTACAGTCAACAACGGCAACAGCTCGAAACAGATTTAAAGTCTTTATCACTTTACAACCTGGATGCTGAAATAAAAACTATAGACGGTTTTCAGGGCGATGAATGTGATATTATTTATATAAGTTTAGTTCGAAATAATGTTTCAGGTGAATTAGGCTTTTTAAATGATTTACGCCGTATGAATGTTGCGCTAACCCGAGCACGAAAAAAATTAGTAGTTATAGGCGATGGGGCAACCCTAGCCCGGCATCCTTTTTATAAATCATGGATGGATTTTGCCGAAAAACAGGGAAGGCTGGAATCGGCTTTTTCTTGGATTTAAAAACGAAAAAATTTAGTTTTTGTAACTGATTTTAAATTAAAAAACTAAGTAGTGGCTCCGACAGGAATCGAACCTGTATCAAAAGTTTAGGAAACTTCTATTCTATCCATTGAACTACGGCGCCAATAGTATTGTAAAGATACAAAACCTGTAGCTTTTGTTTTTACAAAATCAAAGTAATCCACGGACTAAGATTGTTCTATAAAAGTGTCGTACAAATCGTAACGCCTGAAAAATAATTAGAATTTAAAATAATCTATAATAAAACCTAATGATATGTATTAAACGTAATATTTGTAAAAACTGAATCTTATTTTTTTAAGGCTTGTCTAATTTTAATACTTTTGGAACGTTGTCAAAACCTTTACTCATAACTGGAATTATACTGAGTTTAAGTAGTGTTATATCCCTTTACATATTAACAAACAAAAGTGGTACAGAGCCACCAAGTTTAATGCCAATAAACAATAAATTAAAATCATATAACAATACTATAAATTATAAGGAATTGTTATCCGGTTCAAAAGGCGATTTGGCTTTAAAAAACACTAATTATTTTTGGAAATTCCAACAATCACAATTATTTAATGACACTTCAATTACATTTAAGGACTCAGCACAGCATCGTATTTTACTTTTAGGCGATTCTGAAGTAGGCGGATTTAAGTATCCGCTTTCGCGTTATTGCAATGCAAATGGTCACAAATTAGTTGGTGTTGTTGAATGGAATAGTTCTACAATTTTAAATTTTGCATATGCGGATACAATTGAAGCGCTTATTTTAAAATTTAAACCTACCTATATTTTTGTTTTGCTTGGATTAAATGAGGTGTATGCCAAAGATTTTTCCAATCGCTTAAAAGCTTCATATAATTTTAAAAAGAAGTTTGAACATTTACCATTTGCATGGATAGGTCCGGCATCGTGGATACCAGAACAGGGTATTTCTAACGTTTTTGCTAATGTTGCCGGCATTGAAAATTTTTATTTTTCAAATAGATTAGTACTTCCGAGAGCATCTGACAACCGCCATCCCTCTATACGCGGTTATGATGTTTGGATGGATAGTGTTGCAATTTGGATGAAAAACAGACCTAAATGGGCTTTGCAATTTAATACACCTCCAAACGGTGTATCTTCAAGCGGGTTTAACACGGTTTTTTTAAACGCAGCTAAATACCGAGGCTATTGAATTTAGATTTTTTACATAGTGCGTCGTGGTTTGAGTATTCTGAGGTAAAGCCTTGGTTTTTTACATCACATAGTTTTTTTGTAGTGCTGGGTTTAGTATTGGTTGTATATGCCCTGTTAAAGCCCTTTCCAAAACCTGCTTTGGTGTTTTTATGTGCATTCAGCTTATTTTTTTACTATAAATCCAGCGGATTATTTTTAATACTTTTTATTGCCATGATTGCCTGTGATTATGTTATGGCGCGTCTTATAAATCAATTTAAGGGTAAAGCACGAAATGTGGTATTTTATTTAGCACTTGTTTGTAGTCTTAGTCCATTATTGTATTTTAAGTATACAACCTTGTTTGTTGAAACCTGTAATATGTATTTAGGCACCCATTTTTTATCGCAACAGTATTTTTTGCCTATTGGTATTTCATTTTATACATTTCAATCATTAAGTTATATAATTGATGTTTACCGTAATACCTTAAAAGCCAATGGTTCATTTTTAAATTATGTTTTTTATATGACCTTTTTTCCGCATTTGGTTGCTGGTCCTATTGTGCGTGCAAAAGATTTTTTACCGCAAATTTCAAATGCCACATTGCCCAATACCTCTCAATGCTCATGGGCTTTACTTCGCATTTGCAGGGGGTTAGCAAAAAAACTTATACTTGCCGATTTTTTGGGCCAATGGGTAGATATGGTGCATCTGATGCCAGAGGGCTATTCGGGTTTTGAAACTACGATAGCCGTATATGCATATGCTTTTCAGATTTACTTTGATTTTTCGGGATATTCAGATATCGCATTGGGTATTGCGTCGCTTTTAGGATATGAGTTAAAAGAAAATTTTAATTTGCCCTATACGGCTAAAAACATAAGTGATTTTTGGAGGCGATGGCACATGTCATTAAGCAGTTGGCTTAAAGATTATATTTATATACCCTTAGGCGGAAACCGAAAAGGAAAATTTTTAACCTATATATTTTTGATAAGTACCATGCTTATAGGTGGATTGTGGCACGGGGCAAGTTGGCGTTTTTTATTTTGGGGTTTAGCCCATGGTTTGGCCTTGGCGCTTCATAAAGTATGGAGCACAAAACCCTTTTTAGCATCTATTTTTAAAAAGGCACCCCTAATAGGAGTATTATTTACGTTTAATTTGGTATGCTTACTTTGGATTTTATTTCGTGCCGAATCTGCGCAATCGGCATTTGTAATTGCAGGCCGCTGTGTAACAGGTTCATGGAATTTGCAAACGGTTGTTGGATTTATAAATGAACGCTGGGTATTGAGTATCATATTTATGCTATCAACACTTTGGATTTTTTTTCCAGAAAACCGCAATCGGCAATTAGAGCTTCGTTTAAAGCAAACACCCTTGTGGATTAGTTTTTTAGCCTTTACAGGTATATTTATATTAGCATATTATGTTCGTCAAGAAACCATACAGCCTTTTATTTATTTTCAGTTTTAAGGCATGCATAGTTTTATGGATTGTTTTTTCCACCTCTGTAATGGCCCAGCGGGCTATACCTCAAACAACTTTAAAAGCAACCTTTAAAACACATACGCATCAAGTATATGTATTTAAATCAAATTCCAATCGGGGTACACTTTTGTTTTTACACGGATGGCATTTACCAGCATCCGATTGGTGGTTAAAAACCAATGCTATTGATTCTGCTTTAAATCAAGGGTATAATTGCATATGTCCTGATTTAGATAAGTGTTGTTACAACGATTCCGTTTATAAGGAAACAGACCCGCGGTATTTGGAGTATCCCACCCGAACATGGATACGTCAAGTACTTATGCCTTTAGTTCAATCAGAAGGGTATTTAACCCCACAAGCCTTTAACTGTGTTGTTGGTATTTCTACTGGCTGCAGGGGTGCGGTATTATTAGCTGCAGATTATCCGGATATATTTAAAAAAGCACTACTACTTTCTGGTGATTATAATCAAACGCAAATGCCTGAGGATGGTTTAATGACGGCATGTTATGGAAAATACACTCATTATAAAAACCGCTGGTTAAAAATTGATAATCCAGCATATATAGCTAAAGATTTAAAATGCGATATTATTTTAGTACATGGTTTAAATGACAAAATAGTGCCCTACAAACAAAGTCAAAGCTTTTATAAGCAATTAAAAAAATTTAATAAAAATGCAGAATTGTTTGTAATTAAAAATGCAGCGCATGATTATTTATTGTGGAATACACAACTACAGCAAAAACTAAAAATGCTCTGGAATTAAATGCATTCCGCTTAATTTTTAATTTTTTAAAAAATAGTTTTATCTTATTTAAAATATAATATTCGAACTATTGTATTTTATTTGATCTGGGAGCCTTACTTGGGTAGTGTTTTTTACTATTTAAGTCATAAATGGCTAGGTTTTTTTTAAGACTTTATTAATTTATAGAATTTTTTTAGGGCTATACCTTTGGCAACCCAAGCTCTACGTATCCCTATCACAATTTTTTGTTTTGGGTGTTAGTTTAGTTTTTTTGTGAATTGTTTTTTTATTGAGTGATATTTTTTTGTGAGATTATTTATTTGAGGTTAATGCTATTTGTTTTTTGTGAGATTATTTTTTTGTGGGCAATGCTATTTTTTGTGAGATTATTTTATGGGCGATGCCTTCGGTCCGGGATTTTGTTGTTTGAATTAATTTAGGGGTGATGACATTTAGGATTTTTTTATTTGGTTTATTTGGGCGTGTCCCTTTGGGTCGGGTTTTATGTTGAATTATTTTATGGGCGATGCCATTTAGGTTTAATTGATTTTCATTTGGGCGCGTCCCTACGGGTCGGGTTTTATGTTGAATTATTTTATGGGCGATGCCTTCGGCCCGGGCTACTCCGGGCTCGTTACACTCGGTTTTTGCTGCGCAAAGAACCAAGCCCTTCGTATCCCTATCGCATTTTTTTATTTTGTTAAAATATAATTTGGGCGATGCATTTCAAGTTTGATTTATTATTATTTGGGCGCGTCCCTTTGGGTCAGGTTTTATGTTGAATTATTTTATGGGTGATGCCTTCGACCCGGGCTACTCCGGGCTCGTTACACTCGGTTTTTGCTTCGCAAAGAACCAAGCCCTTCGTATCCCTATCGCGGGTTTAATTAGAATAGAATAAAAAGCCTTAGCCGGCTGTAGGGGCGTAGCGTTCTTTTAACCGACAGGTTAAAAAACCGAACTTGTGAAGCCCGAAAGACGGGGACCGCATTGCGGGAAGGCCCAAATAAAAATATTATGGAGAATATAATTTGGGTGATGCCTTCGGCCCGGGCTTGATGCCGATCGGTTAGCATTGATGAATCTACTATCA
>Ga0255099_1000990_pt1 | contig 10425 bp, 15 predicted proteins | sample Colum_Colum_RepA_2_FD_188451 | JGI IMG/M metagenome (GOLD analysis project Ga0255099, IMG submission 188451) | Freshwater microbial communities from Columbia River, Oregon, United States - Colum_Colum_RepA_8d | ecosystem: Environmental > Aquatic > Freshwater > River | place: USA: Oregon...
GAGGCAACGTTGCGGGTCCCTTCGACGGCCGTCTCATGGAGGGCCGTGTGTGAAAGGACTGACTCGGAGGGCGAAGCAGTGGCCTCGACGGGCTGGGGCAATACCGCCACAGCGTCATCGACGAGGTCGACGGACGCGGGCACAGACAAGGCGAGTTCGCCCACGGGAACATAGGAATCAGTCATGCATCTCACCGCCTGGCAAAGCAGGCCGGTGTCATCTGAAGGTTGATAAGACAACATCAACCTGCAGACAAATTCAGCGTTGACTGGATCAACGCGACGGCCGGATAGGCCTCAAGGCGTGAGGGTGATGCGTTCGGATTGCTTGGAAGCAATACCCACATTATGGCACAACACCGGGTTTTCCCTCAAATCCCTGGGTATGCGTGGAATCTGCACCACAGACTCAGGGCAAGAGAAAGTGCTGGCGGTAATGCACCAGTTCATCGATCGACTCTTGAACATCAGCGAGCGCGGTGTGCTTTTGCTGCTTTTTGAACGCCGCGTACACCTCGGGTTTCCAGCGCCTCGCCAATTCCTTGAGGGTGCTGACATCCAGGTTGCGGTAGTGCAGCCAGGCCTCCAGGCGCGGCATGTACTTCACCAGAAACCGCCGGTCCTGGCTGATGGTGTTGCCACACAGCGGTGAACTGGCCTTGGGCACATAGCGCTGGATGAAGGCCAGCAACTCCGCCTCCGCCTGGGCCTCGGTCAGGCTGGACGCTTTGACTTTATCGATCAGGCCACTGCGGCCATGGGTGCCCTTGTTCCAGGCGTCCATGGCGTTGAGCACCTCGTCAGGCTGATGAATCACCAGCACCGGACCTTCGATGCGGGGGGTCAGATCAGGCCCGGTGATCACCACGGCAATCTCGATCAGTCGCTCGCGCTCCGGGTCAAGTCCGGTCATTTCACAATCGATCCAGACCAGGTTCAAGTCGGATTTGGCCAAAGTCGGGGGGGTCACATCAGGTGCAGTCATGACGGGATTGTCTCGCATCCCCAGAGGCCTCCCGCCTTCGCCTACACTCTGGCGCCATGAATGCTTCCTATCTGATGACTCTGGGCCTGGCGCTGCTGCTGCTGGCCAACCTGGGCACCAAACTCTGGCTGGCAACCCGGCAGGCCCGCCATGTGGCCCAGCACCGCCAGGCCGTGCCCAGCGCCTTCGAACGCTCGATCACGCTGGATGCGCATCAAAAAGCAGCCGACTACACGCTGGCGAAATCGCGGCTGACCGTCTGGGACATTGCGTTGGACGCGCTGATGTTGGTGGGCTGGACTTTGCTGGGCGGGCTGGACTGGCTCAACCGCAGCTTGCTGGACGCGATGGGGCCCGGCATGTTGCAGCAACTGGCTCTGGTCCTGAGTTTTGTCCTGATCGGTGGACTGTTGGGTCTGCCGCTGTCGCTGATCCAAACCTTTGGGGTGGAGCAACGCTTTGGATTCAACAAGATGACCTGGGGGCTGTGGCTGAGCGATCTGGTCAAAGGGGTGGTGCTGGGATTGGTGCTGGGGCTGCCCCTCCTGTGGCTCATCCTGTGGCTGATGGCCGCTGGCGGTAGCCTGTGGTGGCTGTGGGCCTGGGTTGCACTGGTGGTGTTCCAGATGTTTGTGATGTGGATTGCGCCCAATGTGATCATGCCGCTCTTCAACAAATTCACGCCGCTGGAGGACGAATCCCTCAAGCAGCAAGTCAGTGAGTTGATGGCGCGTGCAGGTTTCACCGCCCAGGGATTTTTCGTGATGGACGGCAGTCGTCGCTCGGCCCACTCGAATGCGTTTTTCACCGGCTTTGGGGCCAACAAGCGCGTGGTGTTTTTCGACACGCTGCTCAAGCAACTCTCCCCGGCTGAAATGCGGGCGGTGCTGGCCCATGAGTTGGGTCACTTCAAGCACCGTCATGTGCTCAAGATGATGGCGACCAGTTTTATCGTGACGTTGCTGGGTTTGGCGTTGCTGGGCTGGTTGAGCCAGCAGGTGTGGTTTTTCACCGGCTTGGGCGTGACACCCCAGATGGCCCTCAGCGTGGGCGATCAGGCGGCAGCGCTGGTGTCGAATGATGCGCTGGCGCTGTTGCTGTTCATGCAAGTGGTGCCCCTGGCCAGTTTCTTTATCACGCCGCTGTCCAGCTCGCGATCACGGCGCTATGAATTCGAGGCTGACGCCTATGCCATGCAACAAACGCCTGCGCGTGACTTGGCCAGCGCCCTGCTCAAGCTCTACCAGGACAATGCCTCCACGTTGACCCCCGACCCCCTCTACGTGGCGTTTTATTACTCTCATCCGCCGGCCTCGCAACGGCTCGCGCGCATGGCAACATGAAGCAACACGGGCTGGTGATTGCCAGCCATGGCCGGCATGTGGTGGTGGAGTCCGAGGATGGCTCCCGGCGCTTGTGTCATCCCCGAGGCAAAAAAAATCAAGCGGTGGTGGGTGACCGCGTGTGGTGGTTGCCCAGTTCAGATGAAGGCAGTATCGAGGCCATCGACACGCGACGCAATTTGTTTTACCGACAAGACGAAATCCGCACCAAATCCTTTGCGGCCAACCTGGATCGGCTGCTGGTGCTCATTGCTGCCGAGCCCGAATTTTCCCAAGAGCAGCTCACACGCGCCTTGATCGCTGCCGAGGCCGAAAAAATCCAGCCGCTCATCGTGCTGAACAAACAAGACCTGGCCGAGCCTTTTGCCTTGGCGTGGGAGCGTCTGGCCCCTTACCGCAGCATGGGCTATGAGGTGTTGCCGCTGTCGCTGAAAGCCGTCGACCCTGCCGGTCTTGCCACCTTGTGCGAACGTCTGACGGGCCACACCACCCTGGTGCTCGGCCCCTCGGGCGCTGGCAAAAGCAGCCTCATCAACCGACTGGTTCCCAATGCCGGGGCTGCCACTGGCGAGCTGTCACTGGCCTTGCAATCCGGACGACACACCACAACCACCACCACCTGGTATTGGGTGGATCGCTCCCACGCCACCGCACTGATCGATTCACCGGGTTTCCAGGCCTTTGGCTTGCAGCATCTCGAACCCACCGCCCTGACACGCTTGATGCCCGATTTGCTCAAGCATGCCGGAGAGTGCCGCTTTTACAACTGCACACATCGCCACGAACCCGGCTGTCATGTGCAAGCTGCGGTTGCGCGAGGCGACATCAGCGAATCGCGCCATCGTCTGTATCAGCAGTTGTTCGAGGAACTGTCTCAGCCTGCCTACTGAGGCGAGTCACCAAGGCGTGACCCACGCCAACCGCGCTGAAACGCTCAGCCCAACAAGCGCGCCAAGGTCAGCAGGGCCAGCAGCACCAGCCACATCACCACCGTGCGCCACACCAGGCCCACGATGCTGCGAAAGTGGGCCAACTCGGGCTCACGCCCGGGGGTACTGGGACTGTCCATGCGGTCATCATCGGACATGGCATGGGTCGCACGCAGGCCTTCGCCGCCTAAGCGGACATTGACAGCCCCGGAAGTGGCGGCCAGCACCACACCATCGTTGTCGTCCGGAAATTGCTGGGCATGGGTGCGCCAACAATCAATCGCTTCTTCAAAATTACCCACCACCGCGAAGGACAAGGCGGTCAGTCGAGACGGCACCCAATCGATCCAGTACCAGGCCTGAGCGGCCAGGTCGCTGAGCGGCTGGCTGGCCTGCGGTGTTCCATCACGGTGCACCCCGCCGGCACGCCACAGGCGGCTGGCAAATTCGCTCATGCGGTACAACACAGCCCCTGCAGGCCCGAGCCCCAGTGCGGCCAGAACGGAAAACCAGGCCAGCACACCAAACACATGGCGATGCGCGGCCACCACGGAGTGCTCGATCACATGTCGAACAATTTCCTGTCGGGGCAGCAAGCTGGCGTCCACCTGTTTCCACTGCGCCAGCAACTCGCGGGCACGGATTTCGTCGCCACTGTCCAAGGCGTCACGGATGTCGGTGAAATGATGACTGAACTGTCGAAACCCCAAGGTGGGATACAGCAAGACGATGCTCCACAGCATGGCCACCGGCCACCCCAACCAGGCCAGCAACGCCCAATGGACCAGCCATGCCAGCAACGCCGGGCCCAGCACGCTGAGCAGCCAGGCGCTCATGGCATGCCCTTGCAAACCCGCGTCCAGCATGCGTTGCATCCAGCGCGCGTAACGCCCCATGCCATCATGGATCGGGTTGCGCTCGGCCAGCGGTCGGGCTTGTTCGATCAGGAGGGCAAACAGCAGCGCAAGAAAGCTCATGAGCGGATGATACCGCCCGTCACGCCATCAAAAAACGGTAGAAATTCCGGATCATGCCGGCGGTGGCGCCCCAAATGAAGCGCTGTTCATCACCATCCTGGTACGGCATGGAGAACCACTCGCGACGACGCCCCTCGGCCTCCAGGGCATGGCGTCGATGAAACGCCGGATTCATGAGAAAGGCCAGCGGGACTTCAAACGCCGAGGCGACCTCATGGGGGTTGGGTTTGAGGGTGTGATCGGCAGACACCAGCCCGACGACCGGCGTGACCACAAACGCCGTGCCAGTCACGTAGTCGGATATCGTGCCCAGCACCTGAACCTGATCGCGCTCCAGGCCGACCTCCTCGTGGGACTCACGCAAGGCCGTGTCCACCACATCGCGGTCCGTCGCGTCGACCTTACCGCCGGGAAAGGCCACCTGTCCGGAATGGGTGGACAAATGGGCGGTGCGCTGGGTCAGCAGCACCGTGGGCTGCTCACGCATCACGATGCCGATCAGCACCGCCGCCAGGGCCGGCTCGCGCTGAGAAAAGCTGCGTTCGCGCAGGATCTCGGGGGTCCACTCACGAGATTGCTGAAAACGCTCCCGCAACGCCTGGGGCTGCAACCGCTCCAGGGGTACCGCCGGCAGATGGTCGTCCACCCCGAGAACGGGCATGCGCAACGGGTCAAAGTTGGGCAACTGGGTCAGCGGGGTGAAGGGTTGGGACATGAGGCGCGAGGCGACAACAGGGGATGAAAAAAAGCCGCCTCTGGGACCAAAGGCGGCTTTTCGGGTCGACAGCCAGGCAAGACGGCTGGCTGGCAGACATTGAAGGCTTATTGAGCAGCCGGTGCGTTCTTGTACACCAGCTTTTCCTTGATACGGGCCGACTTGCCGCTGCGCTGACGCAGGTAGTAGAGCTTGGCGCGGCGCACATCACCGCGGCGCTTGACTTCAATGCCAGCGATCAACGGGCTGTAGGTCTGGAACGTGCGCTCCACGCCTTCGCCACTGGAAATCTTGCGCACGGTGAAGCCACTGTTGAGGCCGCGATTGCGCTTGGCAATCACCACGCCTTCATAGGCCTGCACACGCTTGCGGGTGCCTTCCACCACATTCACGCTCACGATGACGGTGTCACCAGGGGCGAAATCGGGAATCTTCTTGCCCAGGCGGGCCATCTCTTCTTGCTCGAGAGTCTGAATCAGGTTCATAAATGCCTCATAGGATCGTGGTCGCGCTGCACTAAGGGCCCGGCTTGATAGCGCATGCGCACGTATCGCCAGACGGCCGACCAGAGGATCGAAAGCCTGCTATTGTAACCCAATCTATTCCAGGTTTTGGGCCTAATGCGGTCCACTTGCTTCGGGACTTGCCCCTGGCAGGGGGCCGGTTCGCAGGCCATCCCAGGTGGGCCGGCCTTAGATCCCCCCTAGTGCGAAGATCCCGAAGAGCCCGACCGGGCGGGCGAACCGGCTTGCAGAACCCGCTCATCCGCCTCGTTCAGCCGGCCCTGGATCCGGGCCCGGGTCAGCAGATCGGGCCGGTTCTGTGCGGTCAGCAGCAGGCGCTGATCGCGCCGCCAACGCTCGATCTGGGCGTGGTGGCCCGACAACAAGGCCGCCGGGACCCCCTCACCTTCCCAGACCTCAGGCCGGGTGTAGTGGGGGCAATCGAGCAACCCGTCCAGCGCGGGGTGAAAACTGTCGAGTTGGTGGCTGGCGTCATCGTTGAGCACGCCAGGCAAGAGTCGTGTGGTCGCATCCAGCAGGGCCAGGGCGGCGATTTCGCCGCCTGACAGCACGAAATCACCCAGGCTGAGTTGGGCATCGACGTGCCGATCGATGAAACGCTGGTCGACGCCTTCGTAGCGACCGCACAACAAAATAGCCCCCTCGCCCGCTGCCATGGTCGCCACGCGGTCATGGTTCAACACCGCTCCCAACGGCGAAAACAGCCACAACGGCGCTTGCTCGCGCGTGTGACCGCGGTCCTGCCGGATCGCGGCCAGACACAGTCGCAAAGGCTCGGCCATCATGACCATCCCAGGACCGCCCCCGAAGGGTCGGTCGTCCACACGGCGATAGCCGCCCTGGGCGAAGTCACGCGGGTTCCACAGTCGCACCACCACCTGGCCCGAGGTGAACGCACGTCGCGTCACGCCGTTGGCAAGGAAGGGCTCAAAGAGCTCGGGAAACAGGGTGATGACGTCGAAACGCATACCGTGCCTCAGTAATCGGGCTGCCAGTCGACCAGGATGCGACGGGCCTTGAGGTCGACGCTGTCGATATAGGCGTTGACGAACGGAATCATGCGCTCATGCGTCTGTCCTTGTGCTTGCCACTGCAACACCAGCACGGTGTTGGGGCCGGTGGCCATCAGGTCCGTCACGGTACCCAACTCGACGCCCTCGCGGTTGATCACCTGCAAACCCATCAGGTCGACCCAGTAAAACTCATCGGGCGAGGGGGTGGGGAAGCTGGCGCGGCTGATGAAGATGCGCGAGCCCTTGAGCCGTTCGGCCGTGTTGCGGTCGGGAATGTCTTCGGCACTGGCCACAACGCTGTCGGAATGCTCCTTGGCCTGCACAATACGCAACAGCACGGTGCCCTCAAAAGGCCGTGGTCCGCGTTCGGTGGGTTGGAGGAACCAACGCTTGGAAGAAAAAAGCGCTTCCGGAGAAGCGCTGTGGGGCTGGATTTTGAACCAGCCCTTGATGCCCCAGGCATCGAGTATGCGCCCGACTTCGACGGCATCGTCGGGCAGGGCGGCGGGCTCCAGAGACAAGGTCGTGTCGATGACGAACTCCGCTGGAGCGCCAGCCGGGCGCAACTCAGGCGGCCTTGGCGGCAGCTTGCTTGATCAGGCGCATCACGGTGGGAGAGGTCTGAGCGCCAACGCCTGTCCAGTACGCCAGGCGATCCTGGGCAATACGCAGGCCCTCTTCGCCTTTCACGGCGATGGGGTTGTAAAAACCGATACGCTCGATGAAGCGGCCGTCGCGGCGCACGCGCTTGTCCGCCACAACGATGTTGAAAAACGGACGGGCCTTGGCGCCGCCGCGGGAGAGTCGAATGACGACCATGTTGAATCCTTCGGGTGGTGAAATCTTTTCCGGCGTTTGAGACACGCGACATGGCCACCCGGCCAGCGACACGCTGGAAAACCGCTGATTATAACCAGACTTCTCCCCTACCCTGACTCCGCCAGCCTGAAGCCGCCCAGCCGTTTATGATCGTGCCATGAAAAACAAGACTTGGGCAGCCTGGCTGGCATTTCTCGGCGGGCCTTTCGGATTGCACCGCTTTTACCTCTTTGGCAAGGACGACTGGCTGGCTTGGCTGCTGCCGGTCCCCACCGCGCTGGGCCTGTATGGCCTCGAACGCATTCAGGACTTCGGGGTGGATGACCCACTCAGCTGGGTGCTGGTGCCCATCCTCGGCTTCAACATCGCGGGCTGTGCTCTCAACGCCATCGTGTTTGCGCTCACCAAAACCGAGGACTGGAACCAGCGTTTCAACCCAGGACAGGACCCCGACGCCGTGGCGGGTCAGACCCGCTGGTCGACCATTTTTGCCATTGTGGCCTCGCTGCTGATTGGCGCCACCGTGTTGATGTCCAGCATCGTGTACAGCTTCCAGCGCTATTTCGAAATCCAGATCGAAGAGGCCCGCAAAATTTCAGAGTGACCGACCGCCCTCGCCGGGAGTCTCGCTCAGCAGGTGGGTCAGGTGAACCACCCCCATGAGGGGTTGCGTCCCTGGTCACTGGCAGCGCTCAGTACAAAGACAGGCTGAGCCAGTACGCCACGCCAGCCACAAAGGCGCTGGCGGGAATGGTCAGCACCCAGGCCCAGATGATGTTGCCAGCCACGCCCCAGCGAACAGCACTGGCGCGCTGGGTGGATCCCACCCCCACGATGGCACCCGTGATGGTGTGGGTGGTGGACACCGGGATGCCCAGCGCTGTCGCCAGGAACAGGGTGATGGCGCCGCCCGTTTCGGCACAGAAGCCGCCCACGGGCTTGAGCTTGGTGATGCGCTGTCCCATGGTTTTGACAATGCGCCAACCACCAAACATGGTACCCATGGCAATGGCGACATAACAGGAGATGATGGTCCAGTTCGGCGGTGCGGCGTCGGTGCTGGAGGCATAGCCGGTGGCAATCAGCAACATCCAGATGATGCCGATGGTCTTTTGGGCGTCATTGCCACCGTGCCCCAGACTGTAGGCGCCGGCAGACACCAGTTGCAAGCGGCGAAACCACTTGTCCACCCTTGAAGGGGTCACGCGCCGGCAGGTCCAGGCCACGACCAGCATCATCAGCGAACCCAGCAGGAAACCGAGCATGGGCGAGACAAAAATGAACGCCACGGTGCGCAGGATGCCGGTGGCAATCAGCGCCCCGGCGCCCGCCTTGGCCAACACCGCGCCCACGATACCGCCGATCAGCGCGTGCGACGAACTGCTGGGTATGCCGTAATACCAGGTGACGACGTTCCAGGTGATGGCGCCCGTGAGCGCACCAAACACCACATGCGTGTCCACCACACCCGGCATCACAATGCCCTTGCCCACCGTGGCGGCCACGCTGAGGTGGAAGACAAAGATGGCGATAAAGTTGAACGCAGCGGCAAACATCACCGCCTGCGCGGGACGCAACACCCCGGTCGACACCACGGTGGCAATGGAGTTGGCGGCATCGTGAAAGCCATTCATGAAGTCGAAGGCCAGTGCCAGGAACACCAGCACGATCACGACCCACAACGCGACGGGTACGGTCTCGGTCATACGCTCAAGCTTTCGCTCAGGAGTTCTCGAGGACGATGCCCTCGATCAGATTGGCCACGTCCTCACACTTGTCGGTGATGGTCTCCAGCAACTCGTAGATCGCCTTGAGCTTGATCACTTCGCGCACGTCCGGCTCCTCGCGGAACAGCTTGCTCATGGCGCTGCGCATCACGCGGTCAGCGTCTGACTCGAGCTTGTCGATTTCCTCACAGGTTTTAAGAGCCGCTTCGGCGGCAGCTGGCTCGGCAATCTTGTCCAGCAGTTTCACGGCATCGCGCAAACGCTCGCAACAGCGCACACTCAGGTCAGTGAGTCGACGAATTTCGTCGGTCATGTGGTGCACGTCATAGAGTGCCATGGTTTCGGCGGAGTCTTGAATCAGATCGGCCACATCGTCCATGGTGTTGATCAGCGAGTGGATCTGCTCACGGTCAATGGGGGTGATGAAGGTCTTGTGGATAGCCTTGTTCACATCGTGAGTGACCTTGTCAGCCGCACGTTCGGCGTTGTCCACGTCCTGGTTGTACTTGTCACGCAGATGAGGGTCAGCATAGTTTTCCACCAGGCTGGAAAAGGCACGCGCCGCTTCCACAATGCGATCGGCATGCTGGTTGAACATCTCAAAAAAATTGCCCTCGCGGGGCAGCAGTTTGGCAAACAGCATGAAGACTCCAGATGGAAAGATGTCAGCAGCGTGACAATGGCATGACAAGCGGAAGTTTAACCGCTATGAATGATCCCCTCTGCCGAACCGTCACGACTCAGGCCGACTGCAGTGATGTTCAAGACAAACGTTCGATGATCTGTGCTGACACCGCCTGCCACGTGGCCTCGTCGACGCGCTCAGGGGATACGTCCCGCAAGGGATACACCACAAAGGCGCGCTCGTGCCAACGCGGGTGGGGCACGATTAGGCGGGGACTGTCGAGGGTAGCGTCGCCATACATCAGCAGGTCCAAGTCCAGGGTGCGAGGGGCATTGGGGTAGGGCCTTTCACGGCCAGCAGCCAGTTCCAGGGCTTGCAGCGCCTGCAACAGATCGGGGGCGGTCAAGGCGGTTTCCAGTTTCGCCACCGCGTTGATGAAGTCCGGCCCCTGGGCCTGAAAAGGCTCGGTCCGGTACAAGGCCGACACTTGCAGGCAACGGGTTTGAGGCAATTGCCCCAATGCCTCGATGGCCTGCATCACGCTGGCCCGGGCGTCGCCCAGGTTGGCCCCAATCGCCACCAGGGCTTCGACCGGGGCACGCGCCACCACGCTCACCCTTCAGCAGTGCCAGACCCAGACCCAGACCCGGACCCACGTCCACGCCGACTGCGGCGACGACGCGGGCCGCTGCGTCGAGGAGCCCCCTCGTCATCTGACGCCACATCGCTCGAGGCAACCGCCTCGCTCGCTTCTGGTTCAGCACTGCCC
>Ga0255099_1000995_pt1 | contig 10402 bp, 2 predicted proteins | sample Colum_Colum_RepA_2_FD_188451 | JGI IMG/M metagenome (GOLD analysis project Ga0255099, IMG submission 188451) | Freshwater microbial communities from Columbia River, Oregon, United States - Colum_Colum_RepA_8d | ecosystem: Environmental > Aquatic > Freshwater > River | place: USA: Oregon...
TTTGCTATTGGCGCATCATTTACCGCAGTGACATTTACGGTTACGGTAATCGCCGTGGCTGACTCAGCACCATCGTTATCTTTAGCGACAGCGGTAAAGGCATTGAGTATTCCATTGGCATCGGCTGCTGGAGTCCAGTACGCATTATTGGTTGCATCAACGATCGCATTGGTGCTTGCATTCCAAGCAGTAGCATTTACTGAACTAGTACCGATTCTTAGTATGCCGGAAGTGACCGACTTAACCACAAAAGCGGTGACACTACCATCGACATCAGCTTCGTTACCTTGGGCTAAAAGATCCGCTAAAGTAATTTCAACGGCGGTATCTTCATTGGTGGTATCGACTGCAGAAGTAAAGGCTGTGAGAGTTGGAATGTCATTGACCGCACTCACTGTCATGGCAAGCGTATCACTATCAATCCCGCCTGCACCATCGTTGGTGGTCATGGTGAGTGTGGCATTGCCGTTAAAATTTGCTGTCGGTGTGTAAATGAGTCCCGAGCTATCTGCTAAGGTTGCATTAATCTGAGCTACGGTTCCGTTAAGGACGAGCGTGGCGGTGCCACTTCCGGATACAGCACTAGCTCCTAGTCCATTGGCGACATTGGTAGCAACACTTAAGGTACCAGCGCTATGGGTAAAGGTAACGGTGACATTGGCGGAATCATTATCAGCAATCTGAATACCCTGAATCGATTTGGCGGTATCTTCAATCGTGCTATTTGAACTAGTTGATGAACCTGCATACCGGACGATTACGATACCAGAGCCGCCGGAGCCGCCGGCGGTGTTTTGCCAAGCACCACCACCACCACCGCCACCCGTATTAGCGCCACCAGCACCACCAGAAGTACCTCCAAATTCTCCATTAGCCCCAGGATTTAAACCTCCTAGCCCGCCTAATGATGCTGATCCAACTCCACTATTAGTTTCACTTCCGCCACCGCCACCGCCAAGACCGCCATTGCCAGCAAAACCATTCATGTAAGATCCGCCACCGCCACCGCCACCAAAATACAAAGTGGTCCCAGTGATGTTGATAGCAATACCATCACCACCTTTACCAATGCTGTTATTTAGACTCGATGTAATAGTATTACTATTTGTATCCATGGCAGGTGAGCCTGCACCACCTCCACCGGAAGCTCGTGTGGGACTACCAGCCCGAGTTACACTGACATCGCCACCAGCGTTGCCGTAGATTATCCCCACATTGCCACCAAGTGATGAGATTGTACTGACATTACCACCTAATGTAAAAATACCATTTGGGCCGCCGACGCCACCACCGCTCCCACCATCAGTTCCATTATTACCATGACTACCGCCAGTACCGCCGCCACTGGCAATTGATCCAAATGCTGTAGAGTTTTGGCCAATGCCACCAGTGGTATATGACCAACCCGACTCTGAAACACCGCCGGCGCCAACGACAAAGGTATAGGTTTGATTACCACTAATAGAAACATTTGGCATATAAATAACAGCACCGCCACCGCCACCGCCACCGATTGCGGGACCGCCCGAACCACCACCACCAACCACTAAGACCTGAGCACTGACATTGGCATTAGGTGCTACAAAGCTAGAAGCACCAGAAGCGGTAAATGTATGCACATAATCATTACCGACTTGGGTAATTGTGCCACCCGTGCCGGGTGTGAGAGTGACTGTAGTCGTTAAGAGATTACTTGGTGCATCATTAACCGCAGTGATAATTACGCTGATGGTTGCGGGCGTGCTATCCGAACTTCCATCATTTACCTTGAAGGTAAAGCTATCTGAACCATTCGCATTGGCATTGGGAACATAGGTATATGCGCCTGTTGTTGCGTCCGTGATCGTGAACACGCCCTTGGTACCCTGCGTTACCACGGAATAGGTCAAGCCGCTACTATCAACATCGGAACCAGTTAGAGTACCCGAATAGGTAGTATCTTCCGTTGGAGTAATCGATTGTGCATTGGCAACTGGTGCATCGTTGGCTGCGGTGATATTCACCGTAACGGTTGCGGGCGTGCTATCTGAACTTCCATCATTTACCTTGAAGGTAAAGCTATCTGAACCATTCGCGTTCGCATTGGGAACATAGGTAAATGCGCCTGTTGCTGTGTTCGTGATCGTGAACACGCCCTTGGTACCCTGCGATACCACAGTGTAAGTCAAAGCACTGCTATCAATATCAGAAGCTGTAAGTGTTCCACTATAGGTATTGTCTTCGATTGGAGTGATAGTTTGTATTTTCGCAACTGGTGCATCATTGGCTGCAGTGACATTTACGGTTACGGTTGCAACATTAGAAAAGCTTGAGCCATCGCTAGCTTTATAAGTAAAGTTATCCGTTCCATTAAAGTTAGCATTGGGGGTATAAGTAAATCTACCATCCGAGTTAAGTACCACCGTACCATTGGAAGGATTGGTTACTATAACTGCGGTAAGAGAATTACCTTCTGCATCTGAATCGTTTACAAGCAAACCTTGGCTAGTCGCTACAGATGTTCTAAACCATAGATCGCCAGTATGGCCACCAGAATGATAAAACCTTCCATTCGCATAGGCACTTGTATTACTTGAACCAAGCAGGCCCCTACTCGAACTAGTTGCAACCTTAAATGTATAAACACCACCTGAAACTATGGCAAGTGGTTGCGAGAATGTGTATGTCTGAATAAAATCTGAATTATTTTCAGATATTGTTACTGCACCAAGGGCAACACCACTAATTCCATCGCCAGCATAAACAGTGAGGGTAACCTGCTGTGGATTAGATGCCGTACCATTCTGCATTAAATCGATACTAGTTAAAAACCCTGTCTGCCCAGCAGTAAAAGTTTGATAACCATCATTTGGTAAACCAGTGTTCCAAGTGGTTTGCTGCTGATCAACCACTGGGGAGCCAAGGTTTACCACCAAAGGCGTGTCTTCAGTTGTTGTGTAAGTATCAGAATTAGCAACTGGCGCATCGATTACCGCAGTAACATTCACCGTGACGATTGCTGCAGCGCTGTTAACCGTGCCATCGTTTACTACAAACGAAACAGTTCGATTGGTTATATCTGGCGTATCCGAGGTATTGGTGTAGGTAACAGACCGCAAGGCAGCTTGCCATTGTGCCAAGGTTGCGGTTGCCCCTGCTGATGTCAATGTCAGCGCGCCCGTTGAAGAATTATAGCTACCGGTAATGTTTCCATAGTTTGTGGCATTAGCAACAAAACCCAGAACATCTTCACTGCTTTTCAGACCCGTGGCAATGGTTACAACTGCAGATGCAAGGGTGGAATTATCAACATCAGAAAGGGTCAAAGAACTTGTAAGAACCGTTGGAGTTTGCTCCAATGCGGTTACAGGCGCGACATTATTTGAAATAACAAGGTTATCAATACTATGCTTGTTATTTGCGCCACCACAACGACTAGCAAAGCCAAACTTCCAACTGGATTTATCCGCATTGCCATAAATGGCACCCAAATCCAAGTTACTTACAACCGCCACACCACCAACAGAAACTGAAAGCTTGTTGGAACCATCAACATTGACAACAATTCGTTGATAATTAGAACCTATAAGAGTCACGTAGGCGGTTTGAAGAATTGTACCGTTAAGTTTTATTTCCACCCTTTGATTGCCATATTCAATTAATGAAACAACCAACCCGGTGTTGGTCATGCCCCATTCACCGCCACTTGGTGAATCAATCACACCGTAGTTAAAACTGGTACCATCGGCGCCGCTGCCATCCGCTACCCGATAATCAAATTGGGCTGAAAAGGCAGTTGGATTGGATGCCAATGTATTGAATAACAAATAACCAGATTGGCCACTTGCTGCAGGAGTTAAAACACATTCACCATTGGAAACTACAGCACTTCCAGAAATGGTTGCATTTGCAGGGGTAGTAGTGAAATCCGTAGAGATATAATTAACTGATGTAGCTACGCCACCAATTACTGGCGCATCATTGACTGCAGCGATATTCACCGTGACAGTTGCTGCAGCACTATCCAAACTTCCATCATTTACTTTAAAGGTAAAACTATCTGGGCCATTTGCATTCGAATTGGGCACATAAGTAAATGCACCTGTTGCTGCGTTCGTAATCGTAGCCATGCCCTTGGTGCCCTGCGTTACTACAGAGTAGGTCAAGGCGCTAATTTCAACATCGGAACCAGTTAGCGTACCAGAATAAGTATTGTCTTCGATTGGAGTGATAGTTTGTATTTTCGCAACTGGTGCATCATTTACCGCAGCAAGGTTAATGCTTACTGTGGTTGCAGGGGAAGAAGATGCAGTGCCATCAGATGCAGTTACCGTAAAGGTCTTAGTCCCATTTTCATTAGATGCAGGAACATAAGTTAGGTTACCAAGATTAGCCGCAACAATAACCTGCCCAGCAGAAACATCAACACCTGAAAGCTTCAAGGTTCCGGTTGCAGGAAGAGTTGCAATCATGATGCTGGCCAATGGACTGTTTTCTAAATCGGAATAGGTAGGGGTAATGGCAATCGAATCAAAAGAGATTGCGCCTATGCCGGCATTACCTTGGGGCCCACCTTTAGCGTAGATAGAATAGGTTTGGCCAGCGATGCCACCAGTAATATCAAAGAATACCCAATCAGGGTTACCGTTATATACCGCACCGTTGGTTTGTAATTCAGTGGTCATGCCGCTATCAAGTGATCCAGAAACAATCTGATAACCGCTGGCCCCAAAGGCGCCAGATGCATCTGTATTTCCAGTCATGATTCCAACACGAATGATTCCGGGAACAACCCCAGTCAAAGTAAAGGAAACTACAGAACTAGGGGATTTGGTACCATAACCAGGGAATTGACCGTTGGTAGTCCCAGAATAAATAAGCGATGGGGATGCCCCCGGCGTGGTTAACGGGTTGTCCACCAATGCATAAGCCCCGTTACCGGGATAGTAACTATTGTTGGCAAAACTGGTTATATATGAAGGGCTACTTAAAGTATAATTTGGCAACCACCAACCATTGCTACCAAGAACATTATTCCCATCAAGATCATAAGTTTTGGCTGTGGATGCAGTTCTCCAACCCGCGCCCATATCTGCTTGAAGACCAACATAAGCTATGCCAGGAGAGGCAACGGTTCCACCGGTGAAATTGGTCGCGCTAAATGCAAAGGTATTATCTTCGGTACCACTTACAGAAATAGCAGCAAGAGTTGGTGCGGTATTTAACGCAACGATATTCATGCTAACAGTAGCAACTGCAGATGACGCAGAGCCATCCGATGCGGTTACTGTAAAGGTTTTGATTCCGTTCTCATTAGGTGCAGGAACATAAGTTAAATTACCAAGATTAGCGGCAGCAATAACCTGCCCAGCAGAAACATTAACACCTGAAAGTTTTAAGGTTCCGGTTGCAGGAAGAGTTGCAATCGTGATGCTGGCCAAGGCACTATTTTCGGCATCACCATAAGCGTTGGTAAAATTTGCGGCAGTAAAATTGAGTGGGGCACCTTCGATACCGTTTACAGCAATAGCAGGTGTAGAAGCATTAGCATAAAAGACCTGAATCTTGATATTTGCCAGATTTACGGGATTCCATATTGAACCAATGGTCCAAGTGTTAACACCCCCTGGTATATAGGAGGATAGAGGGCCAAAAAACTCGGTGGATACCGAGGTATAGGAGCCATTAGTGCCCGTTGCGTTAAAACCCAACTGACCGACTACAACTCCATTTAATTTCAAATATACATGAGCATATGAAGGATTTGAACTTGGCCAATAGGTACTGAAATCTCTGGTGACTTTAACACCAGAAACAGTGACACCTGCGGGGATAGCTTGTGTCTCTGAAAAAGAAACTTCAGAATTTGCATTAATAGAGGCCGAAGCAGTCGCCACAACAACCCGACTAGGCGAAAGCGTTGGCGCAAAGTTACTCGTGTTTAATAGCACGCTAACATTTTTGGAATTAAGATTGGCAACAACAAGGTCGGGTTTGTTATCGCTGTTGAAATCTGCAGATGCCACGGTATTAGGATTCGAGCCAACAGCAAAAACAACCGGAGATTTAAAGGAGCCATCGCCATTGCCGTTTAGCACTGCAATCGTGTTGGCATAAAATTGGGGAAGTTGCAAATCGAGGAACCCATCGCCATTAAGGTCGGTAGCAATAACAGATGCCCAAACGCCCGGGGCTGAAAAAGCCTGTGCAGCCTTAAAGGTAGCGTTACCATTGCCTAACATAGCCTTAACCACATTCAACTCGGTACCTGCGATGTCGGAAAAACCATCCCTGTTAAAATCTGCAACGGTAAGTACCCCCGTGATACCGATGGTTGAATTCGAGGTAAAGCTGCCGGTGCCGGTGCCAAGAAAAAGGGTGTTTCCTGAATCAGTGTTAACAATGATATCCATTTTGCCATCGCTATTGAAATCTCCCAGCACAATGCTTCTGGGAAAAGCGGAGGTCGATAATAGAGTTGGATGTTGGAAGGTGCCATTACCATTGCTAAGGAAGATACTTACATTACTGCTTCTTAGATTGGTGGTCAGAATATCGATTCTACCATCACCATTCACATCGCCTGTGATGACAAAGGCAGGTGATGTGGTTCCACCGGCATTGGACTGATCTTGACGATTAAATGTGCCATCACCCCTACCAAGAAGGATTGTTATGGACTCACCACAGTAATTGGGGGTGACAAAATCCACCCTGCCATCGCCATTAAAATCACCTGAACCAAGCCAGTTGGAGTAGGAACCGGTGGCAGTATCTATTCTGGTTTCAAAGGTACCATCACCCTTCCCAAGAAACACTGAAACAAAGTCGTGCCTAGGGCCGTTATTAGGTTCACCATAACCGATATTTTGAACAACCATATCCTGCTTGCCATCGTTATTTACATCAGCAGTGATAACCTTGCCGGCTTTGTTCCAAGTCGCAAGGGTGGTTTGCGGCGAAAAACTAATCGATGGCAGATATTCGTAGGCGCCGATGCTGGGCGCAGTGGAAGAGCGTGTAAAGCCGCGCTGATCCAAGCCGTTTACTGGCGAGGAATTACTTATGGTTGCATTACCCTTGCCGATAGCAACGCTGCCTGCACCCAAAGCCATGGTGGAGGTAGTGCCGCCATTGTTTTGCAGAGGACCAAGATTAAGTTGGGCACTGGTAACGGTGGTGGCCCAAGCCAGCCCAGACTGGGTAACGAGGTTGCTAGATGCCGTGGCAGGGGAAATCAAATTAGCCGTGCCATAGTAATCCAAGCCATTGGTATTATTGGCGATAATGGTGTTGGCAATATTTACGGTCGCATTACTGTGGAGCCCAGCACCATATTGGGCATCGATTGAAGTATTTCCTGAGACGGTAGTGTTGGTGATGGTAAGAGTGCCGTTGTTAAAAAGGCCACCACCGTGTCTAAATGCAGTGTTGTTTGAAAAGGTAGAATTGGTAACAGTTCCGATTGATGACCATTTACTAATATAAAGACCGCCACCGTAATTTGCAGAATTACCCGTAAATGTGGAGCCAGAAACATGAAGGGTGCCGGTGCTGAAAATACCTCCACCCGTGTTCCCGCCAGAATTGCCCGTGATTAAAGAATTAGAGACGGTGAGGGTGCCAAGATTACTAAAGCCAGCGCCATTGTTAGTGGTTTTCGCACCAGAAACAGTAACTCCGGAAATGGAGAGATTGCCACCCGAGGCAATATTGAAAATACTAAAGTCGCGACCACCGCTGCCGTTATTACCGCTGATGATCAGCGATGATGCCCCAGGCCCAGTGATGGTAAGCGAACCTGCACTTGTAGTTGATGCGATAGTAGGAAGCGCAGCAGACCCTAAAGTGATAGTGCTAGCTCCATTCGTAAAAAGCGCAGAAGCAAAAATAATTTCATCATTGGCTGAGTTTAGGTTAGCATCGGTAATCGCCTGCCTTAATGAACCTGCACCTGCATCTGCAGTGGTAGTAACGGTATATTGCGAAAGCGTAAGATTGGCACTATAGTAGTCAATTGCGCTAGCAATAAGAGAATTTGAAACTTGGCCGATCTTAAACTCGAGAACTTCGTCGCCGCCCTTGCCGGTTAAGTTGCTACTAGCACCGATATCCGCCTGAGTAATGCTTGCGAACTGCTGCACAAAGGCCTTACCCGCATCGGTGTTTGCAACGGAACAGCCATAAAGAAGAATGTCCGCATCTGGGGTAAGCGATTTGCCCCATGATGCAACTTGCATTACACTAGAATTCAAATCTGTGGAATCGAACGCTTGGTTACCAAAATACAATACGCCATCGTTACCATGGCTGATAATCCTAAGCACAGGCACATTGGCAAGACCTTCAAGCGCAGTGGTAATTTGGCTAACGACATCGAGGTTGCCATCGATTGAAACAACCAACGAACCTTTTAATTCGTCGGCAGGAATAGTTGCAACAAGAGAAGAATCAATAATGACCACGCCTTTGGTGGCCGCAGCATGCAAAGCAACAGCATCAGGTTTATTTACCGATTGAAAAGCTGAATCGGGGAAGTTAGGGGAATTATTGGAGCAAAAATAAACTTGATTGGCGCGATAGTCGGTTAAATTTTGCAAAAGGCGAATGTCATCAATCAGGGTCATTGAATTTGCAGGACAGTTGTTATCTGAAATATCATTACCCAGATCATGAAATCCGGGCATGGTGTTGGCATCGGGGGTGAGCCTGATTTCCAAAAGCTCAACCGAAAGGCGGCCCGCCCTAGGATGCTTTGAACTAGATAATGATTCGAAATCGAAAAGGGATTTGAACCACTGATGAAATTTATACCTACTTTTAAAACTAACAACCCAAGGATAAAACAATTTATTAAAAATCAAGCGAAATCGAGCACTGTAATCTACCTATTTATCGTCAAAAATACTAAGTAAAAAGTTTAAAAAACCTAAAAACTTAGGTATTCACTATTTCCTAATGCAACCGTCTAAAAAATCTAAAATCCCTATCCAAACTGCTACGCATGGGCACATGAAAAAGATCACAAAAAATCAAAAGATTTAAAGGTAACCTTACCCCACAAAAACAGGGGAAAAAGCAAAAGGTTTCTAGAAAATAGGTTAATTCTTGAGGATTGGCAAATAAAGGTGTCAAAAATAATCAAAAACAGTAAAAAACCAAACTTTTCAAACAAAATTGTGTACAAAAGAACAGTTAAAAAGAGAAGGACTTGCAAAAAGTCCTGCCCTATTTAATGTAACACCCAGGGATTTTAAGACCGTTAAACTTAATAACTAATCTTTTTTCGTCAGAAAAGACCCAAAACCAAAATTACCTCAAGTACCCCAGAACACTCAATTACTCAAAAATGCACCTGTTTATATTTGCTTAACATTTCGATAATTCTTTGCCGAGACATAGTTTCTCTAACGGTTTAGAGCTAAAAAACCGGTGCTGAGTAGCCAATCGACCTGACCAAAAAACCCTAAGAAATCTAAAAATACTCAGCTGAAAATGAAATAAATCAAGCCTTGGATTCAAAAATTGAACCTTGCTTTGTAACCTTACTTTGGTTGCTGACTCAAGAAATGAACGTAAAAAAACGCAATTTCAGAGTTGGTAAAAATGCCTTGGCCCTCAGTACCTTAGCCGTACTAACTAAATAAAGATCTCAATAAATATAAATAATGAGGGGAATATTTTTTACAAAAAGAACAAACAATAGGTCATTAATTAACATCGACTTCCGGGGTACCAATATCTTTTAGGCCATCTCTTAAATCTTCTCGCGCATTTTCCGCCAGTTTTTCGAAGCGCTCCTTGATTTGCCTAATATGCTGTTCGGTCATATTTTCGATATCGAGAAAAGAATTATGGGCGCCATTCATTGCACGAATCAACTCATCAAGCTTTAGCTGGATCGCAGCGCTGTCGCGATTTTGCGTGTTCTGTACAAGAAAAACAACTAGGAACGTAACAATGGTCGTGCCTGTATTAATCACAAGCTGCCAAGTATCACTAAAATTAAAAAACGATCCAGTTAAAGCCCAAAGCAAAATAATTGATACAGCAGATGTAAAAGTAATTGGATGCCCCGCTGCAGACGATGTCCATTTGGCAAAGCGCGAAAAAAGGGATGTGTGATTAACCAAGTTTTTGTGCCTTTTGAATGGGTAAGAAAATTCAGAAGTAAGTCAAAAAGCTTAAATACTAAACTAAATTCAATTAACACCAACAATTTAGACATTGATATCCATATCGTCTACCTTAATATCGTTGGTATAAATACGCAACCCATAGATGCATAAAACAGCGAAGATTAATAAGATTAGTTTTTTGGTTTTTCACTAAGTTGATTTAGTTCGCTTGCAATCTTCCCCATAACTTTATCGTTCAATGTCCATTGCCTGATGCTGGGGTAAAGTGCCAGTAGGCAAACCAT
>Ga0255099_1001004_pt1 | contig 10335 bp, 5 predicted proteins | sample Colum_Colum_RepA_2_FD_188451 | JGI IMG/M metagenome (GOLD analysis project Ga0255099, IMG submission 188451) | Freshwater microbial communities from Columbia River, Oregon, United States - Colum_Colum_RepA_8d | ecosystem: Environmental > Aquatic > Freshwater > River | place: USA: Oregon...
ATTTTGATTTATATATCGGATTTTAATGTCATTGGGTTTTAACTTAAGTTGTTTTGGAGGTTTAAAAAAATAAAATTGGGTATACGATTTGCCTTGATACTTTACTGTGGCTTTTAAATAGGTATTTGCCGAATCACAAGTAGATTTAAACCCCGGACGTATTGTACACGAATATATTTCTGAAGCTTTAGTTGTTAGTGTATAATTCATCTTAAATACAATATCATTGTTAAATGTTTTGCATTCAACATTTAATTTAGCATGCTGTAATGGAGAATACCAGCAATGTGTTTTTAAAATAAGTTGCTGTAAACTATCCAAATAAATATCTATTGCAACATCATCCCATGCGTTCTTTAAACCATATGCAAGTGCCTTGGGTTTTAAAGTAAAATCATAAATACTCCAAGACACGGAAGGCCAGCAATCGTTTAGTTGCCATATTAAACTACCCATGCAATAGGGCTGTGCAAATCGGTGGGTATAAACGGCTTCAAGCACACCGTCGCGTTGCAAAATCTGTGTTAAATAGGTGAAATGTTTTAACGAAGTGTCCATAGGTAAATACCAATTTAAATATTTTGATATCCATAAAAATCCCTGTGGATGTTTTTGATAACTTCGTAACAGCGAACTTGAATAAAAATGCTGAGTAGAATTAAGCCAATTATTCCATAAACTGAAATTAGGCATACCCTGAAAACCAAATTCACTCGAAAATCGGGGTATATGTTTTCGATAGCTTGAAAACGCTTGCTGTCCCCACCATACGCCCCAATAATGTGAATCTCCGAATAAAAAACTTTCCTTATGACCCCAGCCATATTGTGGCGAGGAGGGATGATAAAAAATACCTGTTTTTAAAGTGGCAAGTATTTCAGGAATTTTTTTGTGAAAAAATTTCCGATATGTATTATAAATCTGAGCAGAATCGATGGCATTATAGTGCATTTGTTTTGACCACGACCAATTATTCCAAGCTTCGTCTATTTCATTATTTCCACACCATAATACCAAGCTCGGATGTAATGAAATGCGTTGTATCTGTTGCTTTAACTCCTGCTCCACATCCAATAAAAATGAAGAATCCGAAGGGTACATAGCATTTGCAAACATAAAATCATGCCATACCATAATTCCATTTGAATCACATGCTTGATAAAAACAATCGGGCATGTAAAAGCCGCCACCCCAAACCCGAAGCATATTCATATTTAAACTTTTTGCAGCTTTAACCATATACCGGTACAATGTGTCATTGGCTTTACTGTAAATACTGTGTGGAGGAACTATATTAGCACCTCTGGCAAAGCAGGGTTTGCCATTAATTTTAAGAAAAAATGTTTGTCCGACCGAATCAAAATCCTGTATCCATTGTACTTTACGAATTCCAAAATGTAATACCTGATAATCTTGTATTTTAGTATCTGTCTTTAGTGTTATGAAAGCCTTATACATATTAGGTAAACCTAAACCTGTTGGCCACCAAAGTTTTGGGTTTTTTATTTGAAAACTAAAATCAATATCACCCGCTTGAGCTTTAAAAATGGTATCAAAAACGCAGGAAGCCTGCGCGTCGGTAATTTTAAAATTTAATTGAAATACCGAATCTGTTTCAGTTGTTAATTTAAAATGCGAATGTAAAATAGCATTTGTATTAATCAAGGTATCGGTATGTAACGATATATTTTCTAGTATTGCTTTATGTATAAACTGTAAACCCAAAACACCTTGTGGCCCCTGGGTAATAAGTTTTGGTGCCCAATCCCAACCAAATTGATACGCGGGTTTACGAATCCATGAACGTTCGCCTTCGGGTAAATTGGGTTTTTGACCTAAGGTTTTTTGTAAAACATTAGCGGGAGCATAAAATTTTAAAAGCAAGGTGTTTTTTCCTAAATGCAAATAAGGTTTTACTGAACTGGTCCACGTTCTAAAAAAATTAGTTGCCGAACATATGGTAACACCATTAAGGATAACTTCGGCATAGGTATCCAAACACTCTGCAAAAAATAGTATTTTATTTGATTTTAATTCTGATTCGTTTATTTCAAACGTAGTTGAAAAATTCCAATTTGTAGCTCCAATATTTTGAACTGAATCTACGGTACTATTTTTAAATGGATGATCTATATAATGGTGTTCTGCCAATACTGCATGTACTTCGGCTGGTATATTAATATATTTTATAAAAATACTGGAATCGTTGTTAAACATATTCCATTGCGAATGTAAAAAGCGTTTTAAACACTGTGCGTTTCCATTTAAAACCAAAGCGATTAAAAAATAAATTGCAATCTGTTTAAGCATTTATATTTTGAATGAATGCTTTTAATTCGGTTGTATCCATACATTGCGTTTTTATATTCCAGCAGGCAGAATGTAAGGCGACAAAACTTTGATCTTTAAAATGTGAATGCCAATGCAACGCACGTATGCCACCACCCGGCATAATTTCAATTTGTGATTGAAACATAGTTTTTAATTTAAGCAATACCTCAATTCCCTCAACCGCTGTTTTTGCGCAACCCGAAGTTAATACGCGATGAATTCCGGTTTTTGCCAAATAGGTAATACCAGCTGTATAATCACTGCAATGATCAATGGCACGATGAAATACCAAATTTAAATTGTTACAGTTTTTTAAAATCGATTCGGTTTGTTTTTCATTAATACTTCCATTTGCATTTAGTGCTCCAAATACAAACGTTTGAATTCCTAAATCCATATAGTGTTTTAAAAGATTTAAATGCGCATTATGTTCATGATTTGAATACACAAAATTTCCGGGACGTATTCGTAGCATAACAGCAACAGGAATATGCAATGCAGTTAACAGTTGTTTTAATACTTCAGGATCAGGACTTAAGCCGCCATCATTGTATGAAGTGCAAAATTCTATGCGGCTTGCTCCTATGGCTTGTGCCTTGAGCGCGTCGGATACATTAAAACAGGCTATTTCTAAAAGGGGTTTCACAGTAATGCCGTAGCTTCAAATAAAACATTTGCATGTGCATTTGAATATAAAGCGTAAGTAAAACCGCGCTGCAACGCATAAGCACCATGCTGGCCTTTTTTATTTATAGCAATAAAGCCAATCTGAAGTGATTTAGGATCTTTTTGTCGTTTTTTACAAAAAGTAAAAATTCGTTTTACAGCCTCTTCACAGGCCTGCTGCGGCGATTTTCCCTGTCGCATTAATTCTACAACAGTATGTGAACCTGCTATACGAATAACCTCCTCGCCATGTCCTGTTGCAGTTGCCGCGCCAATATCATCGTCTACATACAAACCGGCACCAATGATAGGCGAGTCGCCAACCCTACCATGCATTTTAAAGGCCATACCACTGGTAGTACATGCACCCGATAAATGCCCCCTGCTATCCATCGCCAACATACCTATGGTATCATGATTTTCAATATTTACAGCCGGTTGATAATGGGATGTTTTAAGCCATTCTTTCCATTCTTGTTCAGACGCAGCAGTTAACAATGTTTCTTTTTTAAATCCCTCGTTTAAAGCAAACGCTAATGCACCGGCTCCCACAAGCATTACATGTGGTGTTTTTTCCATAACAGCACGTGCAACCGAAATAGGATGTACAATATGTTCCAAAGCTGCCACTGCTCCGATATTACCTTTTTCATCCATAATACAAGCGTCTAAAGTCACGCATCCATCACGGTCGGGCCGTCCACCCAAGCCCACACTTCGTTCGTGGGGATCACCCTCGGGCACTCGAACGCCGGCTTCAACAGCATCCAAAGCAAACCCTTGTTTTGAAAGCACATTCCATGCTGCTGCATTGGCCTCTATTCCAAAATTCCAGGTTGAAATAACCATGGGAGCATTTAAAGTATTATGTGTTTCAATAATAGGTTTTGGTGCTGATTTGCTTTTAAATAGCGCTAAAGGATTTACAACTAATAAGCCGCTTAACACGCTGCTTTTTTTTATAAAATGTCTACGATTTGATTTCATTTTACTGTATTTGAATTTCATCGCAAAACAGCCACGTTTTTGAGCCTGCTATGGGATCCGTGTGACGTGCTTTTAGTTTAATAAATCGGGTATTTATAACTGAATTTTTAAATTTAAAAGCCTCCTGTGTTACAATTTGATTTTTTAAAACCTGCATATAATCGGTACCATTTTCTGAGTACCACATACTGATATCTTTAGGCAAATAAATATAAGACGATTCTTCTTTTAAAAATCCTATTTCAAATGTGGATACTTGTTTTACAGCCCCCAAATCTAATTCCAATTCCATATCTTCATCTAACCATCCAAGCCATTGCGAATTTATTCGGGGTTTACTGCCCTTAATACAATCCACCAAAGTAAAATACCCACCCGTATTATAATATTCACTAGGAGGTGTTTTAAAACGAATATGTGACGAGCTTGCTTTATTTACATTTAGATGAATACGTCTAAATAAATCCAAGGGTTGATTAGAAAAATTTAGCATGCCAAATTGTATACTTGTATCCGATTCAAGGACAATTGGTTTTTTATAATATTGATATGTAGCATTAATTTTAAAAGCAGGTTTTCCAAGTGCCGTATCACCTTCTAGATTCAAGCTTAAACTACCCGGTTTTGGACCGGGCGTTATTTTAACGTTACTGTGATAAATTGATTTATTATACGTCAATCCCCATGCATCCCATATTTTAAAGTGCGATTGTAAGCGTTTTAGGTAATTATAATAGTTTTCAGGTTTGGTACCTGACCACAAAACTTCTGATAATGCCGTCATGCGCGGTAAAATCATATATTCAACCTGTTTTTCGTCTGCCATATATTCTGTCCATACATTGCCCTGAGAACCTAAAACAAAACGGTTATAGGCTTCCGGTAAAGCACCTGGCAAAGGATTGTAACAATACACCTGCTGCAGTGAATTATATCCGCCAATTGCCAGAGGCTCAAAGCGGGGATCCTCTTGGTAATGATCAAAATAACAGGGCTTTCCAGGACTCATGATAACATCATGTTTTTGTTTAGCCGCTTCAATTCCGCCGGTTTCGCCGCGCCAACTCATAACCGTGGCATCGGGTGCTAAACCGCCTTCTAATATTTCATCCCAACCAATAATTGATTTTTGTTTGGTTTTAAGATAGGCTTCAATACGTTTAATAAAATAACTCTGTAATTCATGTTCAGATTTTAAATGCTCTTGAGCTATTCGGGTTTGGCATGCCTTACAAGATTTCCATCGTGTTTTAGGACATTCGTCACCACCTATATGAATATACGGCCCTGGAAATAATGCGCAAACCTCATCCAATATGCCTTGTAAAACTTTAAAACAAGTATCACGCGTACATATAACATCTTCAAATACGCCCCACCCCTTTGCAACTTCAAGCGGTTTTTGATTACAACTTAATTCTGGATACGCAGCCAGTAATGCAGTTGCATGGCCTGGCATTTCAATTTCAGGAATTACAGTTATTTGAAGCGCTTGTGCATAAGCTACAATTTCTCTGATATCGTTTTGGGTATAAAATCCGCCATAGGTTTTAGTATCAAATTTTTTGTCTGTGTATGATCCCAGCATCGAACCCGACCGCCATGCGCCTGTTTGAGTTAATTTAGGAAAAGCACGGATTTCAATACGCCAACCTTGATCATCGGTTAAATGCCAATGAAATCGGTTAAATTTATAAAAGGCCATTAAATCCAAAAATCGTTTTATAAACGAAACCGAAAAAAAATGCCGGGATACATCAAGGTGCATGCCACGCCAGCTGTATTTGGGCTCGTCTAAAATTTTTACCATTGGAATTTCGGTTCCTGTAATAAGTTGTTTTAGCGATTGTAAGGCATGTGCATAACCTGATGCTGCATTGGCCTGAATGAGCATTGCCTGAGCGTCGCTCCGAATATAATATGACGCTGCACTATTTAAAGCAACAGCGCCGTCCGAAGCCTGAAAATAAATTCCTTTGCCTTCAAATCTCGAAAAAACAACTTTTAGATTTAGTTGTGTTACCTGACGTATGTGGTCGCGTAATTGCAATGCGGCGGTTTGCGCAAGTGAATCAGAATAGTAAATTTTAGTTTCGGAATTTAAACTTAAATACTGGCTGCCTGAGGCCAAATGTAATGGCATGGGTATAATATGCTGTGCATTAATGCACATTTGAGCACCTAATAAAATAAAAGATAGTAGTATTTTTATTGTATTCATTGAATTTGATTTTGATGTATCCATTTATGTGCCTTCCAACCGTACCAGGCTAAAAATAAAAAACACAAAACACCTACTATAAAACTATAGCGTATACCTAACATGCCATCCGCTAAAGTTCCCTGCAAAAGTGAAATCCAACCACCGCCCATAATCATCATAATTAAATAACTTGAAATGGTATGCGTATGCATTTTCATATTTCTAATTGCAATTGTAAAAATACAAGGCCATAAGGTTGAACAAAATAAACCAACAGCAGTTATTGCAAATGCACTCCACAGTCCATGTAACAGCATTCCGCAACATAAGGCAATAATGCCAAATGTTGAAAACAATACCAATTGCCTTTCAGGTTTACCTTTACTAAGCCAATCCGTAATTATCAAAATAGGAATTACAAAAAAATAGGGAAACACCCATTGTATGGAATCTGAAGTTATTGCATTACAAGCAATAAAAATTAAAAAGGCCACATATGGTAAAATCCATCTTAAGATGGATTTAATTTGGAAATTTATATTTAGCGCACCTGCTGCTCCGGTCCAGCGGCCAATCATTAAACTAGCCCAAAACAATGACACATATGGTGCTACTTGTGCCGTGGGCACATGCAATTCACGTTTCATATATTCTGGCAAATTGGCAGCAGTTGCTACTTCCACGCCTACATACAAAAATATTGCAAGCATCCCCCAACCCACTTGAGGTATGGTTATTAATTTTAAAAAACTATAGTGGTTATAGGTTTCTGAACGTTCTGTAATAATCTGATCGGGTAAATTACTGAAGTAAAAAAATAAAGCTACCAATACAAATGCCATACCTAATATCAAATAGGGCCATTGTATGGCTGTTAAATTTAAATTACTGGAACGCGCCTGTATGGAGCCAAAAATGGCAAAACTTAATAGCAACGGCGCAATGGTCGTTCCAATATTGTTAATGCCCCCTGCTAAACTTAAACGCTGTGCACCTTGGTCAGGATGTCCCATATGAATTACAAGCGGATTGGCTGCGGTTTGCTGTAATGAAAACCCCAGACCTACTACAAATAACCCACCCAGCATTAGTGAAAATGAAGATGCATGTGCAGCAGGAATAAACAATAAGGTTCCAGCTGCTGAAATACAAAGACCTAAAGCAATTCCGTTTTTATATCCAACGCGTTGTAAAATATTAAAATTAAAAAGCTTTGCACTTAACAGATATAATAAAGAACCCATTGTATAGGCCACATAAAAACAAACATCTACCAACATGGCCTGTGTTTGTGTTAAATTAAAATGCTCTTTAAAAACAGGAATTAAAATAGAATTACTTGCGGCAACAAATCCCCAGAAAAAAAATACCGAAATAAGTACCAAAAATGATGCTTTATGTGATGCTTGCATTATACTATTTTACTGCATTTTTATTTGGCTTACAAGCAGAGTTATTCACAGTTAATTCAGCAAATTGATTACCTTAGGTTTATGAAACTGCTACATCCCCTGCATTTTAAAGACTATGAATTACTTGATTGTGGAGGTTTTGAAAAGTTAGAACGCTTTGGTTCATTTTTCACGGTTCGTCCCGAACCTCAGGCCGTATGGAATAAAAACTGGTCTGCAGAACAATGGCAAAAAATGGCGCATGTACGTTTTGTACCCAAAAATTCAAGTTCAGGATCATGGCAAAAATTTAAATCCATGCCCGATCAGTGGAATATCGAATACACAATTGCAAATTCAAAACCATCACAAACCATTCAGTTTCGGCTTGGATTAACAGCTTTTAAACATGTTGGGGTATTTCCCGAACAAGCTAGCAATTGGGAACGTATTTATCAATTTGCACAAAACATACCAAACTGTAATATGCTAAATTTATTTGCATACACTGGTGGCGCTTCATTGGCAGGACGTTTAGCAGGCGCAGAGGTTACCCATGTAGACAGTATTCGGCAAGTATTAAATTGGGCTCATGAAAATCAAAAACTAAGTAACACTTCTAACATCCGATGGATGCTGGAAGATGCCTTATCGTTTGTAAAAAAAGAAATTCGCAGAAAAAAAACCTATTCTATTATAGTGCTTGATCCTCCTTCTTACGGACATGGCCCAAATGGAGAAAAGTGGAAACTCGAAGACCATATTGCAGAAATGATGCATTACGTTTTACAACTACTTAACCCTAAACAACATTTATTAATATTAAATGCCTATTCATTAGGGTTTTCTGCATTAATTACCCATAATTTACTTTACCCATATGCAAAATTACATTCTAGCGCCTTTGACTGTGGTGAGCTTTGGGTACCCTCCACCTCTGGTCTTCAACTACCACTGGGCGTTTGGGGCAGTTTAGAAAAGTAGTAAATTGCTGCAGGTTCCAACTACTGTTTAATCCATTTTTTGTGCCACACCATCCTGTTGATTTGTACCTCAATTAAATAAAAACCTTGTGGCCAATTTGAAACATCAATACATTCAAATGTGGAAGTTCCAGAAGCTAAACAGGCACCGTTAATGGTGTAAATTTTCCAAAAACAATTTGAGGAGACAGGCAAATTAAAATGTAAGGTGCTATTTACAGGTTGTGGAAAAATTAAAATGTCAGTTTGTAAGGGTTCTGATATTGAAGAACAATCTGCAAGGGTAATGGATATGGTTTTAGCCGATGTACAATATGCTGTATTTGTACCGGAGACCGAATATGTAGTACTTTGTTGTGGTGATACCCAAATGGCATTGGAATTTGATCCCGTACTCCAGGTATAACCTGCTGCTCCAGTAACACTTAAATACACCGATTGTCCGGGACAAATACTGGTTGTACTTGCTGTAATTTGTAAACTTGGAGAAGGATTAACTTGAATGGCAAAACCAGCCGTGCTGCTGCAAACCGGACTCACAAATCCAATTACGGTGATGGTTGTATTTGATAAGGGTGACGCATATACAGTTGGTGTAAGGGCCCCATTACTAGTCCATGAATAATCATGTGCACCAGTTGCCGTTAATAATACTGAATCGCCGGCACAAATTACATTATTTCCGGTAATTTGAACCGTAGGTACCGGACTTACATTAACTTTAATTAAAGTATCGTTCATACAGCCATTTGTACCTGTACCTACCACCAAATAATTGGTATTGGTTTGGGGACTTACTACAATGCTATTGGTATTGACACCCGTACTCCATGTGTAAGAACTAGCACCATTTATAGTGAGTGTGGTAGTTTGCCCAATACAAATATGCGTATTACCTGTAACGGATAACTGGGGTAATGGTTTTACACTTAATGTAATAGCTGCATTGGCTGTACAACCGTTTTGTTTACCAATAACCGTATATTGCGTGGTTAGGGTTGGACTCACTGTAATGGTTGATGCATTTGAACCAGTACTCCAAGTATACGTACTTGCTCCCGAAACTGAAATCATGATTTGATCACCGGCGCAAGACAAGGTTGCATTACTGCTGATATTTAATGTTGGCGTAGCAAAAACAGTTAGGGTAACCGGAATACGTGTGCCTTCTGTACAGGTATTGGTTGATGCCGCATAATATGTATAAGTTCCTGGACTTAATGTTGAAATGGTAATAGATGTACCCGTGCCAAGACTTGTATTAGATGATCCTGATGCATACCAATTAATGGTACCAGTTCCACTAACACTTAAACTTGCGGTTGATCCGCTACAAAGGGTTTGTTGTGCTGCGGAAGTGATATTAACAGGAGAGGCTGCCGCATTACAAATACGTGTAATCCATACTTTACCATCACCACTGTTTATTCCAGAAAGATTGAGCGGATTAAGTCCTGCATTGTAAGAGCCGCCGCCGCCGCCTACACTTCCGTTGGCATTACTACTGTTAGAACCTGCTCCGCCACCTGAATATCCGCCACCGCCGCCGCCAATTCCTCCGGTGCCATTGGCACCGCCGCCAAAACCTGCATTGCCCGATGCGAATGCTCCGGAACCACCGTTAATAAATGCATAGCCTCCTGTGGCAGCCATCCATCCCGCAGCTCCAGCAGACAAAAGTCCTGCACCTGCACCTGCTGAAAATGGCTGTGCACTGCCGCCGCCGTTTCCTGAATTTCCACCCAGTCCTCCGCCCACGCCGGCACCATTGCCT
>Ga0255099_1001010_pt1 | contig 10283 bp, 7 predicted proteins | sample Colum_Colum_RepA_2_FD_188451 | JGI IMG/M metagenome (GOLD analysis project Ga0255099, IMG submission 188451) | Freshwater microbial communities from Columbia River, Oregon, United States - Colum_Colum_RepA_8d | ecosystem: Environmental > Aquatic > Freshwater > River | place: USA: Oregon...
GCGATAGCCTGATTACCTGGACCTCCAACATCCAGGGCTGGTCCAGCCACGCGGCGTTCGAGTTTTCGAATCGCATGCAGACCATCGAGATCTACACTCCAAACCGGGATGAGAGCGGCAACTTCCTTGGTCTCAATCACGAGTCGGTACTTTACGATCCTGAAGCGCTTGTTGAACCCGTGCGCATCATTCGCAACATCACGCGGCAGAGTGGCTTCGAGGAAGGCGATCCGCAACCGTTCATCGAATGTGTGCAGTCCATTTTCCCGATTTCAGGCATTGGGACACCGGTCAGCCCCGGCACGGTGATCGAGTACGAGGTGCCGGACATGTATGGGCGGCCCTGGGCGACACTCTGGGAGCAATACCACGAAGAAGGCATGCAGAAGCCGACAGTAGAAGACATCTTCAAATTCTGACCTTTGGTTTCATTCCGGGGCTACCAACAAAGAGAGGTATGGATATGCAACGCATCAAACACCTTGCACTGCTGATCGCGATCGGTTCTGCTGCCACCGCCTACGCCCAGCCGCCGGTTGGCGACTTGCCCGAGGGCGAAGGCAAAGAACTGCTGCAGACCGTGTGTTTTGCCTGCCATCCCGCTTTCAACATTCTCGGCTCGGCCGGTTACGACACGCCGGCCGAATGGAAGGCCGTGTTCGGCACCATGGTGAAACTGCCGGAAGCGCAGGCCAACACCATTGCCGCTTATCTGGCCCAACACCTGCCGGCAAAAAACGTCCGCAAACCTGTATTGATAACCGGCAACGTCGAAATCGAAATACAGGAATGGCAAGCGCCCACACTCGGCCAGCGCTCGCGCGATCCAGTAGAGGCGGCCGATGGTTCGATCTGGTGGACCGGCATGTGGGCCTCACTGGTGGGTCGGCTCGACCCGAAGACCGGCGAGATGGAAGAATACAAACTGCCGGTCAGCGCGCGCCCGCACAGCATCGTGCCGGCAGCCGATGGCAGCATCTGGTACACCGGCAACAGCAACGGCACCATCGGCAAGCTTGATCCCGCCAGCGGCCAGATCACGCAATACACCACCATGGCGTCCGACCCGCACAGCGCTGCCTTTCACCCGAACGGCAAGCTGTACTTCACCGCACAGAACTCCAACATGCTCGGCGTGCTTGATCCGGCGACTGGCGAAGTAAAAGAAGTGCAGACAGAGCCACGCCCCTACGGCATCAAGGTAGCAAAGAGCGGCACGCTGTTTGTGGCGTACAACGGCACCAACAAAATAGGCGCGGTCGATCCGGAAACGCTCGCCGTGCGTTACTACGAGATACCCAACACTGCCTCGCGCATCCGCCGGCTCGACATCGCCAGCGACGGCATCGTCTGGTACGTCAACTCCACCCAGGGCAAGGTTGGCCGGCTGAATCCGGCGACGGGTGAAATCAAGGAATGGGATTCACCGAGTGGTGCGCAGTCATCGCCTTATGCACTCGCGGTGATCGACGACAAGGTCTGGTACAACGAAAGCGGCGTGCGTCCCGACACGCTGGTGCGCTTCGATCCGGCGACGGAAAAATTCCAGAGCTGGGCGATTCCGTCCGGTGTCGGCATTGTCCGCAACATGTGGGTAACCAAGGACGGCAACTTGCTGATTCACCAGAGCAGCACCAACAAGATAGGGTTGGTCACCATCAAGGACTGACGGCCTTCGGCATGTCAGCGTGGCGGACTGAACAGATTCAGCGTCAACTTGCCGGATCAATAACAAAACTGATGCCATGCTGTTTGAAACCCAGCGCTTGATAGAACTGGTGTGCGTCGGTACGCCTGAGGTTGGAGGACAAGGCCAGCTTGTAGCAACCCGCTTCACGGCACTTGTGTTTGGCGTACTCCATCATGGCTCTGCCGATGCCAAGACCCTGCACTGATGGGTGCACGGCCACGGCCTCCACGATGCCGGCTTTGGTGCCCTGGTGCCCGAGATTGTCCATGATCAGCAGGGCAAAGGTCCCCACGATTCTGCAGCCAGTCTTGGCAACATAAAGGCGGTAGTCGGGGTAACAACTCATCCGCGTGAAAATTCTTTCAGCTTCTGCCTGATCAAGCGGGCGTCCGGAATCAATGCCGGCATCGCGGTAGAGAACCAATATCTCTGCCAGGTCGCTCTGCAAGGCCGGCTCGATTACAACAGGGTGCGTGTGCGGCAAGTTGTCCGTCATGATGGTGTCCTCGGCATCAGTAACGGAATCCTACCACCCGATAGTGTGCCGCTACACGCCTGCACGCTTGCGGGAGTCTTGTTGTATTGCTCACAAATTCCAATCCAAAAAATAACCTGACCCGAACGGAAACTTTTCATTGCACTGGAATAATCGCCCGCGCGTCTCTCAGCCGCCCAATGCGCTTGCGAACGCTGATGCACAGCTGGAGCGGCTGTGTCTTTCCTGCCACCTCCGCGTGGTTCATCTAATGAAATCGAGGCTGACAAGATGAAGAAAAAGTTGACCGGTATTCCACTTTCCGCGCTGGTGTTGGCAATCCAGGCTGCCGCCCAGGTAGTCGTTGCCCAGCCGGTTCAGGTTGCTGAAACCATTACCATTACCGGAACAGCAATAGCCCGCTCCAACGTAGTGGTCGACCGCACGCGCATTGATGCAATGCCGGCCGCCCAGAACATCATTGATTCGATCAAACTGGTCCCCGGGGTTTCCATCCGCGGCGCCGACGCCACCAATGCCGACCCGTGGAGCTACGGCATCAACATCCGCGGATTCGATGTGAATCTGCGCTCGTCGAAAATCGGCCAGACCATTGACGGGATGCCGGCCTATAACGCGTCCTATTACCTGGGTGGCGCACCGGCACAGAAATACATGCTCAGCGAAAACGTTGAATCCATCGTAGTCAACCAGGGCACTTCCGGCGTCGGCTCCGCTTCGTCCTCTGCTCTCGGTGGCACGCTTGCCTATTCCACCCGCGCACCTGCTGCCGAATCTGCCGGCATGATTTCCATCACCCAGGGTGAGAACAGCCTCGAACGCTATGCAGCTACCTATGACTTCGGCACCTTGTTCGGCAATACCCGCGCCTTCGTCGGCTTTGCCTCCCTGGACGCCTGCCGCTGGGCCTATGGTTGTGCCGATGGCAGTCGCATTGACCAAACCCATGGCGAAGGCAAGTTCGTCACCGACTTCAATGACAAAGTGTCGGTGACCGGCTTTCTTTCCTATGATGATGCGATCGATGACCCCATCGTAGAAACCACCCGCGCCATTCTTGATAGCACCACACTGCCAGACGGCTCAGTACCTTCTCTGCTGCCGGCCCGCCCCCATAACGGCAACGATCCGAACCAGAACTGGGCCGGCGGTTGGGGTGCACAGCGTGAAAATACTTTTGGCTATCTGAAACTGGCAATCCAGGCCAGCGACACGCTTTATCTTGAGGCAGCACCCTATCTGCACAAGCAGGACGGCATGGGTTTCTTCGTGCCGCCGTATCAGCAAATTGCAGTCAACAACACCGACACCGCCAATCGCAAACGCACCCAGGCCGGTGGTATCGCTGCTGGTTCGACCCGCTACCGGGCGTATTACGGCATTGCCCTCGGTGGACGCCAACGCGCCGTGATCCCTGGCATTGATTACACTGACATCGACGGCACCGTGGTGGCTTCCAGCCAGTGCTACACAGCAGGAACCGCCTACGTCAGCAACGGCGTTGCCAGTTTTGCCGGTCTCAACAATGCCAGCTGCGCTCCGCTGCAGACCTTTCGTACCAGTCTGTACGATCACGAACGTTCTGGTTTCACCACCAAAGTGCGCCTTGAAACCGGCATCCAGGAAATCGAAGCTGGACTCTGGTACGAAAACCTGGATCGCAACTTCGGACGCGCCTGGCGCCAGATCATTGATCTCACTACCGGCTCTCCCGACTATTACACCGATCCGCAGTTGATCGATTTCCAGCAGCACTTCACCACCGACGAATACAAGATCTACCTGCAGGACACCATTAGCCTTGATCAACTGACCATTACTGCCGGTGTACAGACCTATTCAACCGACATCGAAGCCATCAAGGACGGCTGGGATGCAAAGGGCCTTCCTGCTGCTGGTTTGGTCACAGCCTACGACCAGAATTCTGATCTGCTGTTTACGCTGGGCGGTGTTTACAATCTGAGTGATGCCACCGAGTTGTTTGCGAGTTTCGCGCAGAATTATGGCGCCGTTGGTGACTGGGCCCTGGAAAAGACAGGTACGGATACCAGCAAGCTGGAGGCTTCGGTGGCCGACAACTACGAAGCCGGTGTGCGGTTCCGCGGCGATCGTTTTGCCTTGGGTGCAACGGCCTACTTCGTCAATTACGACAATGCCATCACCTTCCGCACTGCTGATTTCTTCGACGCCAACGCAGGCAGTGCCGGCGGAATCAACTACACCGCCGGTACTACCGGCTCCTACATCAATACCGGTGATGGCATCGAGTCGCGCGGGTTCGAAGCCAACCTGAGCTTCATGGCCAGTGAAGTGCTGGATGTTTCGACCGGACTTACGTTGAACAAGTCGGAATACATGCAGAGTTTCATCGGCGGTACCGCCAATGCCGGTGCCGACAGAACTATCAATGCCGGCAACGAAGTTCCGATGACGCCAGACACCATCTTCAATGTGGCGCTGGATTACCACCAGGGTCCGGTAACTGCCTCGCTGACGGCCAACTATCAGGGTGACACTGCCGGTGACGCACTCAACACTGCCAGTCTGTATCTGCCAAGCCGCACCGTGGTCGATCTGTCGGTCAGCTACACGATCCCGAACATGGAAAATCTCACCCTGCAGTTGAACGTGAACAACCTGCTGGATGAAGGCTACATCGGTGGTTCGCTGGACGAGTTTTCCCAGCGCTACATGCGCGGGTCGCCAAGAACGGCGATGCTGAATCTGCGGGCGAAGTTCTGATCGGGCTGTCCTGAAACATGACTACCCACGAGCAGTTGTCCCGCCAGTACGATCTGGCCGTTGTCGGTGGCGGCATCATAGGGCTTGCCCACGCCTATCTTGCTGCCCGCAAGGGCCTGAAAGTGGTGGTGATCGAGCGTGATGGTGCTGCTACCGGAGCTTCCGTTCGCAATTTCGGTTTCATCACTATCACCGGCCAGCAGCGCGGCGATTTCTACCAGTTGGCTTTGCGCTCGCGTGAACTCTGGCAAGGCGTGATAGAGCGTTTCAGCCTGCCGGTGCAGCACGAAGGCTTGTACATGTGCGTGCGGCGGCCCGAGGCAGAGGCCGTGCTCGAGGCCTTCATGCAGACGGAAATGGCGGAAGGATGCCGCTTGCTGACGCCTTCTGAAGTGGCAGTGCCGCTACAAAGCGGCGTGTCTCGCGTGCTGCATTCGCGTCATGAAATACGTCTCGAATCGCGCGAAGTCATTCCGCAACTCTGCGCGGCGCTGCAGGAACACTACGGCGTTGGCTTTCTGCCGTTCTGTACGGCGCTGGATGTGTTGCCTGGCAAGGTAGTGACCTCGCTCGGTGTCGTGACGGCAGCGCACATAGCGGTGTGTCAGGGCGACAGTCTCAGCGGTGTATTTTCTTCACGGTTGCCGCAGTACGGAGTTACCCGCTGCAAACTGCAGATGCTGAGACTGGAGTCGCCAGGTTACACGCTGCCGGGTGCGCTGATGTCGGATCTCGGGCTGGTTCGTTATCTCGGGTACAGCGAATTGCCGGAAGCCGCTGCGCTGAAAGCGCGACTGCAGAATGAACAACCGCAGCATTTGGCAGCGGGCGTACACCTGATCGTGGTGCAAAGCAGTGACGGTTCGCTGGTGGTGGGCGATACCCACGTCTACGGTGATGTGCTTGATCCCTTCACTACCAGCGCCATGGATGCGCTGGTGCTGGACGAGTTCGCCCAAGTGCTTGGCAACCCGCCGCAGATCACAGAGCGCTGGATGGGCACTTATGCCTCCTCTGACCAACAACTGTATTTCATCGACCAACCCGATGCGGCCATCCGCCACGTGGTGGTGACTTGTGGTGCCGGCGCGTCCACCGCCTTTGCCATTGCCGAACGTTCACTTGCCAGCATGGGAATCTGACCAATGGCTGCGTCTGCCATCAAAGCCTTCGTCTTCGACTGGGCCGGCACCATGATCGACTTCGGCTGTTGTGCGCCAGTGGTGGCACTGCAGGGCGCGTTTGCCGAGCTGGGATTGACGTTGTCAGAAGCCGAGGCCCGTGCCGACATGGGCATGGCCAAACGGGCACACATCACGGCAATCCTGGCGCGCGATCCCATGAAGTCGGCCTTTGTGGCAGCCAACGGGCGTGAGCCTGGCGAAACCGATATCGACGATTTGTTCCACCGCATCGAACCCCGCATGATCGCTGCCGCAGCGCAATACACGACTTTGATCGAAGGGGCGGCAACCCTGGTTGCCTTGCTGCGGTCACGCGGTGTGCGCATTGGCTCAGGCACCGGCTACAGCCGTTCCATGATGGGTGCGATTCTCACCGAGGCCGCTGGCCAGGGTTATGCACCGGAATGTGTGGTGTGTGCCGGTGAAACTGCTGAAGGCAGACCTTCGCCGCTGATGACCTGGAAAGCATTGGTTGAGCTCGGCATCTGGCCGGCCCGTGCCTGCGTCAAAGTGGATGATGCGATTGTCGGCATCACCGAGGGCAAGGAAGCGGGCACCTGGACCATAGGCGTAGCCGCCAGCGGCAACGGTGTCGGTCTGGGCCTTGCTGACTTTACGGCACTCGATCTGAAAACCCGTCACCAGCGCGTCGAGAAAGCGGCCACTGAATTACTCGCCGCCGGCGCCGACTATGTGGTGGCCAGCGTGGCGGACATCCAGGGTTTGCTGCCCGAGCTCGAATCCAGAATTTCCCGCGGCATTCTGCCGGGGCAAAGCCCGGGCCAACTACGGCTGTGAATCACCGGCAGCAGAAGAGAGTCCCTCGATGACAACCACTGCTGCCGCCAGCCCCGAGACTGCCAATGATCCTTCGGCGCTTACCCGCTGGCTGGAAACCGCTCCCCCCGCCTTGTTTGCCTGCTATGGCGGCTTGATGGCCTTCGGGGCCTACTTCGCCATGTATGCATTCCGCAAACCCTTTACCGCGGCCAGTTACGCCGAAGTGGCGGGTTTTGTGGTGGATTACAAAGTAGCGTTGGTGATTGCCCAGGTTTTTGGCTATGCCTTGTCCAAAATCATCGGCATCCGCTTTGTCTCCGAGCTGCCGGGCCGCTGGCGCGCATTGGCGATCGTGGTGTTGATTGCCATTGCGGAGGCAGCGCTCATCGGATTCGCAGTGGTGCCGGCTCCGTGGAATATCGTGTGCCTGTTTCTCAATGGCTTGCCACTCGGCGTGATCTGGGGACTGGTGTTCGGCTTCCTTGAAGGTCGTCGTACCTCAGAGATTCTCGGTTCCATCCTTTGCGCCAGCTTCATTGTGTCGTCAGGTATCGTCAAATCAGTCGGCAGCTGGCTGATACTGCAGAACCACGCCACTGAATTCACCATGCCGGCGTTGACCGGTCTGATATTCATGCCGCTGTTGGTGCTGTGTGTGCTGGGATTGACCCAACTGCCGGCGCCCAATGCCGCCGACATCGCCTCACGCGCCAAGCGGGCACCGATGGATGCCAAAGCCCGCAACGCCCTGTTCCAGGCTTATGCCCCCGGTCTGATCGCTCTGATAATCCTGTACATCATGCTGACGGCATTGCGGGATTTCCGTGACAATTTTGCAGCCGAAATATGGAGCGCGGTCGGCATGGGCGAGCAGGCCGAAATTTTCAGCCTTACCGAAATCCCGATTGCGCTGCTGGTGCTGGTGATGATGGCGGTGCTGGCGGTGTTCCGGAACAACCGCAACGCCATCATTGCCAATCTTGCACTTATCGGTGCTGGTCTTGTGGTTACCGCCATTGCCAGCCTGCTGTTCTGGCAACAGCTGATTGGTCCCGTGACCTGGATGATTCTGTTGGGCGCCGGTTTGTACCTTTCCTATACACCGTTCAACGGCTTGTTGTTTGATCGCCTGCTGGCCGCTACCGGCCAGGTGGGGACTGCGGGGTTTCTGATCTACATCGCCGATTCCAGCGGCTATCTGGGTTCAGTTGCGTTGTTGCTGTTCCAGAATCTCAGCGGCCTCACGCTGCCGTGGCTCGATCTGATGATAGGCACTTCAGTGGTGGCCGGTGGCGTCGGCCTGTGTCTGCTGTTTTACGCCTCGGTGTATTTCTACCAACGTTTTTCCTGACATCACAGGAGCCCTCCATGTCCCGGCAATCACAAACCCGGACCTTGCCAGTCTGGTTGCACGATGTGCAAACGGCAGGCGACAAGCTCTCCCTGTTTCTGCGCGAAGGAGAAGTAATCGACATTACCGCCCAGACCCTGCATGACAACGCTCCCGCGCGCATCAACCTCCTTAGCGGACAACGCGGTCCCTCATCCACCATGGGCATCGAAGCGCCGTGCATCAGTCGGGTGGAGAGTGACAGCCACGGCCTCATCGTCAGCTGGAACGAGGGAGCGCCTGATCATTATCCGTTTGATGTGCTGCAGCAGTACTGGCTGTCACCTGCAGCAGTTTCGGCTCCTACCCTGTGGGATGCTGCCGACGCCAGCCTGCTACCGGTGTTCGACTACGACGGTTACCTGCACGATGACGACATGCTGGAATGTGTACTCGCTGCTTTGCTGCGCTACGGCTTTGTCAGACTGTCCCATGCCCCGCGCGAGCCTGAAGAAGTGGAAACCGCCATTGCGCGTTTCGGTTATGTGAGGGAAACCAACTATGGCCGGGTGTTCGATGTGCGCATCAAGCCACAGGCCGTCAATCTTGCCGACACCGACGAGGGGCTGGAGCCGCACACGGACAATCCGTACCGGAACCCGGTTCCGGGCTTGCAGTTGCTGCACGCGCTGCAGGCTGCAGACTCCGGCGGCGGCTCTGTGCTGGTGGACGGCTTCTGGGCAGCAGCAATACTGAAAGCGGAAAACCCGGAAGGCTATGCGTTGCTGCGGGACTATCCGGCAACCTTTGGCTGGTCTGATGGCTATCACTTTTTCACTGCGACTGCGCCGGTAATCACGGAGGATCGTTGTGGTGACTGTTGCGCCATCCGCTTCAATCATCGGGCATTTCGCTGCGCAGATGTGCCGGTAGAGCTGGCCGCCCAATGGCGGCAGGCCTATCGTGCATTGGGCCACATCATCGAGAACAACGATCTCCGCTTCCGCTACACACTCAATCCCGGCGACATGGTGTTGATGGACAACGAGCGCATCCTGCACGGACGCGATGCCTACCAGTCCCAGGTCCATGCCCGTTGGTTGCAGGGTACGTACGCCGACAAGGATGCAGTCCGTTCTACTCTGGCCCGTTTGGTGCGCAACTCGGTTGAGACTGTTGTTGATGAAATATCCGCGCTGTTTGCCGGCGAAAAAGCGCAACAGCATTATGGCGAAGCGGTAAGCATCGCGGGGCACATGTTGCAAACCGCCGCGAACCTCGCAGCCGATGGTGAATCCGATGCCCTGGTAGCTGCCGGGCTGTTGCACGACATAGGCTGGATGCTTGCTGCCGAAGAAGGGCATGAAGACAGTGGTGCCGATTACCTTCTGCAGCGCTTCGGCACCGTCGTGAGTGAGCCGGTGCGCTTGCATGTGGCTGCCAAGCGCTGGTTGGTTGCCACCAGCCCGCACTATTTCGACACATTGTCCGATGAGTCACGCCGCACTCTGGTCCGTCAGGGCGGTCCAATGCCGGAGCAGGACTGTGCGGCCTTCGCCGGGCACCCGTTTTTCCGGCAGGCCATCGCACTGCGACTCGCTGATGACCAGGGCAAATCCACCGAGGTGCAGGCCGGCACTATTGAAGATTATCTGCCGCTGATCCGGCGGCTTGCCTTCCGGACGGCCTGAACCGAACCCAGCCCAGCCAGAGACATGTTCGTTTCTCCGTTGCTGGTCTGTTGTCGCGCCAGTTCGATAACGGCTCGCTTACAAAGTGGGATCAGCTGCCAAGGCCTCACTCAACTTCGCCACCGCCGCATCCATGCCATAAATGGCCCCCGTGATGTTTTCCAGCACCAGATAACGCGTGCCACTCTGGCGGTTGCGGTAAGCCTCCACCAGATCGTAGGTCCAGACCCGTGCGCGGGTGTAGCCTTGGAAAAAATTGAGGAAGCCAGCGCGTTCGGCGCCATCAAAAAAGCTGTCGCCAAAAATCAACACGGGGGCCAACAAGTCTTCTCGTGGGGTTGCAGTGATTGCTGCTGATTCGACGCCGGCT
>Ga0255099_1001023_pt1 | contig 10214 bp, 7 predicted proteins | sample Colum_Colum_RepA_2_FD_188451 | JGI IMG/M metagenome (GOLD analysis project Ga0255099, IMG submission 188451) | Freshwater microbial communities from Columbia River, Oregon, United States - Colum_Colum_RepA_8d | ecosystem: Environmental > Aquatic > Freshwater > River | place: USA: Oregon...
ATTTTGATCACGGGCCCTACCGGCAGCGGCAAAACCACTACGCTGTACTCAACTCTCAAGACGCTTGCCACCCGCGAAGTGAACGTCTGCACCATTGAAGACCCGATCGAGATGGTCGAGTCCAGCTTCAATCAAATGCAGGTGCAGGAAAACATAGAGCTTGATTTTGCCAGCGGCGTGAAGGCACTGCTGCGACAGGACCCCGACATCATCATGATTGGCGAGATCCGCAATCTCGAAACCGCCCAAATCGCGATTCAGGCGGCGTTGACAGGCCACCTGGTGTTTTCGTCGCTGCACACCAACGATGCGCCCTCCGCAGTGACGCGCCTGATTGAACTGGGTGTACCGTCGTACCTGATCAAGGCCACGCTGATAGGTGTGGTTGCACAGCGGCTGGTGCGTGTGCTGTGTCCGACCTGCAAGAAGGAAGCGGAGCCCGATCACACCATCTGGCAAAACCTGATTGCACCGTGGCAAACCACGGTGCCGAAGCATGTCTACGAGCCGGTCGGTTGTCTTGACTGTCGCGAAACCGGTTTCAAAGGACGCCAGGGCATCTACGAAATCATGCAGATCAGTGACGGTTTGCGGGCATTGATGGACAGCGCCTCGGACGTGGGCAAGCTGCGGCAACAAGCCTACCGTGAAGGCATGTGCAGCCTGCGGCTCAGCGGCGCGCAGAAAGTCGCCAGCGGCAATACTTCGGTAATCGAAGTGTTGCGGGTAACGCCTGAAAGTCTTGGCCACTGATGCAAGCCGCTACCGATCTGCTGCTGCGCGCGCAGCAACGCTTCAACGATACTCTCGCACAGCAGAGTGACCTGAAGGCGTTGCTTGATGCCAGTCCCGCGCTGGCGCTTGAGTTACCGGCGCTGTGGCTGGCCAGCGATCACGCCTTTGAGGTGTGCAACACCAATCCCGAACTGTTGGCCGACCTGCTCAGTGAAGGCGATCTTGTTCGGAATTACGACAACTGGCAGCAACACCTTGAGCGCTTCCAGCTGCGCTGTTTGCCCGACACGGTGGACCTTGGCGCCGATGCGGTGCCATCGCTGCAGCGATTGTTGCGGCGTTTCCGCCAGCGCGAATGGCTGCGTATCGTCTGGCGGGATGTGCATTGCCTGGCGACGCTGGAGCAAACCTGTGCAGACCTCACTGCACTGGCCGACGCCTGCATCCGTCATGTGCTGCCACTATTGCAGCGGCAGGTGGAGCGCATGCAAGGCGTGCCGTTCGATGCCACTGGCCGCCGCCAACAGCTGATTGTGCTGGCGATGGGGAAGTACGGCGCCGGCGAGTTGAATCTCTCGTCTGATATCGACCTGGTCTACGCCTTTGCCGAGGACGGCGAAACCCGCCTCGACGCCGAAACGGAAAAGCACTATCCGCTGGCGCAGCCGTGCACTATCCAGGCCTTCTTTGTCCGTCTCGGCCAGCTGCTGCTGTCGGTGCTCGATACGCGTACTCCCGACGGCTTTGTGTTCCGTGTTGATCTGCGGTTGCGCCCCTACGGCAGCGCTGGAGCGCTGGCGTTGTCGCATGCAGCGCTGGAAGAGTACTACCACAGCCAGGGCCGCGACTGGGAACGTTTTGCCATGATCAAGGTGCGCGCTGTCACCGGCGATGTGGGCGATGTGCAGCTGTTGATGCAAATGCTGCGCAGCTTCACCTATCGCCGCTATCTTGATTTCGCCACCATTGAATCGTTGCGTGATCTGAAACGCCAGATAGAACAGCAGGTGCGGCGCAAGGGCATGCTGCGCAACATCAAGCTTGGCAACGGCGGTATCCGCGAGATCGAGTTTGTGGTGCAGGTGTTCCAGTTGATCCACGGCGGTCGCCGCAAACCGCTGCAACAGCCGGCATTGCGAGTGGCCTTGGCCGAGCTGGTAGAGGGGGCTTACCTCACTGCGGAGGATGCTGCGGCTTTGTACGACAGCTATCGCTTCCTGCGCCGGCTTGAACATGCGATCCAGGCGCTGCGCGATGCACAAACCCACGACTATCCCGACGATCCGCTGTCCGAGCACCGGGTTGCAGTAACGCTGGGCTATATCGAGGCCGCGCAGTTGCGCGAGCAGTTGGCAGCAGTGCGTGCGAAAGTGGCGCAGCATTTCCACGACGTGATCGGTCGCGCTGACGACGACAAAAAGGAGAATGCAGACGTCAGCCTGCAACAGCTATGGCTCGGCAATGTAGACAGCGAGCGGGCGCAGGCGTTTTTGACGGAAGCGGGCTATACCGATGCCGCCACTTTGTTGCAGACCCTCGATAATTTCCGCCGGAGTCGCCAGTTTCTTGGTCTCGATCGTTCCAGTCGCGAGCGGCTTGATCGCTTCATGCCGGTGTTGCTGACGCGCGTCGCGCGCAGTGAGACGCCAACGCAGGCGTTCCTGCGGGTGTTCACCTTTGTGCAGGCGGTGATACAGCGCACGGTGTACATGGTGCTGTTGCTGGAAAATCCGCTGGCGCTGCAGCAACTGATCACACTGTGCAACGCAAGTCCCTGGGTGGTGGAGTTGTTGTCGCGCTACCCGGTGCTGCTCGACGAACTGCTGCGGCCACTCAAACAGCCTCCACTGTTGCCGGAACTGCGCAGCCAGTTGCAGCGCCAGCTGTTGCGCAGTACCAGCGGCGATCTGGAAGATCAGCTGGGCATCATCCAGTATTTCAAGCAGGAGCAGGTGTTGAACGTGGCAGCGGCCGAACTGTCGGGCAGCATGTCGATCATGAAGGTCAGTGACTATCTGACCTGGATTGCCGAATCGGTGGTGGAGCAGTTGCTACAACTGGCATGGCAGCAATTGACGGCGCGCCACGGCTATCCTTGCAACCAGGCGGGTCACAGTGGTGACTGCGACTTCATCATCATCGCCTACGGCAAACTCGGCGGACTCGAACTCAGCTACGGCTCCGATCTCGATCTGGTGTTCGTGCATGATGGTCACGCCGAACTCGATACCACCGGTGGCGGTTCATCGCAGCCGCTCAACAGTACGGCGTTCTACGTGCAGCTGGCGCAGAAAATCCTGGCACTGCTTGGCACCCAGACCTTGGTCGGCAAGTTGTACGAAATCGATTTGCGCTTGCGGCCGTCTGGGGCTTCCGGTGCCTTGGTAAGTTCGCTGGAAGCCTTTGATCGCTATCAACAGCGCGAAGCATGGACGTGGGAACACCAGGCACTGGTGCGTGCGCGCGTGATCACTGGCGCCCCCAGCCTGACAGCGCGTTTCGAAGCGGTGCGCACCAACATACTCACGCGGGAACGCGATCTGGAAAAACTCAGGAACGATATCACCAACATGCGCGAGCGTATGCTGCAGCAACACGGCTCAAAGCATGCCAACCGTTTTGATTTGAAGCAGGACAGTGGTGGACTGATCGACATCGAATTCATGGTGCAGTATCTGGTGTTGGCAAATGCACATGTGCATCCCGACTTCTTGCGCTGGAGCGACAACATGCGGCTGCTTGATACCGCTGTCACCGCCGGTGTGCTCGACAGTGCCAGTGCCGAAACGCTGCAGATGTTGTACCTCACCTACCGCAGCGAGTTGCACCGCCTGGCCTTGAACCTGGCCAGCTCAGTGCTTGAAGCTGATGCATTTGCGCTGGAGCGCAAAGACGTCCAGGCGATCTGGCAGCGGCTGTTTCCGCACAAGCCTGCAAACGAGACCGTAGCATGAAGATACTCGTGACTGGCCCCGCCTGGGTAGGCGACACCGTGATGGCGCAGGTGATGTTCCAGTGCCTGAAGGAACAGCATCCGCATGCTGTCATTGATGTGCTGGCACCGGCATGGTGCCGCGAAATACTCACGCGTATGCCACAGGTGCGCCACGCACTGGCCTTGCCGATTGCGCATGGCGAGCTTGCCATCGGCAAACGCTGGAAAATCGCCCGCGAATTGGCAGCGGAACAGTATGACCAGGCCATCGTGCTGCCGAACTCGTTCAAGTCGGCGCTGATTTCACGCTTTGCCGGCATTCCGCAGCGCACCGGCTGGCGTGGCGAAGCGCGCGGCTGCTTGCTCAACGATTGTCGCCGGCTCGACAAACAGCGCTACCCGCTGATGGTGCAACGCTTTGCCGCGCTGGCTTACCCCAAAGATGCAGAGTTGCCGGCCACACTGCCACGGCCTGCACTGCAAGTGGATGCGATGCTGGTGAATGCCGTACGGCAGCGCCTGCAGCTGCAAAGTGGCGCACCGGTAATCGCGCTGTGTCCAGGAGCCGAATTCGGCTCCTCCAAGCAATGGCCGGTGGAACACTATGCGTCAGTGGCGCAGCAGTGCATCAGGCAGGGCATGCAGGTGTGGGTATTCGGTTCGTCGCGCGACAACGTCGTGGCCGAAAAGATAGTCGGCCTCAGTGGTGCAACCGCTGGCATAGTCAATTTGTGTGGCCATACCACTGTCGGCGAGGCGGTCGATTTGCTGTCGCAGGCATCAGTGGTGGTCAGCAATGATTCGGGCCTGATGCATGTGGCCGCTGCGCTGGCCAGACCGCTGGTGGTAGTGTACGGTTCGAGCTCGCCGGCATTTACCCCGCCGCTGGCGGAACGGGTGGAAATCCTCTCGCTGCAGCTCGATTGCAGTCCGTGCTTCAAGCGCGTATGCCCGTTGCAACACCACGACTGCCTGGGCCAACTGAGGCCGGCGGTGGTGCTGGCGGCGGTGACGCGCCTGTTGGCGCAAGCAATCCCGGTTCTGGAATCTGAATGCGCGTCCTGATCGTCAAAGTATCCTCCCTCGGGGACATAATCCACACGCTGCCCGCTGTCACCGACGCCTTCCGCGCCAAACGCGGTCTGCGGTTTGATTGGGTAGTGGAGGAAGCCTTCGCCGAAATTCCGGCCTGGCATCCTGCAGTGGATCGTGTGATTCCGATAGCCCTGCGGCGTTGGCGCAAGAGTCCGCTGCGCAGCTGGCGCAGCGGCGAGTTCGCCGCTTTTACACAGGATTTGCAGCAGGAACACTACGACCTTGTGATTGATGCGCAGGGTCTTGTCAAAAGCGGCTTGATAAGCCGCCTCGCGCGCGGCCTTACGGTAGGGCTCAGCAACCGCACGATTCGCGAGCCGCTGGCGACGCTGTTCTACAACGTGGTGTATGCAGTGCCCTGGCAGCAACACGCAGTCGAGCGCATTCGCGATCTGTTTTCACGCACTTTCAACTACACGCTCGACTACCACACCTGCGATTACGGCCTTGATTCCCGCCGCTTCATGACGCCGCAGTTGAATCATGGCACCGGCGAGAAATACCTGATGTTTTTCCACGGTACCACCTGGGAGACCAAGCTGTGGCCATTGCAATACTGGCAGGAGCTGACGCAACTGGCGAATGCTGCAGGCTTCGGCGTCAAACTGTTGTGGGGCAATGCCGACGAGCGCGACCGTGCGCTGGCCATTGCCGGTGCCGGTAGTAATGTTGAAGTGCTTGATCAGCAAAGCCTCACCAGCATCGCCGGCTACCTGATACGCAGTGCCGGCGTGGTAACCGTCGATACGGGGCTGGCCCATCTTGCTGCAGCGCTGTCGCTGCCGGTGGTGTCGTTGTATGGCGCGTCCGATCCAGCGCTCACCGGCACCTATGGCCGCCGCCAGTTGCACATGAACTCAGCGTTGTCGTGTTCACCGTGCCGTCAGCGGACCTGCAGTTATCGCGGCCCCACGCTGGAAGATGACTTCAATGGCGCACGTTTCAGCGTGGAGCCGGCGTGCTACCGCACGCATCCACCCAAGCTGGTGTGGGGCAACCTTTCGGCGTTGATGGCCGGCGGCCAGGGCACGCTCGACGGCCTGTTCTATCCGGCATGAGTCGCGGAGTGCTTCGATGCGACTTGCCTTTGTTTTGTTCGACTGGTTTCCCCAAGGTGGTTTGCAACAAGACCTGGTGAAAGTCGTGCGCGCTTGCCAGAGCAGTGCCGCCAGCCAACTCAAAGAGGGGCTGATCTGTGAAATCCACTGCCTCGCCTGGCAGGGTGATACGCTGCCGGACATCACTACCCACATTTTCCAGGCGCGCCGCTTCAGCAAGGTGGGACTGCGCAAAGCCTTCGCCGCCCACGTAGAGCAATTGAAAAGCCGGGTTGACCTTGTCGTGGGTTTCAATAGGCTGCCCGGGCTCGATTATTACTTTGGTGCGGATACCTGCTTTGCCCATCGCGCACAGCAACGCTCGTGGTGGTACCGGCTGGCGCCACGCACGCAGCAATACCTGCGCTTCGAACAGGCTGTGTTCGGTGACCACAGCAACACCGTGGCCATGTTGCTGACTCCGCAACAACGGCTGCAGTACCAACAGCACTATGACACGCCGCCGCACCGGTTGATTGATCTGCCGCCGGGCATTGACCGCAAACACTGTCCCGGCGCTGATGCCGCTGAGTTGCGCGCAAGCTTGCGCGCGGGGTTTGGCATTGCCGATGACGAACTGCTGGTGTTGCAGATCGGTTCCAGCTTCATTACCAAGGGGGTTGAACGCTCACTGCAGGCACTGGCAGCATTGCCGCGCGAGCTGCACAGCCGCGTACATTATTGCCTGATGGGTCGCGACAACCGCCTGGCGCACTGGCAACAGCGTGCGCGTGACATTACCGGTCTTGGTAGTCGCTTGCATTTTCCCGGCCCCGGACACAGCGTGCCGCGTTGCATGCAGGGCGCCGATGTATTGCTGCATCCGTCGCTGCATGAAAGTGCCGGCATGGTGATTCTTGAAGCAGTGGTAGCCGGGCTGCCGGTGTTGACTACCGCCAGCTGTGGCTACGCCCGGCGTGTCATTGAGGCCGGTGCCGGTCTCGTGTGTGACGAACCTTTCAATCAGCAACAGCTGAATGCCATGCTCGTCACAATGTTAACTGGCGAGCGTGCCAGCTGGCGCCAGCACGGCGTACACTACGGTCAATCCCACAACCTGTATGACATGCCGGCGGTAATTGCCGACATCGTGTTGAATCGAAGAACCGGCTGATGGCCCTGCAACAAGAACTCTACCTGCGCGACGATCTGCAACAGCTGTGGCAAGGCCAGGATGCATTCGCGGCTGCGCGCGCCGTCAGCGGCACCATTTTCCGCACACTGGAACAGCGACAGACGCTGGCGTTTTCACACTCGAGCCGCTGTTACTTCATCAAGCGGCATCGCGGCGTCACCTGGAAGGAGATCTTCAAGAACCTGCTGCAGCTGCGGATGCCGGTGGTGAGTGCGCACAACGAGTTCCAGGCGATCCAGCAGCTGCAGCGGCTCGGCATCAAGGTGCCCTCTGTTGCTGCCTATGGGCGTCGTGGCTGGTTTCCCGCTACGTTCGAATCATTCCTGGTCACCGACGACGTGGGTGAGCATGTCAGCCTCGAAGACCACTGCCGCCACTGGGCAGTGCAGCGGCCAACCTTTGCGCACAAGCAGGAGTTGCTGATGCAGGCAGCCGACATCGCCCGCACAATGCACGCTGCCGGCATCTGTCATCGTGATTTCTATCTGTGCCATCTGCTGTTGACCGGCAACGGCGAGCCACTGATAGTGATTGATCTGCATCGTGCGCTGATCAAATCCGACTTGCATGTACGCTGGCGCATCAAGGATCTGGCCGGCTTGTACTTCTCGGCGATGGATTGCGGGTTTGGCAAGCGCGATCTGCTGCGCTTCATGTGCCGCTACTCACAGGCGCCGCTGCGCCGCTTGCTCATGGACGACAAGGAATTCTGGCTGGCAGTGCAGCAACGGGCTGAGCGGCTCTATCGCAAACACCAGCGTTAACGGCTCAGGCTGCAGCGTGAATTTGATCTGTGCTTGTGCCTGTACCGGCAATCCCGCCGGTTCTTACTCGGCAGCCTGCGTGCAACTGCACGTTACGCCGCGGGCGGTTACGCGTCGCAGGTCGGTGTTGTCGCCGATCGGGTAGTCGTGGGTGAATGAGACATCACCGGCGTCGCTGCGTTGCCATGGCTCATTGAAAGTCAGCGTTTGTGCCTCACCGGCAACATCGCGCAGCGTTACCACGATGTCGTAGCTGCCGCTCGAAGCCGGGCAAGTGGGATTTTCGAGTGTGCCGTTGACGCGAGCGAAAGTGTTGCGTTGCTGGTAATCGAGCTTGATTGCGGCGGCGCAGCCGAGGGTCTTGGCTTCCATGCCTTTAACTGTGATCTCGATATCCGGCATGCGGATTGCTTCGGCAGCGAAGCTGCTGTTCGCAATCAACAACGAATGCAGCAACCAGGGTGAAAGCGGCCATGCAGTCGGCCAGGAAATCGACAAAGCAGCACGCAGTGCGGACATGGCAAGCCTCCTATTTGAGCAGTTTCCTGTCGCCCGTAAGGCGATTGATGGCATCGTCGTCAGCAGGGCCGATGCCGATACAGGTAATGGTGCCAGCCTCGACTACAGTGTGCCCGGCGTCTTCGATCAGGGCTGCGGGCAATCCGGCTGCAAGGGCAGCTTCCAGTAATTGGCGCAAGTCAGCTGCGGAATCACCTCGCAACACGATCTTCGGCATGCCGTCACGCAGCCAGCGTTGTTGCGCTTTTGGCGGTGCCGCAAGAAAGGCGTCAATTGCCGCATGCGCCACCTGGGCTGCGAGTTTGCCGCGTGGCAATGCCAGCGCTTCGTTTACGACAATGACTTGTTTCATAAAGTGGACTGATCAATGCCATGTTCGGGTTTGCGAATGATCCTGGCCATTACCGTGCCTGGTAGATTCTGACTTCGTCGCCGTGCGTGTTGCCAAAGCGCTGTAACAGGGTCAGTCGGGGGTCATGTTCGAGCTGCGCGCGCACCTTTTCTTCGCCTGCCTTCAGTACCAGTGCCAGCGGCGTGCCGGCCTGCAGTTGCGCCAGTGTGGCCTGCGGCAGTGGTGTCACAAGATCGTAGCGATCCACCCTGCCACTGGCGTGGGCAAGATAGGCGCTGTTGGTCTGCAAGCCACTGCCTGCGGGCAGCTGCTGCAACCACGCGGCTGCCTGCGGCAGGTAGGCACGCGAATGGCCGAAACTGACCAGGCTGTCGGTAAAGAAGTACAGGCAAAGCAACACCGCTGCCCAGGCGTGGCGGCGCGGATGTGCGCTGTCCATGGCGTGGTGCTGCCAGCGATCAAGTAACGCCGGCACCTGCAACAGCAGCAGCAGGCACAGCATCGTGGCATAGCGTTGCGTCACAAAATGCATGATGCTGATAAAACCAAGCAGACTCAGCAGGGCGCAGGCGGCATAAACCGCAAGCGGCCCGCGCCACGGTGCAGTCGAGCGCAGCCAGCCGCGCCACACGGCATACAGCAGCAGGGCACTTACCGGCACGCTGAGCGCGTTCACCAGATTGGCAAACAGGGCGTAAGCATAGGCAAACAGCAGAATCACCAGGCCAACGCCGGTGTTGTCGCTGCCCGGGTAGTTGTCCGTGGTGAACAGTTGTTGCATCAATCGCGCGGCGGAGTTGTCGAGCAGATCGCGCAAATCAAACAGCCGCGGCAGGTAATAGCGATAGGCATATCGCATCAGCGCCAGCAGGTCCAGCTGCAGCAGCACACACAGCAGCGCCACCACCAGGGCGATGGCACCCAGCAAGCCATACAGCAGTGCAATGCGTCTGCCGCTGTCGTTGCCAGGCAGGCCGAGCGGTGCCAGTGCGGTCAACAGCAGCGCTTCCAGCCGGAACGCGGTGGCTGCGGCCAGAGCTGCGGCGCATACGACAGCGTTTTGCCAGTTGCCGTGCTCGCGGTAGCGCAGCAATTGCCACAGGCTCACCATTGCAAACGCCCAGAAGCCGAAATCACGAATAACGAAGTAGCGCATTTCGTTGAAGAGCGGAAATGCCAGGATAGTCAGCGCCGCCAGCCATTGCTGACGCTCGCCGCTCAGTGCAGCACAGCTGCGCATGAACGCCAGCACCAGCACGCACTGCAGCACTGCATTCAGCAGGTGCGCGGCTGCAATCAATCCACCCGGGACCACGTAATCGCACAGCGCGATCAGGATGGAGTAGCTGTACCAGCCGTATTCGGCGAACACGGCGCTGGCTCCTTCGTGCTGGAACAGCGCAGCCGCACGCATGTAGCTGTAGGCATCGTCGTTCAGCACCGGCTGCTGCACGATCACCAGCAGTGAAAACAGCAGACTCAATGCCATTGCCGCCACCGCAGGTGGCAACCGCTGCATGCGTGTCACGATAGCTGCAGGGATCATGGGCTTCATACGGAGTCGGCTCGCACAGGTTGGGCC
>Ga0255099_1001031_pt1 | contig 10159 bp, 8 predicted proteins | sample Colum_Colum_RepA_2_FD_188451 | JGI IMG/M metagenome (GOLD analysis project Ga0255099, IMG submission 188451) | Freshwater microbial communities from Columbia River, Oregon, United States - Colum_Colum_RepA_8d | ecosystem: Environmental > Aquatic > Freshwater > River | place: USA: Oregon...
GGCTTCCAAGACCAGCGACAACGCGGGTGACGGCACCACCACCGCCACGGTGCTGGCCCAGGCCATCGTCCGCGAAGGCATGAAGTTCGTGGCCGCCGGCATGAACCCCATGGACCTGAAGCGCGGCATCGACAAGGCCGTCACCGGCCTGACCGAAGAGCTCAAGTCGCTCAGCAAGCCCTGCACCACCACCAAGGAAATCGCCCAGGTGGGTTCCATCTCGGCCAACTCCGACACCGAGATCGGCAACATCATCGCCGAGGCAATGGAGAAGGTGGGCAAGGAAGGCGTCATCACCGTTGAAGACGGCAAGTCGCTCAACAACGAACTCGACGTGGTCGAGGGCATGCAGTTCGATCGCGGCTATCTGTCGCCCTACTTCATCAACAACCCCGACAAGCAGATCGCTGTGCTGGACGACCCCTTCGTGCTGCTGCACGACAAGAAGGTCTCCAACATCCGTGACCTGCTGCCGGTGCTCGAGCAGGTGGCCAAGGCCGGCCGTCCGCTGCTGATCGTCGCCGAAGAAGTCGAGGGCGAGGCCCTGGCCACCCTGGTGGTCAACAACATCCGCGGCATCCTCAAGACCGTGGCCGTCAAGGCCCCGGGCTTTGGTGACCGTCGCAAGGCGATGCTCGAAGACATGGCCATCCTCACCGGCGGTACCGTGATCGCCGAAGAGACCGGCATGACCCTCGAGAAGGCCACCCTGCAGGATCTGGGCCGCGCCAAGCGGGTCGAGATCGGCAAGGAGAACACCACGATCATCGACGGTGCCGGTGACGCCAAGAACATCGAAGCCCGCGTGAAGGCCATCCGTGCCCAGATCGAGGAAGCCACCAGCGACTACGACCGCGAGAAGCTCCAGGAGCGCGTGGCCAAGCTCGCCGGCGGTGTGGCCGTGATCCGCGTCGGTGCCGCCACCGAAGTCGAAATGAAAGAGAAGAAGGCCCGTGTCGAAGACGCCCTGCACGCCACCCGTGCAGCCGTCGAAGAAGGCATCGTCCCCGGCGGTGGCGTGGCTCTGCTGCGCGCCCGTGCCGGTCTGAAGGTCAAGGGCGACAATGCCGACCAGGACGCTGGCATCAAGATCGTGCTGCGCGCGATCGAAGAGCCCCTGCGCCAGATCGTGGCCAACTGCGGTGATGAGCCGAGCGTGGTCGTCAACAAGGTGCTCGAGGGCAAGGGCAACTACGGCTGGAACGGTGCCGATGGCTCGTACGGCGATCTGGTTGCGCTGGGTGTGGTTGACCCGACCAAGGTCACCCGCATGGCCCTGCAGAATGCCGCTTCGGTCTCGAGCCTGATGCTCACCACCGATTGCATGATCGCCGAGGCCCCGGACGACAAGCCGGCCGCTGGCGGCATGCCGGGTGGCATGGGTGGTATGGGCGGCATGGGCGACATGGGGATGTAAGACCCCGTGCGCAACAGCGCCTGCGGGCGCTGTACCTGCCGAAAAGGCCCTCGCAAGAGGGCCTTTTTTCATGCACGCCTGGGTGGGTTTGCTAGCGCGAGCGCGCAGGCAGCAGCACGCTGGCCATGGCCAGCAGCACACAGCCCAGCGCGAGCAGATCGGCCGCACCCGGCATTTCACCCAGCATGAATATCCCCGAGAAAACCCCCACCACCGGGATCATCATGACCGACAGACTGCTGGCCACCGGCGGCAGCAGCGTGGCCAGCCGAAACCACAGCAGCTGGGAAATGCCGAACACCATGACGATGTTGTAGAGCACCGCCCACCACTCCACGGTATTCGGCCATCGAACCCATCGATCAGATTCCAGCGCCACCGACAGCACGCTGCATACAGCCACCGAGATCACCATCATCCAGAACGAGATCACCACCACCGGCACCTGAAGACGGCGTCGGCGCATCAGCTGCGTGCCCCAACCCCAGACCATGGCTGCCGCGAGCATCAGCGCCATACCCAGGGGGTTGCCCGCCAGCATGCGCCATTCATCGATCAGGAGCATCGCGATGGCCGCTGCTGCGGCCAGCAGTCCCAGGCCCATACGACCCTGGGGCCGATCGCGCCAGAACCACCAACCGATCAGGGCCGTCCAGACCGGCATCGTGTAGCCCAGGATGGCAGCGCGTCCCGACGAAAGCATCTGCACGGCATAGATCGACAACACGTACCAGATCGTCATGTTGGTCAGGGCAAGCACGAGGCATTCGCGCCAATGCTCGCGGGCAATCCGAACCGAATGGCCCTGCACCCGGGCAATCAGCCACAGCAGGGGCACTCCGCCGGCCATGCACAGCGTACGAAAGCTCAGGGCCGGAAAATCCTGAACCCCGAGCTTCATGACGGGCCAGTTCACACCCCAGAGCACCGTGAGCAGCACGAGAAGCCAGAGATCTCGGGGCGACAGAGACACGGCGACGTTCATGGCGATGAATTCACCCGAAGGACAGGGAGTCTTGCTGGAGCGACTCGCAGCCTCCCTGAGCCACGGGGCCGTCCGCCCTCGGGCGCGCTACACTGATTCGCCATGATCCCTTCCCATCCCCCATCGTCGCGCCCCGCGTTTTCATTGTCTCTCAGGCAGGCCTGGGCGCGTTCCGCTTCTCTGCTGTGTGTGGGCCTCGACCCCGATCCGCAGCGCTTTCCGGCGCATCTGGCCGGGCGGCCCGATGCCCTGTTGCGGTTCTGTACCGAGATCGTTGATGCCACGGCCGATCTGGTGTGCGCCTTCAAACCCCAGGCCGCCTATTTCGCTGCGCAGCGCGCCGAAGAGCAGCTCGAGGCCCTGATCGCTCACATCCACGTGCGGCATCCCGGCGTGCCCGTGATCCTCGATGTCAAACGCGGTGACATCGGATCCACTGCGGAGCAATACGCCCGCGAGGCCTTCGAGCGCTACGACGCTGATGCCGTCACGGTCAATCCCTACATGGGATTTGACACCATCGAGCCATGGCTCGCCTGGCCGGGCCGTGGTGTGTTCCTGCTGTGTCGCACCTCCAATCCGGGGGGCGCCGATCTTCAGATGCTGAAGGTGGACGGCGAACCCATCTTCGAGCGCATTGCACGTCTGTCGGCCGGCCCCTGGAACCCCACCGGTGAACTCGGTCTGGTTGTGGGCGCCACCGTGCCCGACGAACTGGCTCGTGTGCGTGCGCTGGCCCCCGATCTGCCCTTGCTGGTTCCCGGGATCGGGGCGCAGGGCGGAGACATTGAAGCCACCGTGCGTGCCGGCCGTACGGCGCGCGGTCATGGCATGGTGATCAATTCTTCGCGGGCCATTCTGTACGCCGGACGGGGCGAAGACTTTGCCGATCAGGCACGTCGCGTTGCGCGCGAGACCCGCGATGCGATCGAGGCCTGCCGCCACGCCGCATGAGAGTCCTGATCGCTGAAGACGATTCGGTTCTGGCCGATGGCCTGAGTCGCGCGCTTCGCGCGAACGGCTATGCGGTCGACTGGGTCGGTACAGGCGAGCAGGCCGATGCCGCGCTGAGTGCGCAGCAGGCCTATGACCTGGTGATCCTGGATCTGGGTCTTCCCGAGCTGCCCGGTCTTGAAGTCCTTCGCCGACTGCGGGCGCGCCGCTCGCTCGTGCCGGTTTTGATTCTCACCGCTGCGGATTCGGTCGAGCAGCGCGTGAAGGGGCTCGATGTGGGCGCGGACGACTACATGGCCAAGCCCTTTGCGCTGTCCGAACTCGAGGCTCGTGTCCGGGCTCTCGTGCGCCGGTCGATGGGCAGCGGATCCTCTCGGGTGCAGTTGGGTGCGCTGGTTTTCGAGCAGACCAGCCGCACGGCCGAACTCGGTGGACAGACCCTGGAACTCTCGGCCCGCGAAACCGGACTGCTCGAGGTGCTCCTGCAACGTGCAGGCCGGCTGGTCAGCAAGGAGCAGATCGTGGACCACCTCTGCGAGTGGGGTGACGAAGTCAGCACCAATGCCATCGAGGTGTACATGCACCGGCTGCGCAAGAAACTCGAAGGCGGAGGCATTCGCATCGCGACCGTAAGGGGTCTGGGCTATTGCCTGGAAAAGCCCCTCGAGACACGTCCTGCAGCTGTGGACGCAGCGCCGTCGGTGGGCGCATCAAACCCTTCAACGGGCACGCTGCCCGACCGACAGGAAACCTGAGACCGTGGCGAGTTCGCTCGCTCCGGCCCGTCGGGTCGCCCAGCGCTGGCGCGAGCGGTTTGCTCAATCCCATCCGCACGAGGAGCAACGCTCCCTCTTTGGCGAGATTCTCGACTGGATGTTCTCGCCGATGGTGCTGCTGTGGCCCCTGTCGGTCCTGCTGATCCTGCCGCTCGCCCGAACCCTGGCTGATGCGCCCTTTGATCGGGCCCTGTACGAACGAACGGAAGGTTTGGTCCGGCAGGTGCAGCAGATGGCGCCCAGAGGCAGCCTCACGCCCCCCCGCAGCACAGCCCCGCAACTGCTGCCCGGCATGGTGTCCGCCACCGACGAGGGGCTCGTACTGCAGGTGATTGCCCCGAGCGGCCAGCTGCTTGCGGGCGTCGCTGACTTTCCCTCCCCGGGGCTGTACGACTTTCCGGAGCCCGAGCGCATCAAGCTGCGCACTGTGACCTATCGGGGAACCGACATGCGTGTGGGCTACGCCTTCGTCGATGATGGTCGCCATGAAGACGGCGCGACCACGCTGGTTCAAGTGGCCGAGCCGCTGGACGATCGCAATCTGCTCACCAACGAGATCATCAAGGGCGTGATCTTTCCGCAACTGCTGATCCTGCCAGTCTCGGTGCTGCTCGTGTGGTTTGGCCTGTGGCGAGGACTGGCGCCCATTCGGGCCCTGCAGCAACGGCTGCGCGAACGGGCGCCCGATGACCTCTCACCGGTCGATCGACGCGGCACACCTGAGGACATTGCCCCGCTCATCGATGCCTTCAATGAGCTGCTCCAGCGCATGCACCTGAACCTGGAGAGTCAGCGGCGTTTCATTGCCTCTGCGGCACATCAGATGAAGACCCCGCTCGCCGGAATGAGAACGCAAAGCGAACTGGCCCTGCGTGAAAGCGATCCGCAGGAGTTGCAGCAGATCGCGCTCGGATCGCAGCGGGCCACCCACCTCATCAGTCAGCTGCTGGCGCTCGCCCGCACCGAAAGCCCTCAGCAACTCGGCCCACGCTCACCCATTGACCTGGTCGGCCTCGCACGCGAGACCCTGATGCCCTGGATTGATACCGCCCTGCAACGAAGCATCGACCTGGGTCTGGAAGCCGCGCCCGGGCCCGTGCTGATCAGCGGCCATGCCGTACTGCTGCGTGAACTCATCAACAACCTGGTCGATAACGCGCTGCGCTACTGCCCACCAGGGTCAACGGTCACGCTCAAGGTGCAGGAATCCGGCGATACGGTCGAGCTCGTCGTTGAAGATAACGGCCCCGGCGTACCACCCGGGGAGCGGGAACGGGTGTTCGAGCGCTTTTATCGCGTGCTTGGGCATGAAGCGGATGGCAGCGGCCTGGGTCTGGCGATCGTCAAGGAGATCGTGGATCAGCACGATGCCACGGTCAGCCTCGAGCAAACTCAACCCGGAAGCGGGGCCTGCTTTCGGATTCGTTTTCAGGCCTTTTGACGCCAGTCGGGTCTCAGGCTAAAATCTGCCCCCTTTGGCGAATTAGCTCAGTCGGTTAGAGCGACGGAATCATAATCCGCAGGTCCGGGGTTCGAGTCCCTGATTCGCCACCACAACATCACATGACAGGGCTGCCGATCATTTGGCGGCCCTGTTTTTTTTGTTGGGCCCTGTTTTCCAACCTGTTGATCTCTTCGCGCAGGACTCCCCATGACGACCACGCACAAGCCCCTTTCCCCTCACAAGCGACGCGCCGTGCTGGGTGCCTCGGGTGCGGCCATGCTGGTCCAAGCCGCAGGCCCGGCTTTCGCGCAGACCGGCTATCCCTCGCGGCCGGTACGCCTGGTCGTGCCTTTCCCGCCGGGCGGCCTGATCGATCAGATGGCCCGCCTGATGGGGCCGCGCCTTGCGCGCGAACTTGGCCAACCCGTGGTCATCGACAACAAGCCGGGCGCAGGCGGCAACCTCGGCGCGGCCGAAGCCGCGCGCGCATCCGCAGACGGCTACACCCTGCTGATGGCCTCCCCGCCGCTGACCATCAGTCCGGCGCTCTACCCCAAGCTGCCCTATCGGCCCGAGCAGATCATGCCGATCGGTATTGTCGGGCGGGTGCCCAACGTGCTGCTGGTGAGCAGCAAGAGTCCGCTGCGCTCGGTCGATGACCTGCTGCGAGCGGCCCGACAGGCGCCCGGCAAGCTCAACTACGCATCCAATGGCAATGGCACCTCGCTGCATCTGAGTGCCGAGTTGCTCAAGGCCAGTTCAGGCACCTTCATCGTGCACATCCCCTATCGGGGGGCTGCCGCCGCAGTCACAGGACTCATCGGCGGTGAGGTCGACTTCATGTTCGAGAACCTGCCCTCCGTTCTCGGTCAGATTCAGGGGGGTGCAGTCCGTGCGCTCGCCGTGACCACCGCGACCCGCAGCAAGGCGCTGCCCCAGGTACCCACCCTCATCGAATCGGGCCTGCCCGAGTTCGATGTGAGTGCCTGGTACGGCATGGCTGCACCGGCCGGGGTGCCTGCGCCCATTCTGGCGCGGCTGGGCGAGGCACTTGAGGCCGTTGCCAAACAGGGCGATCTCGTCACTGAGATGGAATCCAAGGGCGCCACCGTGGGTTGGCTCGACTCAGCGGCCGCCAACCGCTTCATGACGGCCGATGCCGCGCGCTGGAAGCGTGTGACCGAACGGGCCGGGATCCGACTGGAATCCTGAGCTCGCGCACCAAAGGCGAGGCCTCTAAAGGCGTGCCCCCGGCAATCGCCAGCCCTGCCTCACGGCCAGCATGCGAATGCCGGCGGTGAGGGTGAGCGTAATCAACATCACCGCCCATTCCGGCCAGCCGGCGCGATCGAGCCACAGGCAGGCCCAGCCACCGATGAAGGCACAGACCGCATAGGGACGCTGATCCCGAAACACGGTGGGAATTTCATTGCAGACGATGTCTCGCAAGACGCCCCCAAAAACGCCCGTGACCACGCCCATCAGCACCACCACCAGATCGGGCAACCCGGCATCGAGCGCAAGCTGAACACCCGAGGCCGTGAACAGGCCAAGGCCGATGGCATCGGGCCACAGGATGGCCCGCTCGGTAAGCGCCAGATGGCGGGCGCGCATCACCAGCATGGCCAGCAGACACAGGGCCAGTACGCCCCAGAGCATCTCGACATGCTGCACCCAGAAAAACGGGCGGCGATCGAGCAGCAGATCGCGCAGCGTGCCCCCCCCAAATGCCGCCAGAAAGCCGACCGCGCAAATGCCCACGGGATCCATGCGCTTGCGAGTGCCCTCCAGCACACCCGCCAGTGCGAAGGCCGCAGTGGCGGCGACCTCCACGCTCAGGCGTGCCAGATCAAACCAGCGATCGGGCGGCACCGCAGACTCCACAGGAAAGGGCGAGCGTCATGTCGCGATTATCGCGCGAGCCGACCGCAGGCCACCGTCTCACCGGATCGTGCTTGATCCGGTGGAGCTCAGGCAACGGATGGCTTGCCCCGAGCGCACAGGAATCACTGCGCCTCGAGCTTGATCGACCGGGCGATGGTCCTGAACTTCGCGGTCTGCGCCTCATACTCCCGACGCGCTTCATCCAGCGACATCATGGCAGGCACATCGCCACCGATTTTCTGCAGCGAAGCCTTGACGCCCGAATCCGACATGGCTGCAGCCAGCGACTTGTTGAGCGACTGCACCACAGGCTCAGGCGTGTCCTTGCGAACAAAGAAGCCCGTCCAGGTGTTGAAGGCGAAATCCTTGACGGACTTGCTGTCATTCACGGTCGGAAACCGGCGCAGGAATTCGGCCTCGACCTTGCCCGAGGGCGCCATCGTGGCCAGGACCTTCAGTCGACCCTGGTCGGCCAGGGCGAGGGTGTTTTCGCCGACCACGAAAAACGCGAGGTCGACATTCTCACCCCCCATGTCCTGAAACATCGGCGCGCCGCCCTTGTACGGAATGTGGGTCATCTCGGCACCGATCAGCTGGGCAAAGTGCGCCCCCACCACGTGGTAGAACGAACCGATCCCCACGCTGCCATACGACAGGGGCTTGCCTGCAGCAGACTGCTTGCGCGCGAGTTCAACCAGTTCATCGATGGTGTTGGCCGGCAGACCCTTGCGAGCCAGAACCGCCATCGGAAACGCACCGATCATCTGCACCATGCGCCAGTCTTCGGCCTTGTACTTCACCGAGGAGAGCACCATGGGGGTGAGGATGAGTTCATTGGGCGAGCCCTGGTAGAGCACATGACCATCGGCCGCGGTGTTGAGCACTTTCTGAGCGGCCACCGAGCCCCCCGCTCCCGCCAGGTTTTCGACGATCACGGGCTGGCCTACCCCTTTGGAGAGTTGCGGGGCCACGGTCCGGGCGATCACGTCGGACAGTCCGCCCGCCGGATACGGCACCATCAGACTCATGGTTCGCGAGGGGAAATTCTGTGCCACGGCAGCACCGGCCATGGCCAGCATCAGGGGGAAACATGCAAGGCGCGTTGCGCGCAGGAATCGAGTCATGGGAATCCTCCGGGTTGGTGTGGCAGGCATCCTAGGGCTCGCATGCACTATATTGCCAATGCAAATTATTTGATGAATTGATGCGTTCAATGCATCATTTTTCGTCAGGCGAATCTTCAATCTCGCCTTTCGCGTTCAGCATCGCCTTCTGCTTTTGCGTTCAGCGTCGCCTTCTGCTTTTGCGTTCAGCATCGCCTTCTGTTTTGAGCACGACATCCGTCGCGCGTCGACATCTGAATTGCGCATGACCCTCGTCCAACTTCGCCATCTCCTTTCGCTCGCTCAGACCGGGTCGTTTCGGCGCTCGGCCGAAGCGCTGTACATCACGCAACCCGCACTGAGTCGAAGCATTCAGGCGCTGGAATCCGAACTGGGCCAGCCCCTGTTCGATCGGGTGGGCCGTCGCACCGAACTCACGGCTTTTGGTCAGGAAGTTCGGATCCGTGCGCAGCGGCTGGTGGCTGAGGCCGAGCATCTGCGAGAGAGCGCCCTGCGCAACAAGGAGGGCCAGGACGGCCGACTTCGTCTGGGCCTCAGTTCAGGACCGGCCGCCGTGCTGGCCCCGGCGCTCATGCGTCAGATGGTGAGCCGTCATCCTGGGGCCCGGCTTGAAATTTTCCAGGGCCAGTTCGAGCAGCTCGAGCTCGCCCTGCGCGATAGACGACTCGATGCGCTGGTCGCCGATGCGCGCCTGATTCCGCCCTCGGCCTCGCTGCAGATCGAACCCGCCGGAGAATTGCGAGGCGCCTTCCTGTGCAGGCCTGGCCATCCCCTGGCCCGAAAGCGAGCCCCGCTGCGATTTTCCGCCCTGCTCGAGTATCCGCTCATCACCTCGTTCCTGAGTGACGAGATCAACCGGATGCTGCTCGAACGCTATGGCCCTGAGGCCCACCTGGAAGACCGCCTGAGTGCCCGGTGCGAAAGCCTCGACACCCTGGCCACCGTGGCGCGATCAACCGACGCCATCATGCTGGCCGTCCGGGCTGCTGCACCCGACCTGCATGAACTCGCGCTGCGGCCTGCCCTCAATCTGGGCGCACGCTTTGCCCTGGTGACCCTGCCCGGCCGCTCGGAACCCCGCCTGCTGCAGGTCCTTCGCACCCTGATCAAACGGACCCTTCACGACTGACAGGCGCCATGCGCGCGAAGGCGCGAGAACAGATCCGGCGTACCTGAAGGCAGGGGAACAGTCCATGCGGGCCCGAGGGCATGACCCAAGCCCTGCGAGCCCGAGGGCATGGGTAGCAAGCCCGAGCGGCCCATGCCAGAATCGACGCCCCCTGCAGTGTTGGACTAGTCATGAATTCCTCTGCTTCACGTGTCGGCCTGATTGGCCTGGGTGCAATGGGCGCCGGGATGGCCGCATCGCTGCGACGCGCCGGGCATGTCGTGCATGTCTTTGACGTGCGCCCTGCGGCCGTTGCGCAATTTGTGCAGGAGGGCGGTCAAGCCTGCGCGAGCCTCGCCGAACTGGGTGCGGCCTGCGACGTGATCTTCAGCGTGGTGGTCAATGCGACGCAGACCGAAGCGGTGCTCTTTGGTGACCCTGCACGCAGAGCCCCTGAACGGGGTACC
>Ga0255099_1001034_pt1 | contig 10150 bp, 9 predicted proteins | sample Colum_Colum_RepA_2_FD_188451 | JGI IMG/M metagenome (GOLD analysis project Ga0255099, IMG submission 188451) | Freshwater microbial communities from Columbia River, Oregon, United States - Colum_Colum_RepA_8d | ecosystem: Environmental > Aquatic > Freshwater > River | place: USA: Oregon...
GAGCGGGTACTTGAAGACAACGATCTCAAAACGCTCAGGATCGCGCAGATGGAACGACAACTTGTCGACCAAGATGCGGTCAAAGATGCCCGTGTCTTCGTTGCCCATCAGCGTGGGCTGCATTGAGCCTGTCGGGATCTTGTACGCCTCGACGACGAAGTACTTGAGCATCACCGCCATGACGATCGCCATCGTCATGGCCTCGATGTTGTCGCGCCACGGGCGTTTGCGCGCCGAAGCATCGAGCGGCGAGGAATCAGGTGTCTGCGTCATCCGAGGCTACGAGGATAGCCATTGCCGGATGTCTTGAGTAGAAACATGCCCACGATGCAAGCGTCTTTGTACGACCAGCAGGCGCGTGCCGCGATGGTGCGTCGCATCCAAGCACTCCATGCAGACAGCCCGCGCAAATGGGGCAAGATGACGCCGGCCCAAATGCTGGCGCATTGCCGTGTGGGCTTGGAGGTGGCGTTGGGCGAGCGCAAGCTCAAGCGCGCGTGGCTGGGGCTCTTGGTGGGCTGGTTCGCCAAGCGCGTAGCGCTCGGCGACAAGCCGCTGCCCAAGAACTTGCCCACCGGTCCCGAGTTCCTGATCCGTTCACCGCGCGCGTTCGAAGTCGAGCGGCACGCTCTGTTGGAGGTCTTGGAGCGTTTCGGAGCTCAGCCGGCCCAGATCGGCCAGTATCCGCATCCGTTCTTCGGTGCCCTGACGGCCCACGAGCATGACCGGCTGCAGTGGCGGCATCTTGACCACCACCTGAGCCAGTTTACTTGACGCTCAGTCTTCCGAGCCCTCGGCGTCGTCGCCGCCCAGCACGGCCAAGAAGGCCTTCTGCGGGATGTCGACGTTGCCGATCTGGCGCATGCGCCGCTTGCCTTCTTTTTGCTTCTCCAAGAGCTTGCGCTTGCGCGTGACGTCGCCGCCGTAGCACTTGGCGGTCACGTCCTTGCGCAGGGCCGAGATGGTCTCACGGGCGATGATGCGCGCGCCGATGGCGGCTTGCAGCGCGATCTCGAACAAGTGGCGCGGGATCTCCTTGCGCATCTTCTTGATCGCTTGGCGGCCGCGGAACTCGGCTTGGTCCTTGTGGACGATCGAGGTCAGCGCGTCCACTTCCTTGCCGTTCACCAAGATGCGCAGCTTGACGAGGTCCGCTTCCTTGAAGTCGGAGATGTCGTAATTGAGCGTGCCGTAGCCCCGCGTTGAGCTCTTGAGCTTGTCGAAGAAGTCGTAGATCAGCTCGGCCAGCGGGATGTCATAGATCAGCTGCACGCGCGTGGGTGACAAGTGTTCTTGACGGATGTAGTCGCCGCGGTGGTCGCTGGCGATCTGCATCACATTGCCGATGTGTTCGGACGGCGTCATGATCGAGACGCGCGCCATCGGCTCCATGATCTTCTCGTACTTGTCCGGCGTAGGCAGCTGGCCGGGCGAGTGAATCTCTTGCGTCGAGCCGTCGGCGAGCACGATGCGGTAGTTCACCGTCGGCGCCGTCTGGATCATGTCGATGTCGTGCTCGCGCTCTAGGCGCTCTTGCACGATCTCCATGTGCAGCAAGCCCAGGAAGCCACAGCGGAAGCCGAAGCCCAGCGCTTCCGAGGTCACGGCCTCGTGGCTGAACGAGCTGTCCGACAACGAGAGCGTCTCCAGTGCTTCGCGTAGGCTCTCGAAATCACCGGTGTTCGTCGGGAAAAAGTCCGCGTACACCATGTGCATCGGCGGACGATAGCCCGGCAACATCTCGACCTTCGGGCCCTTGTGGCGCGTCATCGTGTCGCCGATGCGCACATCCGAGAGCTTCTTGATGTTCGAGACAAAGTAACCCACTTCGCCCGGGCCGAGCTCGCCCGTGCGCTTCATCGACGGCGTGAAGCGGCCGATGTCGATGGCCTCGTACACCTTGTCGGTGCCGAGCATGTGGATCATCTCGCCTTCTTTGATGGTGCCTTCCATCACGCGCAAGTAGACGACGATGCCGCGGTACTCGTTGTAGGCCGCGTCAAAGATCAGGCAGCGCAGCGAGGCGTTCGGATCGCCTTTGGGCGCCGGCACCATGCGCACGATCGAGTCGAGCAACTCCTTGACGCCCATGCCGGTTTTGGCCGACACGCGCGAAGCATCTTCGGCTTGGATGCCGATCGAGTTCTCGACTTCCTCCGCCACTTCCTCGGGCCGTGCGTGCGGCAGGTCACACTTGTTGATGACCGGCACGATCTCCAGATTGGCCTCTACGGCGAGGTACGCATTCGCGACGGTCTGCGCTTCGACGCCTTGGCTGGCGTCGACCAGCAGCAGCGCGCCTTCGCACGCTTGGAGCGCCTTCTGGACTTCGTAGTTGAAGTCCACGTGCCCCGGCGTGTCGATCAGGTTGAGCTCGTACTTCTGGCCGCCGACCTCATGCCAGATGGTCACGGCGGAGGCCTTGATCGTGATGCCGCGCTCGCGCTCCAACTCCATCGAGTCGAGCAACTGCGCGCGCATGTCGCGCTTGTCGACGGCACCCGTCACTTCCAACATGCGGTCGGCCAACGTCGACTTGCCGTGGTCGATGTGGGCGATGATGCAAAAGTTGCGGATCAGGTTGGTCGGCTGCACGGTGGTGGGCTCCCGCCTAAGCAGAAGGGGCGAAGAGGGTACCCGAATCGTCGCAGAAGCGCATCAATGTGCTTGTGCGTGCCGTGCGGCCAGCACGCGCTCGGTCCACGCCAGCATGATGCTCGACAGCAGGAAGACGCCGTGGATGATCACTTGCCACATGATCTCGTCATTGCGTACGGGGATGGTCTTGTCCTGTCCCACGGCAATGAAGGTCTGCAGCAGGTGAATGCCGCTGACTCCCACTAATGACCCGGCCAGCTTGACCTTCATGGTGCCGGCATCGATGTGATCCAGCCAGTCCGGCTTGTCGGGGTGGCCATCAATGTCCAAGCGGCTGACAAAGGTCGCGTAGCCGCCGATGATCACCATCACCAACAGGTTGGCGACCATGGTGATGTCCACGAGGGTCAGCACGCCAAGCATGATCTCGGTTTCGCCCAGCGAGCCGACATCGTGGATCATGTGCCACAAGTGCTCGGCGAACTTGTAGGCGTACAGCACGCCCGCGACGATCAGGCCCAAGTACAGCGGAGCCTGCACCCAGCGGCTGGCGAAGATGAGGCCTTCAAGGAATGACTGACCCTGGCTAGAGGGTGCATGCTTCGTGGGGTCGGACATGCCCAGCATCTTGCCGAGCAGGCCTGCGCAAACTCAAGCGTGTCTCACACAGACCGGATGGCTTCCGGAAGCAATCGCGCTAGTTCACGCAGGGCCCGCCCGCGATGGGAGACCGCGTCTTTGTCGTCGGGTTCAAGTTCCGCAAAGCCGCGGCCTGTTTGCGGATGGCCGGGTTCGTCAAAGACGAACAGCGGGTCGTAGCCAAAGTCACGTGTGCCCCGCGCGGCGAAGGCAATGCGGCCGCGGGCCTCGCCGCGCACTGACAAGGCCAGGGATCCGTCCGGCCGCGCCAGAGCGAGGACGCACACAAAGCGCGCGTTGCGGGCGCCGTCAGGTACATTTGACAGTCGCTCAAGCAGCAAGGCGTTGTTGGCCGCGTCGTCACCGTGACGGCCGGCAAAGCGCGCGGAGAGCACTCCTGGTGCGCCTTGCAGCGCATCGACTTCCAGTCCCGAGTCATCGGCTAAGGCCCACATGCCCTTGGCTGTCGCTGCTTCGCGCGCTTTCTTGGCGGCGTTGCCTTCAAAGGTGGGAGCATCTTCGATGGTGTCGGGAATACCACCGACTGCGTGCGGCACGACCAGCTGCACGCCGAGGTGCACCAAGCGCCGCTCCAGCTCGGCGAGCTTCTTCTTGTTGCTCGAGGCAACCAAGATCGGCGGCAGAACGCTCACAGCCCGAGTGCTGCTTGTTGTGCGGCAAAGATGGTGCGGCAGCCAGCTTCGCCTGTGGTCAACATGGCTTGCAGCTCCGTCGCCGAGAAGGGCGCGCCCTCCGCCGAACCTTGCACTTCGACAAAGCGGCCATCACCCGTCATGACTAGGTTCATGTCGGTCTCGGCTTGCGAGTCTTCGGCGTAGCACAGGTCGCACAGCACCTCGCCCTTCACCACACCCACAGAGACTGCGGCAAGCGCGGTTTTTAGCGGGAATCCACGCAGTAAACGCTTCTTGTCCAACTGCGTGAACAGGTCGTGCAGGGCAACCCATGCGCCGCTGATGGCACAGGTGCGCGTGCCACCATCGGCTTGAATCACATCACAGTCGACCCAGATGGTGCGCTCGCCGACTAGCGACAAATCGACCACGGCGCGCAGCGAGCGACCAATCAGGCGTTGGATCTCGACGCTGCGTCCATCTTGCGCGCCCTTGTCGCGCGCTTTGCGCGTGTCGGTCGAGCTCGGCAGCATGCCGTACTCGGCTGTCAACCAGCCTTTACCTTTGCCCTGCAGGAACGACGGCACGCCTTCGACCGCCAAGGCGGTGCACAGCACGCGTGTCTCACCAAAGGACGCGAGCACAGATCCCGGTGCCTTCTTGGTGTAGCCGCGCTCAAAGCGCAGCGGTCGCAGATGATCCGGGAGGCGTCCGTCAGAGCGTGTCATGGGGAGCGACTGTAACCAACGCTTGCACTGTCTCCAACGCCATGTGCCGCGTATGGCCGTGCGAGTCCACCAAGATCAGCCCTTGGTCCAAGTCCAGACCTTGCAAGCGTCCGCGCACTTCGCTGTCAGCGCCGCGCGCTGCCACATAGGCCGAGCGCAACGCCAAGGCGTCGAGGAAGTCTGCACACACTGTGTGTGCTGCGTGCTCCAGTTGCGCCACTCGGCGCGGCAAAGCCTCCAACAAGGCCGATTCCACAGCGGAGAGCGTGGTCTCTACACCCAAGAGTCGCAGGCTGGTGACCGGTCGTTCCTGCATCAACGCCGCAGGGAACTCGCGCTGCAGCAAATCGATGCCCACACCAACTACATAGTGCGGCGCGCGCGGATCCAAGCCGCGCGTTTCGATGATGACTCCTGCGAGCTTGGCACCCTGCGCATCGACGACATCATTGGGCCACTTCAGCCTGCAGGCCTGACAACCACAGGCGCGCACTGCGTCCCATGCCGCGAGCCCCGCCGCCATCGTCAAGCCTGCGCCCGAAAGCGGCTGCTGTGGCAAGAGGCAGACCGACATGTACAAACCTTCGCCTGCCGGACTGTGCCACGCAGCTCCACGGCGCCCGCGGCCGGCCGTTTGCTCCAGCGCCACATGTGCGTCTCCATGCTGTGCCTCGCCCTGCGCCAACGCTCGGAAAGCGCACTCGTTGGTGGAGTCCACACTGGGATAGCGAAAGACGCGCATGGTGCGTGCAAGGTACGATCCGCAGCATGCAGCAGGAAGGACCGGTCGAGGCCGCACTCGCCAATGTGAAGAACCAGAGCGTCGGACCAGGCACGCTGGGTGAGCTGGGCATGTCCGAGTCGTACCTGCGCCGCGTGGCGGAAAGTGTCACGCGCGAGTCGTTCGAGGACCACTACCGCATCGTGGTCGAGGCGCAGCCGCATGCACCCGGTGCCCACGAGCAAGCTGCGCCGCAAGGCATCTCCGTGGCGATGGTGGTGGTCGGCGTGATCGTGCTGGTGCTGGCGGGCCTGTTCGTGTTGCGCAGGAGGGGAGCATGAAGCTGCATGCTGCGTGGAGTGCGACTGTGCTGCTGGCGCTTGTGGCGCGTGCGCCGGCGCAAACGGTGTTGGTGGAGCGGCCTGCTTTGCCTGCTGGTATGGCCGAGCGGTTCTTGGCGCAGACCGAAGAACGCCCGTATTTTCGCGCGTTTTTGCAGCTGGATCCGCTGCTTGGTCAGCCCACCAAGCCGGATCTCTCGTCCAAAGAACTTGACACAGCACTCTTGGTGCACAAGCGCCTTGGCAGCGAAGGTCTGCTGTCGACCACCGCGCGAGCGCTGGCCGCTCTCGACCTTGCCGCCCTCCCTCCCGACCAAGTTGCCCCGCGCCTGGCGCGCGTCGGCATCCCCGTCGATCTGTGCGAGCGCGTAGCCCCCGGCATCTTGTCTGAGCTCCACACGCGTCTTGCGCCCCAAGCCGGCACCAACGCAACAGAAGCGCTGGACCTGCTCTGCAAAGAGCTCGCCTTCCGCGCTTTGCCGTGGACGCCGACGATCGCTGGCTTTGAGCTGGCAGAAGAGACAGGTGAGCTATCGCTGAGCCGCGTGCGTGTGCAGTTGCCGCGACCTGATGATTGGCAGGCAGAAGGGGATGGCGGTGCTGTGGATCTGGTGCGCAGCTTGGCCGCGGCCATGCCCGAGCTCGACTTTGTGGTGCACGCGCAAGCGGATCATGTCGATGCGTTGGCCCAACTGCTTCAAAGCTGGCCGTCGGCAAGGCGCGAGCGCTATCTGATCTTCCCGCAGGCGCGCACTGTCTCTCAATGGGCGCAGGACGCCGCCAAGTACGGCTTCGCGCAAGGCGAGGGCGGTCGCACCGGTTGGTTGTTGGCGCCGCGCTATGCCTCGCGCGGCGAAGAGCTAGGCACTCTTGCTCCGGGCGATGAACTCGCCACTCAGACCTTTCATGCGGCTGGTGCGCAGCTCGCGCGTTCGCCGCTCGTCTTCCAAGGCGGCAATGTGCTGTGCGCCCGTGACCCCAAGACCGGCGTGCGCTGGTTGCTGGTGGGCGAGGCCGAGCTGCACCGTAACATGGCTCTGGGGTTGTCGCGCGAGGCCGCCTTGGCTGCTCTGCGGGGCGAGTTTGGCTGCCAGCGCACGCTAGTGCTGCCGGCGACCAGTTTTCACATCGACATGGACCTGACTCTGCGTGTCCACGAGGGCCAGTTGGTGGCCTTTGTCCCAGATACGGGAGCGGCCTCGCGCGCGGTTTTGGAGTGCGGATTCCGGGGTTTGGTGGCCGGTGGTGCCCTGACGGCGGCCGAGGCGGAGGAGGTGCGCGGCTTCCTTGCCACCAACCGCACCCCCGAGGCGATTTCCAAGCTCAGCGAGGGGCTCGCCCGCGTCGCGGTGGGCCCCGGGCAGTTCCCTCTGGCGCTGGCCAAGCACTTTGAGTCCGGCCCAGGGGATTCCGGTGTGGGCAACCTGCAGCGCGTGCTGCTAGCCGTGGATTTGTTGGTGGCAGAGACGCTTGCTGACCCTCAAGCGGCGGGTATCGACGCGGCAACGTCCGTCTATCTTCAATCGCTGCGTAAGCGCGAAGTCGAGCGCATCCAAGTCGCGCAAGCCCTTGCCAAAGAAGGCTTTAGGGTCGTTGGTGTGCCTTCCCTTTCGGCCGGTCGCCGCTCGCTGTGCACGATCAACGGCCTGCACGCCCCGGGCGTCTACCTTATGCCAGCAAACGGCGGATTCTTGGCGGCATTCGATCAAACCGCCCAGCGCGTTTGGGAGGCCGCTTTGCCCGGCGTGAAGGTGCTACCGATTCGCTGCGCCGAAACGCAAAGACGTTCCGGAGCCTTGCACTGTGCGGTTTTAGCGCTGCCCAAGCCCTGATCCCAATTCAGAAGGAACCTTACGACAGACCGCCTCGTCTGTCGTGGTGTAGCCTTGGTGTATGAGATCTGTGGGAATGGGTCTGCGTCCACTCCCCACAATTCTGCGAACCTAGGTACACTCGGGCGCGTTCGGGACGGCGCAGGCCACCCCGCATGCTACCAACCAACCTCGGCTGCTCTCAACTACAGCCAGGGACTCTGGAACCTCTAGCCAACCTCTCAGGATGAACATGCTGACGAACTGGAAGCGGATGCTCGGCGCCGCGACGGCCTTGGCCGCGACGACCCTGTTGTCCACGGGCGCCCAAGCGCAAACCTGCCCCTCCGCCACGGGTCCCGACGTTATCGTCGGCGACATCAACGGCGTGGCCAACTACACCGCCAACGGCACCCTGGAAGCCCTCTCGCTGGGCACCACCTCGTGCAACCTCGGCAACGTGTGGTTGAACTGGTTCTCGAACACCAACCAGCACCCCGTCATTGGTGGTTCGCTGTTTAAGTACAAGGTCGTTAACGGCGCCGGCCGCTTCGAGCAAGTGGGCCAGAGCTGGTTGAAGCACGGCTTCTTCGCCCTTAGCCAGAACCTCTGCTGCACCAACTGCAGCGCCACCGACGGTACGCACCTCGGCATCGGCTGCTCGGACCCCTACACCGCCGCTCGCAACGGCAGCCAGTCGGGCCTCGGCCCGAAGTGGCAGGTCAACGCCTTCACGGGCGCCTACACCTACCCGCCGGCCAACCCCGCCTTCTCCGGTTCGACGGCGCGTCGCCTCGAAGTGGCCGTCGCTGATTGCGAGTCCACCACCGGCACGGGCGTGCGCTACTTCGGCGAGTCGATGTACGTGACCCCGGACGACGCCGCGGCCGGCAACGGCACGAACAACGCGTCCTACCGCGAACTGACCTGCACGGGCAGCGGCTCGGCGTGGAACTTCGCCATGGTGGGCACGACCCAGCGTACGAAGCCCGCGATCCAAGCGTGGAAGGTCGTCGACCCGACCGTCCAGATCAACACGATCAGCATTCCTGGCGAAGGCCAAGTGCGCGCCGGCTACAAGGCGACGAACCTCGGCAATGGCATCTGGAACTACGAGTATGCCATCTACAACAACAATTCCGATCGCAGCATCGGCAGCTTCTCGGTGCCGATCGGCGCGGGCGTGACGATCACGAACATCGGCTTCCGTGACGTCTCCTACCGCAACGGCGACGGCGTCAGCAACATCAACCACGACGGTACGGATTGGCAAGGCACGGTTTCTGGTGGCGCCATCACCTGGTCCACGACGCCGTTCTCCAGCAACCCGAACGCTAACGCGATCCGTTGGGGCACGATGTACAACTTCCGCTTCGACGCCAACGCGGCCCCGGCCCAAGTGGCGGCGACCCTCGGCACCTTCAAGGTGGCGGGCAACGTGAACACGAACGTCGACGGCCCCGGTGGCAGCACCGGCCCGGTCAGCGGCGCGTTCTGCTTCGGCGACGGCTCCGGCCTCGCCTGCCCGTGCGCCAACAACTCGCCGGCTGGTGCCGGTGAGGGTTGCCTCAACTCGCTGGGTACCGGCGGCAAGCTGGCCCTCGCGGGTACCGCCAGCATTGCTGGTGACTCGGTGGTGCTGAGCGGCTCGGGCATGCCCGACAGCTCGGCTCTCTACTTCCAAGGCACCGCGCAAGGTGGAGCCGGAGCTGGCACCGCCTTCGGTGACGGTTTGCGCTGCGCCGCTGGCTCGATCCTGCGCCTCGGCCTGAAGGTCAACGCTCTGGGTACCTCGCAGTTCCCGTCGGGCGGCGACCAGTCGGTGTCGGTCCGCGGTCAGGTGACTGCCCCGGGTACGCGCATGTACCAAGTGTGGTACCGCAACGGCGCGGCTTTCTGCACCGCTAGCACCTTCAACCTGTCGAACGGCTACCAGATCGTCTGGGCTCCGTGATGCAGGAGGGCCACGCGGGGTAAACCGCGCAGGCCTCGTTTGGGCGGCCGCTGGGCTTTGGGCTCGGCGGCCGCTTTTTTTGGATCTCGTGATACTGGCATGGCCCGCGCGGGGTCAGGAAGCACGATTTTCGCGCTGGAGCTCGCAATACCGCCCTGGGTACGACGAGGAGGATCTGCGGGAGCCACTTACTCGTCCCTCAGCCGGTCTGCGTCCAACCCTCAACCGTGGGCTCAGGAAGGCCTGTTCCAGGCCTCGGCGGGGTACGGCTACTTCTTGGTAAGACGCGGGCGGGAGGCGCACTGTCTCGTCATTCCCAGATTGCTCGGGCGGCTCCTGCACACTCAGCAGGGCCAATATCACCTTGGCCTCCACTTCCCACTTCCGAGAGTCCGATACCCCTCTCAATCCGTCTGCGTTGCCCCACGCCCCGGACCAGATCTGCACCATGTCCTCCACCCGCACTCTGCGCAGCCTCCTGCTTGGCGCGTTCGTGTCTCTGTCCTCCCTAGCCTTCGCCCAATCTCCCGGCGATGTCGTAGCGTGGGGTGACGGCATCTATGGTCAAACTGCGGTTCCCGCTGGCCTAGTCCAGCAGGCGCGCGTTTCTGCCGGTGCCGGTCATACCCTTGCTCTCGGGCTGGACGGCACGGTCACCGCCTGGGGCCGCAATAACTACGGTCAGACCACTGTCCCGGCCACGCTAGGTCCCTGCCGCAGCAT
>Ga0255099_1001035_pt1 | contig 10147 bp, 25 predicted proteins | sample Colum_Colum_RepA_2_FD_188451 | JGI IMG/M metagenome (GOLD analysis project Ga0255099, IMG submission 188451) | Freshwater microbial communities from Columbia River, Oregon, United States - Colum_Colum_RepA_8d | ecosystem: Environmental > Aquatic > Freshwater > River | place: USA: Oregon...
TTTTTTCTTTTTGTGTGCTTATGAGGGATCATATAAATATACTACGCGCACAACCCCTCTCCCCGTCACTTTACAAGTCAATAGTTTATAACTTTGTAGATTGTCGTACGGGTTGAAGACTCATTGAGTTACTTTGGCAGGGGTGAGTGACTATGATGCACCCTATACAAGTACTCACATAGACTCAACGCTAAACACTAACACTTAAGCCGACAATAGTTTATTGAATAACATTATATAATTATCTTAAGTGTAACCTATTGATATCATTCAAGTAATAACCCTACAATGTACTCAAGTATTAATGCCATTAATCACAATAGTTTTAGTCTATCAAGACTCACAAAGTCATAGATAAATACAATTAAAAATATATTAAAAAACTATTGACAATGCGTAAAACGTACCTATAATTCAATCATCAACAACGCAATGAGGTACTCAATGAATACAGTTAAGACATTACTAAGTGACGTACGCAAGGCAAAAGCCGTCTTTGGATACGTTGCATATAACAATCATGATGGCATGTACATTCAATTAGTGAAAGCTGACGTACAATTCAACTTTAAAGACATGCCAAAAGATACGCCAGTGCAATATCGTTTTGACGGTGTAGAGTTACATATTAACTAAGGGGATGATTATGATTAAAAATACTTTACAATATCTAGCTACATTAGTACTATGTGCGACAGCAGGTGCAATACCTTTTTATATAATGCACGTTATGGGGGTTTTAAAATGAGCGTAAAACTAAGCAAGACTAGTAAACTCGACGGGATAATGTCTTGGAGTCTTAACGCCTTGGATACCTGCCAAGGTTCAATAAACCCAGTGACTAAAGAATTAGTACCGGCTTGCCAAGGGTGCTACGCCACAACGGGCAATTATCGTTTTCCCAATGTGAAAGCTCCAAGAGAATTCAATAAGCAAGACTGGCAACGTGATACATGGGTTAGTGACATGGTACTGGCTTTAGACTCATCAAGATATTTTCGTTGGTTCGATTCGGGTGACATGTACGATATTAGACTCGCTGAAAAGATTCTAGCTGTTATGACTGCAACGCCTTGGGTGAAGCATTGGTTGCCTACTCGCATGTATAAGTTTAAAAAGTACGAATCAGTCATTAATGCAATGCAAAAACTTGATAACGTTGTCGTGAGATTGTCGAGTGACTCGGTAACGGGTGAAACCGTACAAGGTAAAACAACGTCCACGATTTTCAGCGATACATTGCCAGTGGGTTCATTCGAGTGTAAGGCGTATCAACATGAGGGGAAATGCAACGGTTGCAGGGCATGTTATGATAAGGACGTGAGTGTTATTGCTTACAAAGCTCACGGCGTTAAAATGGCTAAAGTTATTAAAATTCTAAGTGTTAAGGGGTAATAAAATGAAAAAATATATAGTTACAATTGCATCAACAATCTACTATCAAGCGGAGGTAGAAGCTGAGTCAATAGAGGATATTGAAACCGACGCCCGAAACGGTGATTTAGATTTCACCACTTGGAGGGAATACGATATTGATTCGGATGTTCATGAGATTGTAGAGGTTAAGTAATGGATAAATTTTCAGCACGTGATAGAGTAGTGTTATTATTGTCACTATTCGCAAGGGAGCGAGATATTAATATCAGTATTACCGATGCTAAAAAGTACGGCTTAGCTCACCTAGATAAAATTGAAGCTGAATTACAAGAGGTTATTGACTTACAAAAGAGGGTAATGAAATGAAAACATTAAAAGAGTACTATGAAATGCCGGTGCTAGATACTAAAGTACGTGATAAGTTGCACAATAAACTGATCGAAACTATCTTAGACGATAAGGATAAGTATCACAATGATATCGCTGAAATGATAGATTATTTTATAACTGAACTAGGCAATGCTGATTTCATTAGAATGTCTGATAAGATACTAACTAAAAAGGAGGTACTATAATGCAATTCATTAGCAGTAATCCACGTACTATAAAGCAAGAGTCTAATGACTGTACCGTAAGGGCTACTAGTCTCGCAATTAATAAACCTTATCAAGACGTGCACGAGATTTTTGCTAAGCATGGACGGCGTACCGGTAAAGGGGTTACTTTAGCCACGTTAATAGCTGTTTTAATTGAGGTCACTAAAAACAATATGCAAATTGTATCGAGTCACGTTATAAGACGTGAAACCCTTGCAAGTTTTATTAAGACTCACCCGAAGGGTAAGTACGTGGTGATCAAAAGAGGGCATGCATTCGCTGTTATCGACGGCGTCGCACACGATGCACACTCGAGTTGTTGTGGTTCACGTTCGATTGTTAAATATGCTTACAAAGTGGGAGAATAACATGTATGATTTTGGAGAGTCACATCGCAAGCAATTCTTAGAAGAGGAAAAGGTTAACCGTAAGCATGAACGTCAAGCGTATTGGCTATTGCTTATCACTTCAATGTATGTTATTATTCACATGAGTTTATATTTATATAGGACTTACTTATGAAAATCAAAGCCATTGAAGTTAAGTTTATTTGGGAGGATGATAGCGACAATGAAGTAGCTAGATTCTTACCGGACAGGACGATGCGAGAGATTGAAATATTCGCTGATTATTGGGAGCAAGAATACGGTAAAGTGGAGGAATGATTATGTATTATGAAGAAGAAGTAACAAGAAAAGAATACGATAGACTGTATGATAATTATTTTGATCTACTCAGAGAATACGCTGAGCTAATTACATACTTACAAAGTAATGCAAGTGTTACTTATCAAGCATTTTTATCAGAGAAAGGGCTACAATCATGAAGATTTACCGTATATTAGACGAAGATAACAACTTATTTCGCATCGTGAAATGTGAATGGGAGAGAGATAAACTACTAGCACTTGACTCTCGCTTCAGATGTGATACAATAGTTATGCATAAAGTTTTCAACAAGAAGGATGATGCCTATACATGGGCTTACAATAAGGTAGGGGGGTGTTTATTATGACTGAGATATTTAAAGCAGGTACAAAAGTTAAGTTAAGAGATGATGCACCGGACGTACTAGCACACAATGCAAGAGAGGGTGAAGTAGTATGCTCTGCACAAAAGTTAATTACGTTACTTGTAAACGGTAAATATCAAGTATGTTATGCTGATCTATTGGAGGAAGTTAAATCATGAGATGTATTTGTTGCGATAAAAACCTAAGTGACTTTGAATCAACACGAAAGTCAATACATACTAACGAGTACATTGACATGTGCCAACGTTGTTACAGTACAATCGTTCGAGATGTACCAACACTTGAACGTGAGGACTTACTAACTAACGATGACAAAGAAGATACCGAAGAAAATTACAAAGAACTATAGACAAAGCTGTAATTCTATGATAAACTATTACTACTATAGTATACTATGAAAGTTAAAACATACTATATAAGTAAAAACTAACTATATAAGGAACTTATATGTTGTACTTTGAAGATACATTAGAAGCTGAACAATACGAATATCACTTTGCATTGTCTGATATTGTCGATAAGATTGAGATCTACGGATACGAGAATGTTATGCAAGACATCAAAGATTACTATCACAAAAGAATGTTTGACAAGATGTATGAATCAGAATTCTAAACATGATATTGTCGTTGATCTTGATAACTGGTTAAACTTTTTAGATACTTTACATGAAAACTTTCCTGCTATCTACAACGATCCTGATAGTGCGTTGATAGGGTTTGAAGCGGACTGGGAAGAATACAAAGTTATATTGTCTAGACTTAAGGAGAAGTAAGTGTATGATTTAAAACAACAATCTACTGTAGTACGAGCACATCAACCATGTAATACATGTGGTTCAAGTGACGCTCTTAGTATCTACAGTGATGGTCATACGTATTGTTTTAGCTGTCAGACTTCAACACAGCCACTCAGAGAGGCGATTGATGATACAGTAATACCTACCTATAGGGATAAAATTAAATTGAATACAGAGCGTTTTAAGGGCATTCCTGAGGATGCTACAGTAATACCGTTCACTAAACGAGGTATTGTACAGAAGACTTCAGAAGTATTCGGGGTCAGAGTAGATGATAACAAGATCTACTTTCCGTACTACGATATCAACGGTACTCTTGTAGCTACGAAGATGCGAGGAAAGAAAGAGAAGACATTCAGCAGTGACGGTGCATGGGCAGAAGCTACGTTGTTTGGACAGAATCTGTTCACCAAGGGTGGCAAAGCTATCACGATCACTGAAGGTGAGTTTGATGCGATGGCTTGCTATCAGATGACTGGTTCACGTTACCCAGTAGTGTCAATTCGTAACGGTGCAGGTAATGCATTGAAGGATTGTCGTGCTCAGTACGAGTACTTAGATTCTTTTGAGAAGATTGTTATCTGCTTTGATGCAGATGAGCAGGGCGTTAAGGCAAGCAAAGAAGTAGCAGAGTTGTTCGGTAGTAAGGCACACGTGTTCATGCATACAGGTACGACATACAAGGACGCATGTGATTACTCATTCAACAATGATACTAAGCTGTTCATTGAGAAGTGGTGGAACGCTGACAAGTACGTACCTGATGGGATCGTAGCAGGTTCTACATTGTGGGATATCGTATCAGCACCTGTAGAGAAAGCTGATGTGTTGTATCCTTACAACGGTATCAATGACTTGACATACGGAATCCGTAAGGGAGAACTAGTAACAGTGACAGCCGGATCAGGACTAGGTAAGTCACAGTTCTTACGTGAGATTGTATGGCACATCTTGAATAACTCACAAGATAACATCGGTTTGATGTTCTTAGAAGAGTCAGTCAAGAAGACAGCACAATCATTGATGAGCTTAGCAGTTAATAAACCATTACATTTACCGGACAATAATGCAACAGACGACGAACGAAGATACGCTTTTGATAAGACTCTTGGCAGTGATAGGCTATTCCTGTTTGATCATTTCGGGAGCACTTCTATCGATAACATTCTTAATCGGGTACGGTTTATGGCTCGTGGGCTTGATTGCCAATATGTTTTCGTAGATCACGTGAGTATCATTGTATCCGCACAAGAATCCGGTGATGAACGTAAGGCAATCGATGAGATCATGACAAAGCTACGCATGCTAGTACAGGAAACAGGTATCAGTTTGTTTGTAGTATCACACCTGAAACGTCCGTCTGACAAGGGTCACGAGGAAGGCGCAGCCACTTCACTTGCACAGCTGCGTGGTTCAGGTTCTATTGCACAGCTAAGTGATATAGTTATAGGACTCGAACGTAACGGTCAACACGAGGATCTAATGGAGCGTAACACTACGCACGTACGAGTGCTAAAGAATCGCTTCAGTGGATTGACTGGTAAAGCATGTCGCTTGTTGTACACACGTGGCACTGGTCGTATGATGGAGATGCCTTCAGAGGAATCTTCGTTATGATGTATGGCTTTGTATTCATCTTCGCATTCATGGGTGGCTTTGCTTATGGTTCACTGAACCACTACGTAGAGAACATGACTGAGTGTACAACTTATCGACAAGGGGATACAACGTGGGTAGGATACAGAGCTATCAGTAATGACTATGATCGAAGATGTTTTTGGTTAGAAGATAAGTTCCCTTCAAGGGTTAGACAGGGAGTAGAAGTTAATGGAAAAGACTATGCAATCAGACCTTAGTTTAGTTGATCGATTACGTAAACGTGCAGAGATACGAAGACAGATACCTAGTCGCAAGTCAGTACAGAACAATGAACATGATCGTATCTCAGACTTGTTAGAGGAATCTGCAGACGTTATAGAGAAGTATACTAAAGTACTGGAAGACATTGCTAATGATTATCCTGAGCTAAGTCACGACAAAGCAAGGATGCAAAACTTAGATCATATTAAGTGGGCTAAGAATGTGTTAAAGATGTTTTCCTGTAATGGTTTCTGTGGTGAGTATGAGTGTAAAGAGAATCAAGCTAACTGTAAAAGGATTAAGAAATGAAACTATATGATTTAAAGAAGGGCGATAAGTTTAGAATCATTGACGAAGAACCTAGAGTTCCGCCCGGTGCACCTGAGGCAGATCCTGATAAGGTATATTGGTTCGGTAGTATTGATGGCATGTATAGCTACTGCAAGGACGGAGATGAGCTTGTTCACTTCGCAGCTTGGACCGAGGTAGAACGTGTCGATGAAACGGAGAAATGAGAACATGAAACATAGACCATGTGGTAACGGTAAAGGTGACACCCCAAGACCTATTACCGATCGGGAACAATTCGATAGAAACTGGGATGATATCTTTAAAAAGTTACCGAAAGGGAATGTAGATGCTGAAGTGGACAGGGACAATCCTATGCCTGATCGGGATAGCACTAACAAGTCTTAACATCTATCCTTTGAATCTGTGGTTTGGGTTCATTGGTTCAGGACTGTGGACTTATGCGGGATTACGACAGCGGGACTATGCGTTATTCATAGTAGAATTTGTAGCTGTTCTAATGTATTTAGGTGGACTAATTAAACAAAGCATGGTATAATAATAGTATGAAGATTATACTTGATATTGAAACTAATAGTAAGCACGATGTTATATGGTGCTGTGTTACAAGAGACATTGAAACTAACGAGGTCAAGGTATGGACGGAAGTAAGTGGGTTACAAAAGTATTTGGATCAATGCGATTTGATTATCATGCACAACGGAATAAGCTTCGATGCTCCAGTACTCCGGAAGAACTGGAAAGTTACGATGAAGCTGAGCCAAGTGTACGATACGCTCGTAGCAAGTCGCCTGTTAAGTCCAAGCCTAGAGGGCGGTCATAGTCTGGCATCGTGGGGTACTCGACTTGGCTTTCCTAAAGACGACTTTAGTGAGTTCGATAATGGCGTTAGTCAAGCAATGATTACATACTGTATACAGGACACACTAGTAACACAGAAGTTGTATGAACATTTAGTCAGTGAATTTAACAACCAATGGTTTGATAAAAGGAGCATAGATCTTGAACACAAAATACAAACAATCATCTGTAAGCAAGAACAAAACGGATTCAAGTTGGATCAGCAAGGTGCTATCATACTTCTCACGGAACTTAAGAGTAAGCTTAGCAATCTTGAAGATGAATTACAGAGTGTATTTCCAACGAAAACAACTGAAAGATATTCAAAGAAAACAGGAAATCGTCTCAAAGATGAAGTCGAAGTATTCAACCCCGGAAGCAGACAGCAAATCGCCAGTCGTCTCCAAGAAAAGGGGTGGAAGCCAAGGAGATTTACCGACAAAGGACAAGCAATCGTCGACGAAACAACGCTCAACGAAAGCACGATCCCCGAAGCAAAGCTAATCGGTGAATACTTGTTGTTACAAAAGAGAATCAGTCAGATAGATTCTTGGTTAAAGGTAGTAAGCAATGACGGTAGGGTACACGGTCGTATTATAACTAACGGTGCAGTGACAGGACGTATGACGCACATGAGTCCTAACATGGCACAAGTACCTAATTCAGGTAGCGAGTACGGTGCAGAATGTCGTGCTCTTTGGACAGTAGAGAAAGGATATAAGTTAGTAGGTATTGATGCTTCAGGACTGGAGTTAAGAATGCTTGCTCACTATATGAATGATGATGCGTATACAAATGAAGTCGTATCAGGTGACATCCACACGGCTAACCAAAGGGCAGCGATGTTGGAAACGAGGAATCAAGCTAAGACGTTTATATATGCATTCCTCTATGGTGCAGGAGCTTCCAAGATTGGGAAGATTGTTGGTGGTTCAGCAAAGGAAGGAGAAGAACTCATCTCTAATTTTCTTAAGAACACGCCTAAGCTACGAGCGTTACGTAAGAAAGTGGTTCGGATACTGGCTGAGAAAGGAACGCTACCAAGTCTTGATGGACGTAGGTTACAAGTTAGGTCGGAACATTCCGCACTCAACACGCTCCTTCAAGGTGCAGGTGCAGTTGTCATGAAGCAAGCGTTAGTGTTGTTAGATAAGAAACTTAAGTCAGCGAAGATTGATTACAAGTTCGTAGCTAACGTACATGATGAGTGGCAAATAGAAGTAGAAGAAGCAAGAGCAGAAGACGCAGGTAAGTTAGGAGTTGAGTCAATAGCTGAGGCAGGATTAATCCTCAACATGAGATGTCCTCTTGCCGGTGAGTATAAAGTAGGTAACAATTGGAAGGAAACACATTGATGAATGAGAAGTTAAAGCAGTGCGTAATGGAGATGCTAAGAATGGGTGAAGACCCTGAAGATATTCAACTGTCTTTAGAGCACGTTCATACTAGTCTCAAGGGAATAAAAGAGTATATTCCTAATCATGACGTGGCAGATTTCTATCGTGCCTACAAAGATGCGGACTTCAGACCATGAACATACCTGAAGACGTAGAGTTGTTAGTAGGATTAGGTGTTGATAAGGATGATAAGTTAGTACTTGCTACTTATCTAACTCTTGAAGAACTTGAAGAGTTTCTCGAAGACTGTTTAGATATAGTAAGAGAAAAACAATTGTCAGAAAGCTTTACATTGCAGTAAAATGTGGTATAATATATGTGTAGTATCAATTACTTGAAAGGAAATTCAAATGAGCGTAGTTAAAATTAAAGGTGAATTGTTTTGGTCGAAGTGGATGAAGGAATTAAACACTAAGTTTAATGCTAACAATGATCGCTTTGAAGCTGTAGTAGCTAACATCTCTGATGCTGACGTGAAGAAGTTAACATCATTGGGTATCAAGATTAAGAACAAAGAAGGTCAAGGTAATTACATTGTAGGTAAGAGTAAGTATGAGTTTGCTCCGGTGACACCATCAGGTGAAAAGGTAGACATCAACGACATCGGCAACGGTACTGAGGTAGAAGTTGATTTGTCTTCTTATTCACACCCTATGAGTTCTTTACATGGTAACGCACCGTCGATCAAGAAGATCACAGTTACTAAGTTAGAGAAGTACGAACCTGAAGCTGTGGCTATCGCTGACATTGACGATGACGACATCCTCTAAGAAGGCGTTGATTGATGCTGATTCTCTAGTATATGCTATCGGTTTTTCAAGCAAAGACATTGAAGAACCTTTAGCTAAATGGAGACTTGATGAAGCGATCAATAATATTCTTACTGATGTAGGTGCTGTTGAGTATGAGGGTTGGATTACCGGGAAAGGAAACTACCGTAACGACATCGCAGTCACAGCACCTTACAAAGGTCAGCGTAAGACAGAGAAGCCTGATCACTATGATGCCTTGAGAGAACACATGCTAAAGAAATGGAAGTTCCACAAGACAGAAGGTATTGAGGCAGACGATGCAGTAGGCATAGCAGCTTATGCTGTACCTGAAGATGCAGTTATCATGGTACATATAGATAAAGACTTGAATCAATTCAGAGGATGGCACTATAACTACAGGAACAAAGAAACCTATTATGTTACAGAGTTTAATGGATTGAAAAGTTTTTATACTCAGATACTAACAGGAGATAGAATTGACAATATCATCGGTATCAAGGGAATTGGTGCAGTTAAAGCGGAAAGGATTCTTAAAGAATGCAAAACAGAAAACGAAATGTATCTTGCTGTACTCGAAGCATACAAAGGAGACTCGGAGCGAGTACTGGAAAACGGACAACTCCTGTGGCTACAAAGGGAAGTAAACCAAGTTTGGCAACCGCCTCAATTGTCTACGTCGAGTGGGTCGATGCAGTCTCAGACGGAGGATGGGAAGACGATATCAAAGTAGACATACATCCTGTCAGGACTATCGGTTACTTAGTAGCTGAGACTAACGATGGGATCTGTCTAGCGTCTACAGTATCAGGTGAGATGAGTAACGCAAGGATGCATATACCAAAGTCATGGATCGTGAAACGAAAGGAAGTTAAACTTGAAACCCCAGTCAGCAAAAGCAAAAGGAAGAAACCTACAAAAGTGGGTGAGGGATAAGATACTCAGCAGCTTCCCTACGCTACAGCAGGATGATGTAAGAAGTACTAGCATGGGTGCAGGTGGTGAAGATGTACAACTAAGTCCGGCAGCTAGAGAGTTCTTTCCTTTCCAAGTGGAGTGTAAGAACCTAGCAAAGATTGCTGTATATAACTACTACGAACAAGCTAAAGAACATGGATACCATCAACCGGTAGTGTTCATTAAGCAGAATCAAAGTAGACCACTAGC
>Ga0255099_1001044_pt1 | contig 10091 bp, 2 predicted proteins | sample Colum_Colum_RepA_2_FD_188451 | JGI IMG/M metagenome (GOLD analysis project Ga0255099, IMG submission 188451) | Freshwater microbial communities from Columbia River, Oregon, United States - Colum_Colum_RepA_8d | ecosystem: Environmental > Aquatic > Freshwater > River | place: USA: Oregon...
GTTGTTGTTGATGCCCATATCACTCCGCTGACCTCGATCGCAGCCGAGTTGACAGCTCCTTGGCCAGCCGATAACGGCAAATCCTGGGTGTCGTCCAAAACGTCCAGTGAGCTCGCAAACATGATCCCGGCCAACAACCAGAAAGTTGCTGCCTTGTTCGGTCTCGGGTTGAATACCGATGTGACCACGCTCGTACCCATGGCCACGATCAAACCCAACAACTCTGCGTTGGATACGGCAAACGCCTATGGTCGAGCCCTGGCGGTGTTGTCGGCTGCGCAGAACAAGAATGGCAATTTGACACCAGCCACGTTGGCGTCCAGTATCACCCCGATCACCCCGATCACCCCGTCCAGTTCCACCACCTTCCAATTCAACGAAGAGGTGGCGGCCCAGTTGAAGACCGCCACCGAGGACATCCTGAGTCTACGACTCATCAATCCGGCCCATGCTTACGAGATTCAGCAAGCCACCACAGGCAACCCGTCAGTGGCTGTCGATTTGAAATTCACCCAAAGCAGCTGGAATCTGACACCCTCGACGAGACCCTCGGTGGACCCTGCGGCCGCCTTCGGCCAGACGGTTTACACAGTGGCGACGACCGATCAAGCGGCTACGAGTTCCAACTCCAACACCCTGGTGCTAAAAAACATCGCCCGGTCTGACATCAACATCTTGTTGAGTGGAGACGATGCAGACGCTTTCATCCATCAGTGGGATGCAACCCAAGGAACCATCAGCCTGATTTTGCGCTCTGATGCAACGGGGGTGGCGCATGCCGACCAGGCCCAGCGGATCAATACCGCCAAAGCCTTGGCTCAAGGCCGAACGGGATACAACTACAAAGTCACCTTGAAAGTCACCGCCGATGTCCTGGGCACCACAAGTACCGAGGACGACCTGTCCAGCCAGCAGGACTTGGTTCTGACCGTGAGGGACGTCACCAGACCTGTCATCGCGCTCAAAGAAGGCGTGACAACGCCTACGCTGGTCATCAAGGCCATCGAGGGCGTTCTCAAGCCATCGACCACTTCAACCGCCCCTACCGTGGGAAAAGGCGCTGCCACCAGCACAAGCGGTTTTCTGGATGTGTCGGGTCTTGCCACCGCATCGAATGACCTCGATGTGCGCTACAAGGTCCACATGGTCTTGAAAAACAAGAGCCCTGGTTCGACCCAAAGTGTCGACTTGACCATCGACAACTTCAATCCTGTCGATCCGCTGGTTATCCAGCTGTCCGACAGCCAGATGAAGGCGCTGGGCGATGGCAATGTCGCCATCATCACCACCATCGTGGCCAAGGACCTGGCCGGTAACACGTCGACGCCCTTCACCCTCAACAGCGACGAAAAAACCATTGCTTTCAAGCTCGATACCACTGCCTTGGCCCCCACGGTGACGCTGGTAGGTGATGTCGTCACCTACCAGGGCACCACCAAGGTCCACACCTCGGCGACCCGACAGGTGCAGTTGCGTGATCTGGAAGTCGGATCCCAAGTGAGCTATGCCGTGGACAATGGGGCTGTGGTTGACTTGCCCCCCCTCATGGGCACGAACACCAGCGCCACCTTGGACCTGCCAACGCTGGGCAATGGGCCCCACACTATCCAGGTGACGCAGACCGATGCCGTGGGCAACCAGAGTATCGCCACCACCCTGGCGTTCAACCTGGTGCTCGATGTCCCCACAGGGGTCGATGGCGAGATCACCCAGTTCGCCCTGCTGGATCCGGCTACCCAAGTTAGCACGGAAGCCGACCCCCGGTTGTTTTGGGTCAACGACAAGGAGTTGCCGACCCTCAGTGGTGTGGTGCGCGGCACCTTAGGGGCCAACACACTGGTTTGGCGCGTGACCAATGCCGCGGGCGTAGCAGGGAGTTGGAACACGATCACGTTGACGGATGCGCAAAAGACCACGCTCCAAGAGACAGGACAACTGACCTGGCATGTCACGCCGTCTTCTCTGGCGACTGGGGCAGGCCTGTTGAGCCTGGGGCTGCGGAACGTTTACGGCCAAACCAATATCCTGAGCACCCGCGCCTATGTCTATCAGGACGATCTCGCCTTGCCCGAACCGGTGGTGTCCTGGCTGAACGCCTTCGAATCATCCACCACCACCCACACGGCCACCGCCACTCCCACTGTGAAAGTGACGGGGCTCAAACCGCACGCCATCGCGCAATATCAATGGCTCACCGGCAATGATGCGGCTGAGTTGCAGCAGACAGATTGGACGACCACCCTCAGCCGTCCCGCCACTGAGGGCACGTATTACCTGTTCGTCCGACAAGCAGATGTTCTGACGGGCAAGGCCAGTGCACCCACCCACGCGTTAGGCATTGATCTGGTCACCTCTGGCCCCAACACTATCCCGGCTGAGGGCCTGTATTACGAGCCGATCGACGGACTGACGCCAACCGCCACCACAATCACCCGCACCCCATTGGCCGACCCCACGACCTCAGGCGACATGGGCGATTTGCACCCGGGGAGAACCGTGGTGGTGAACAACACCTGGCGGGATGCCGATGTGGGCGGCACGCTATATCTGCGCTGGGGCAATGTGCTGAAGACGCACACGATCACGCAGGAGGATTTCAACACCAGCAAGATCTTTGTCGAGTTGACCCCAGAAGAGATCCTGAATCAACCCGGCCGCACCACGGTGCAAGCCTGGACCACCGACTTGCTGGGGCACACGAGCTCGGTGACATCGCGGGTCTTCACCGTGGACCCCGCTTGGGTGGCGGGCACGCTCACCTCGGTCAATCCGGTCGAGGCTGCGGCACCGCAAGTGGCGGAGTGGACTACTCGCTCTTCCGTGTCGTCTGACTACGCGCTGGACACGGACAACACGTTCAACCTGGCTGAAGTCCAAAACGGCGTGAAGCTGAAAATCCAGCTGCCCTCGAAAACCGCTACGGACATACCCCTCATCTGGGCGAACCAGCCGTCATTCAGTGGCAAAGCCTTCAAGCTCACACTCCAATCCAAAGAGACCACGAGCACGGATTGGATCGCGGACGACACGCTGACCTCCCTCAGTTTCACCGCAAGTCAAATTCAGCTCGATGCAACCGGCCAATGGGTCGAGTGGACCTTGCCGGTGACCCTCAATTCCGCGCTATGGCCTCGCCATGAAGAGGCGCAGCACGATTGGCGGGTGGTGGTGGAGAATTATGCCTACGGACTGACAGATGCCCGGCGGCAGATGGAGACGGCGGCTTTCCGGGTGATGGTCGACCTCAAGGCCCCCGGCGGGGTGTCGCTGGTGGTCTCGGACACTTCCAACGAGGTGACCTTGGGGTTGAGTCAACCGGTCTTGACGGTCACGGTGAACTACACCGGCATGGCGGTGGGCGATGTACTGGTGTTCCAGTCCACGGTAGTGGGGTCCACGTCAGGACCCCAGACCATCCTGACGCACCGGCTCACACAGGCCGATATCCGAACCGTGGACGGGGTGAGCACGGCGCAAATTCGACTCGCCCGGACCGCCATTGCCACCGACGGCGACCACCGATATGAACTGGGCCTGGTGGTGTCCGATGCGTCGGGCAACAGCAAGAGTCTGTCCAGTGGCGGGGCGCCAGTCGTTATCGTGGATACGGAGGTGCCCGAAGCGCCCACACTGACCTGTGCTGACGGACAGGATGTGTATCTCAATGCAAAAGAAAACTTTGTGGATGTCGTGGTCACCTGGCCTGGTGCTGGGCGAGTCGACACCGATCAGGTCAGGTGGGTGCTGGGCGGGGCTGATTTCACCCAGGCCGTTTTGCACAGCGTCACCGATACCTCGGCCACATACCGGTTCCTGAAATCCGACCTGGGTCTGGAAGGTATCAAGGACTTGCGAGCCCAACTGGCCGATGCCAGCGGCAACTTGGGCGCGTATTCCAGCGTGCTGCCAATCGTTTCCGACTGGCAGGCCCATGATGCGCCCGCCGTGAAGTTGCAGGTGAAAAACAACAACCAAGCCGCATTGAAGTCTGGGGCCACCGTGACGCTTGATATCCAGGACGCTCAAATGGTGGCCGGCGACCGTGTGCAAGTGTGGGTGCAACAAGACGACACGAGTCCCGTGGCCTGGGGTGGCCCTATCAGCATCGGCGGCAGTGCCAACACCCGGTTGACGTCAATCGATCTGACACAAAACTGGCTGGCTGGGCAGTTCGGCAACACCAGCGGCGTGTTTCACGTCACCGCCACGGTGACCGACCTGGCGGGCAATGTCAGCGCCGTTTCAGCCAATTACGACGTGGTGGTTGACCTGACATCGCCGACCAATGCCGTCACCCCGAACACGCTCAAATTTGCTTCCACGTCCACAACCGCCGAGACGCACGCGGCTTTCATCACGGCCACTGCCCATCAAACCCTCACGCTGTTGCTGGATGCGCCCTTGCAGACCGCCTCGGGCGCTACCACCGCCGAGACCCTGTGGGCGCGCATCGTGTCCCCGGACAACAGCAAAACCACCGAGTGGGTCAATCTCAGCCCTTCCGTCCACACCACCGAAGGAGCGACCACGCTCACCTGGCAGACGAACCCCCAAGCATCCGACTTCAGTGGACTGGCCTTGTTACCGGGCAGCAATACCCTGGAGTTGGAGGTGCGCGATCAAGCGGGAAACATCGGTGGCACCCGTTTCTCGCAAGCCTACGTGTTGGACACGACGCCACCCAGCGTCACCATCAATGCGAACTCGCTGCATTTCGGCACGGACACGGCGCCCACGGGCATCGAGAGCTCGACACCCTCACTGGGAGACTTGCGTGGTGACCTCAAAACCAATGCCACCACCCAAACCCTCAGCCTGACCCTGAGCGCGGCCTTGAATGACGGCACTGGCAGTCCGTTGGGCTCAGGCAAGGAATACCTGTGGGGCTCGCTGGACCAAGGTGTCCATTGGGCAGACATCAGCCAGCACGTCACGGGCAACAACCTGAATTGGTCTACCGCCCTGGACTTCCAGAGCGATGCAGACCGGACGGCCAAATCCGGCACCTACCGGGCGCTGTTTGAGGTACGGGATGTCGCAGGCAACGCAGGGGCGCGTTATGAAGCCACCTATGTGCTGGACCAGGCGGGACCCGTTGCACACCCCATCCAGATGCAATTGGTCACGGACACCGGTGCAGACAACGCCAGCCGGCAAGATTTCATCACCAACAGCCCGACCACGGACATTCGGTTGACGTTCGATCAAGCCTTGCAGGCAGGCGATCGTGTTTTTGTGCAGATGGGTGCCGGTGCCACACCCCTTGACATCACTGGGCAGTTGTTTGACCTGTTCACCCAGGCCGGCGCCTACTTTGTCAGTGACCTGACCTTGCTCGCTGGCGTGAACACCGTCCAGGTCTGGGTGGAGGACGAGGTTGGCAACCGGGGCGCCGTGTTGAACCAACCGGTGGTCTACGCCGACACGGTGCCCCAGATGGACCTGGCTGGCACTGACGTGGCCACTCAAAACTGGATGATCAGTGCGACCGGGGCGGCGTCCCAACGCGGCCTGGGTTTGGGCGAGAACGTGAGTGTTTCTGGCCTCACGGACAGCGTGGGAATCGAACACATCCAGATCACCTTTGATGTGTCGGAGAGTAGCAACGGCAACAACGAGCGCTTGTGGATCACCCCCGGGGTGGATGTCAGTCTCAGCGGTTCATCGGCCACCCTCAAGGGGCTGCCAGTGGCAGGCGTGAGCGGCTATGTCACGGTAGACCCGGGCGGTGGTGCCGAATTGAGTCTTTACAAGACCACGGATGTCGCTGGCATGCACAAGGCGTATTTCTCGGCGAGTGAGGTGCAAAGCCTGTTGATGGGCTTGCGCTACTTCAACACCGCCAATGTCGAAGCCGTGACAACGGGTGACCGCACTTTTCAGGTGCAGTTGTTTGACCGTGCGACCAATGCCTCCTCCGTCCAGACCGCGACGCTGACCCTGACTGCCCGCCCAGGGGGCGATACCTCGGGGGCTGGTGCAACAGACGACACCCTGACGGGCACGGGCGGCGACGACATTCTGTTTGGCCTGGGGGGCAACGACATGCTGTCGGGCAACGATGGCCGCGACACCCTGTCGGGAGGAACGGACCACGACAACTTGAACGGGGGCGCGGGCGATGATGCCATGACCGGCGGTAGCGGTGAGGACACCTTGAATGGCGACGATGGTGACGACAGCCTCACGGGCGGTGTGGGCCATGACACGCTGACGGGCGGCGCCGGCCATGACACCTTCGTTTGGCTCAAAGGCGATGCCGTGTCAAGCACGGGCATTGCCGGCACCTTGGCGGCGCCCATCAAGGACCGCATCACAGACTTTCTGTGGGACACCGAGACATCCATGGGAGACCACTTGGACATTTCCCGGCTGCTTGAAAACTACAGCGGCAGCAATCTGGGCAACTGGGTCAAGTTGGTCGAGAACAGCGTCTCGTTCCAGGATGGAAAAACAGGCGCGCGCCTCACCCTCGATGTCAATGGCTCGGCGAGTGGCGGCGCGATCCAGGTCATTGAACTGGAAGGGGTGACGCTGGGGTCACTGACCGATTTGACAACCACTCAACTCATCAAGGTGCTGTGATGGCTGGACACCCCAACGACTCCGACGACAACAGCGCGATTTTTTGGCCGGGCTATGTGGATGCCGTGTCCAACCTGGTGCTCAACCTGTTGTTTCTCGTGATGATTCTGTGCTTGGCCATTTTTGTGTTGAGCCAACAGACCCGCAATCCACCCATGGCGCAGTCCTCTGTCCCCCATGAAACCCGCCAGGAAGAAGCGCGACCCGAGTTGAACACCAAACTGAGCACTGGCGGCAAAACCGATGTGGTGCAAAGGCGCGCCGAGATCGAGGTGCGCCCCTCACCTGTGGGCGATCTGCCCGGGGCCGTTCAGATCAAGTCACCGACCGTGTCCGATCAAGGCGTGTACCTGGAGGTGCATTATTTGGACGATGCGCTCGAGTTGACATCCGCTTCGCAACAGGCTTTGCGCCAACAACTGCAACCTCTGCTGCAGCAAGGCTACGGGCAATGGGAGTTGGTGGTCATCACCGACACCGCATTTGCCTCCATGCGACGCAGTGCCTTGTTGCGTCTGCTGCGGGTGCGCGACGCACTCCATGCGCCCGAGCTACCGGGCCTCAAAAGCAACACGCGCATCGATTCGGGAGGCACCCCTGCCACCACCGCGGTGGTTCGCCTGTACGGCCGCCGGGCACCAGTTGCCGACCAAGCGCCTACGACCCCGTCGGTTGCACCCACCACGCTTGTGCCTACCCGCTGATCACGCTCACAGAAAGACCGATGCCATGCACTCATTCCGCCCCTTTGCACTGAAAGCCCTGACCCCAATAGGAATTGTGTTGGGGCTGGGTCTGTCCTTCCGTCAGGACGTGATCGACTCCATCCTCTTCACGCCGCACCCGGCGATCGTGTTCATCATCTTTGGCATGAGCGCGCTGGGCATGCTCAATCTATTTTTCAACATGGGGCATTTGTGGCAAGACCACCGCCAACTCGCGCTCGTGCTGGCCCAGGACCCTTCACAGCGCGGCGCTGCTTTGCAAGCGCTGCATCAGGGTGCAGGGCGATTCGGCACCTTGGCGGGGCTCTTGGCTTCGCTGCCGCAGTGGGATCGTCAGGAGCACCGCCAAGCCTGTGAGGCTGAAATCGATCGCATCCAGTATTTCTACAACGAGGCCTTGTCCTTTCCGGCCTTTCTGAGCGGTGCGCTAGTGGGCATGGGGTTGGTGGGTACCTTCATCGGTCTGCTGGGTGCGCTGGGCGACATTGCCGAGCTGATCTCCGGCTTGAGCGCCATGGGCAACCAGAGCGGCAGCGTGACCGACATGTTTGCGCAACTGGTCAGACAACTGCAGAACCCGATGAAAAGTATGGCCACTGCGTTTGTGGCCTCGTTGTATGGGTTATTGGGTTCAATGACCTTGGGTTTTACTGTGTTCGCGCATCGCAAATATGTGCCCATCCTGGTCAACCAGTGGCGCAGTCTCACCGATCTCACCTTGCTGGACGAAGCGAGCGACCGCATCCCCGAAGGGGCCAGCCCGGCCGAGAACTTGAAAATCGTCCAGACCGAGGCCGAGCAATGGAAGCACCTGTTTTCTGAATTGCGCACCGAGCACAAACAACTGATCGAGCACAGCCAGCAGTTGCAGCAACAGTCCACCGACATGGTCCTGCAATTCCAGGAGCAGCAGCAGGCGTTGTTCAACCAGCAAGCCGTGCACCACCAGGAGTCGCTGCAAAGACAGGAAACCTGGCATCAGGAATTGTTGCAGCAGCAAGAGGCGCGCCATCAGGACATGCAACAGCACACGGCGCAGCAGGTCTTTCAGATTCAGAGTGACACGCGCGAGCTTGCCAAGGTGCTGCACGAGCGTAACGAAACCGATGCGCTTGTACGACGCGCTTTGGGAGAGGGCGAGCATTGGATACAGACCCTCATGCAATTGCAAGAGGTCGCCCTCCAGTTTGTTGCCAACGATCAAGAGCGCAGCGCTACCGAAATAGCGGCCACACAAGCGGCTACGGAATCCATGCAACGTCTGCTTGAGCGCCAGCAACGCGATGTGCAACAGCTGACACTGGAGGTGCGCGAATTGGTGGGTCAGATGCAACGGTTCGAGTCAACCGCCAGTCAGGTGTCCTTGGCCGTGTTGCACAGCGTCAACACCCATCAATCCGCCTTGCAAGACAGCGTGGCGAAGCTTCGCACCCTGATTGCCCTACAAGCCGATGGGCCTGGCGTTGCCGCGCCCACCCCGTGAGCTGCGAAAAACGAGATTGACTGACCCATTCAACTGAGTGGGGCGACTTTTTGTGAACCGTTTGCATTGAATTCAGGAGCCACATCATGGCCACATCGCCGACCAAGACCGTCAAGATTTCCCAAACTATCATGCTGGACATCGATTTTTCCAAGGTCGACTCGGTTCGCATCGTGGATGTCGACTTGCTCATCCTGCTCAAGGACGGACAGCGACTCATCGTGCCCGAGGGGGCTGTTCGCGCCATGATGGACAACGAGTTCTCCATCAATTTCAAGGGCCGCTTGTTCAGTGTGGCGTCACTGATGGAGTTGCAGACTTTCCAGGCTTTGCGTGTCACCGAGGTCGGCATTGCCAGCAAGCCCGCGTTGCCAGAAACCAGTACCGCTCCCGTTGCTCGCGACGTGCAACGGCTCGATCTAAGCGGCGACCTCGCCAACGAGTCCCGACAACAGGCGCCGACCCCGCCTGAGCCGATACCTGAGGTGAAGACCGCTCTGGTGTCTGCCGATCAACCACCGGCATCCCCCAAGGTCAGCACCGAAGCCGATGCCCAGGCCCGCGAGACTGCCAGCACGCTGGACCGTCAGGCGGGTGTCACCCCGTCCCAGTTGGTGATTGGAACCCTGACACCTGGCGCCGAGGAACGCCCCGGCGCTGACACTGCTTTGTCAACATCGGCCCTCAAGCCGACAGATTCGGCGGCACTGGTCACGCCCACCGGTTCTCTGGCCAGTGCGGCGACATCGGGTCTGTCGTCGATGTGGAAATATGCCATGGGCGTGCTGGGCGCCGGACTGGCCGCGGTGGCCGCACGAGCGGGCAGCCAGGCGGCGGAAACAGTGGCCAACGCCGTCAACCCGACCCAGGCGGCGGCGGGCGACATCACGCTCACCGGGGTGTTGGCCCTGGGCCCCTACCAGGAGGGGACCCAACTCAAAGTGGTGGTGCGCGGGGTGGACGCCCAAGGTAACTCCATCGATCTCACCAACACGACAATGGCGGTGGGTGCCAACAGCAGGTACAGCCTGAAACTCGACAGTGCCTACAACCGCTACACCGGCCCGATCATGCTGGTGATCAGGGATGGTGACTCCCAGAACGAGGGAGATTACCGGGACGAGGCCACCGGCCAGCTGGTGAACATGGGTTCGCTCATGCTGCGCGCCGTGAGCAACCTCAACACGGCGGGAGAGACGTCGATCAACCTCACCCCGTTGACCGAGTTGGCTGTGCGTGTGGCGCTGGCCGGGAGCACCGACCCTCAACGCGTGCCCAGTCAGGTCAGTATCAACAAC
>Ga0255099_1001056_pt1 | contig 10046 bp, 7 predicted proteins | sample Colum_Colum_RepA_2_FD_188451 | JGI IMG/M metagenome (GOLD analysis project Ga0255099, IMG submission 188451) | Freshwater microbial communities from Columbia River, Oregon, United States - Colum_Colum_RepA_8d | ecosystem: Environmental > Aquatic > Freshwater > River | place: USA: Oregon...
CATCTCCAGCGAGCTGACTTTGCGCATGGCTTCCAATCCAATGCGCAGCACAGGCAGATCCAACACCAACGCACGCTCGCTACTCAGGTCGAGGGCGATGGCACCCGCGCGTTGCACCACCCAAGCCCGCTCGACTTCGCGTCCGCCGTGTAGACGCAGTTCGCGCGCCGCTGCATACAGCACGCGTCCCACGCCGCGCGAGTCTGCATCCTCGTACTCCAGCAACACCGGTACTTCAGCCAAGTACCCTGCGACGCACCATGGCCGCTCCTGCGCCTGAGGACCGCGCATGAGGCGCCCCACATCTTCCGGTCTCACGATCCCGCCCGCTGCAAAGCGTGCCGCTTCACCGCGTGCGATGATGAGCACGCCGCGTTCTTGCGCTGCACGCAGTGCTTGCAGCAAGCGACCAGGCTTCTTGTCAGGCAGGCACCGTTGCCACCAGCCGAGCCAGGTGCCGCCATGCAGCTCGATCAGTTCCGCTTGCGCTACCAGTTGCGTGACCTCGCGTTCGCGTGCTTCGCTCCACGGGTCGTTAGGTGTCTCTGCGAGTGAGCACGGCTTCAGTTGCCCACTACTCAAGTCTAGGGCCGAGCTCTCGCCAAACGACAAGCTACAGCCGCTAGGGGCTGCATTGCGCCGCCAACACGCTTGCAGCTCGGCACTCGGGCGCCAATCCGGGCCCGCAACGATCAAGCGCCTCTCCATGGACTGCGCAAGGTTCGTCCATGCAATGCAGGCCAGCAGAGCCAGCAGCCACGATAGAGCTCGATGCGCGTGCATGATGCGGCACTAGTCGGGGTGTGGCCCGTGGTTTCGGCGGCGCGCCGTAGTGTCGTACAGATCGATCACTCTCTGCAGCGCCGAAAGCACGAGCACATGGCGAATCTCTCCTGCGCGCACACGCTCGGCCACGCGCGTCAGTGCTTCGGTGTAGACGACAATGTCCTCGCCTGCATCCAGCTCCAGATGCTCGCTCACCTTGTGGCAGCCTGTGGCCAACCAATGGTGGCACAGGTTGTCATGAAACGCGGGGTTGGGCTCCACGGCTCCCAAGTAAGTCCATGTGCGTGCGGCATAGCCAGTCTCCTCGCGCAGCTCGCGTTGGGCGGCGTCCGCGTGTGCTTCACCGCGATCGACCATGCCGCCGGGGATCTCGGTCGTGACGGTGCTTGTGCCAAAGCGATACTGCTGCACCAAGATGAGTTGCTCATCCTCCGTCAGTGCGACCACATTGACCCAGTCGGGAGTCTCGAGCACCAGACGATCCATGGGTTGCTGGGTGCGTGGATTGACCAACTTGTCCCAGCGCGGACGGAACAAGAGCAGTGACGGCTCATGCCGGCTGGAGAGTTTGGTCCAAGGCAGCGGTCTTCCCGCGGAGTTAGGCGATTCGGACATGGCGTGTCCCTACAATCGTACGCCTTCTATGCAGGCTACACATCAGGAAGACCGTGGCCGGGCGTACGCGGCTCTGGCGTGCGTGCAGCTCTTCTTTGGGCTGTTTCCGGTCTTCGGCAAGCTCGCCTTCGAGGCCTTTGCCCCACAAGCCGTCGCCGCATGGCGCATTGCGGCAGGGGCTGTGGTGTTGGGCGGTGTCGCGTGGCTCCTGCATGGCCGCGCGCTACTGCCGCGACTGCGCTTGGTGCCTTTGCTTGCTCTGACAAGTTGTCTTGGCATCACCATCAACATGGTGATGTACCTGGAAGGCTTGCATCGCACGAGCGCGACCACGGCCACCTTGTTGATGGGCTTGATTCCGGTCTTCACCTTTGTGGTCGCGATCCTCGCGGGGCAAGAGGTGTTCCAATTGCGGCGCGCGAGCGGCGTGGTGGTGGCTCTGGTGGGCGCTACGGCCTTGCGTTGGGCCGAAGCCGAAGGCCAGTTCACGATTGACTGGGTCGGGTTGCTGTTGTTGATGGGCAACGCCTTGTCGTACTCGATCTACTTTGTGCTGACACGGCCGCTGGCCAAGGCCCATCCGCCGCTGGTCGTGATCGCGTGGATGTTCCTCTTCGCGTTGCCCTTTGCGCCTTGGCTTGCAGCGCGTGTGGAGGTGCTGCCGCAGGCTAGCTCTGCACAGTGGTGGTCGCTGGGCTTTGTGTTGCTGTTCCCGACGGTGCTGGCCTATTTGTTCAACGTCTACGCTTTGTCGCGTGTGTCCGCTTCCAGCACGGCGGTAGGCATCTACGCTCAACCGTTCGTCGCTGCGTTGGCTGGTTGGTGGTTGCTGGGTGAGACACCTACGCAAGGCATGCTGGTGGCCGCAGTCGGTGTCTTCGTGGGGCTGGCTCTCGTGCTGCGACGCTAGCTGACGCCTGCTTCGAGGCTACACTGGGCGCATGGAAAGCCCGCGTGTCCCCGAACATCCGCAGCGCGTGTATGCCTTGACCACCCGCTGGTCTGATGAGGACCGTCAAGGTGTGTTGAACAACGCGGCCTACCTCACGTTATGCGAGGAAGCGCGCCATCGGCTGTGCAGCGAAGCCGGTGTGCTGACCAACAACGAGTTTCCCTTTGTGTTGGCTCAAGCGAATGTGCGCTGGTTGTCACCCGGAGTCGGTGGAGCTGAGGTCGTGGTGGAGCTCTCCACGTTGGAGATCGGCACGACCTCCTTCACTCAGAGCTATCGCATCAAGGACCGCAACAGTGGTGTGATCTGGGCCGAATGCGAGGCGCGTTTGGTGGCTTGGGATCCGGCGACGCGCCGCAAGGCTCCCTTGCCGGAGGCCTTGGTGCGCGCCTTGCGCGGGCTTAGCGCGCGCTGACCTCTAGCAGCCACGCGGCTTCGCCTTGGGGATCGACGGGGCGCACCCAGCGGTAGGCCGAGCGTGTGTTCCATTCGGCCTTCCAGCGGCGGTGCACTTCGGTATCAGGGAACTGCTCGTCGTTCCTGTAGGGATACCCGCTCATGCCGTGGAAGGGCAGGGGCTCCACGGTCTCGGCGAGTGTGGTGTTGGGGTCGCGGTCCTTGGCCCAACCATCCAAGTAGACCAACCAATCGCGGCGCCAGCCTTCCTTGACGGGCGGAAGCGCCTTGCCGTCGAAACGCAAGGTGAGCGCATCACCTGCACCCAAGATGGCGTAGCGATCATCGACGCTTGTCAACAATTCTTGACAAGCGCCATAGCGTGTATACAAGCCCGGATGCTGGTTCCAGCGGGGCCGCGGGGCCAACCGCTCGAACTCAAACATCTCGGGAGCGTTGTCAGGATCCGCTTGGCCCGCTTCCAACTCGCGGCGCAGCGGCATGCTGAAGCCACGTCGCCACAGGTGCGCCGTGCTTACGGGCAACTCATGCGTTTCAAGTGCTGCATCATCGTTGTCGCACGCCAGTCGGATCTCATCCCAGTACAAGCGCAGAGTCGACAGCACGCGCACGCGCGGATCTTCGCGGTTCAGAATCGAACTGATGTCGACGATCATGGTCTTCGTCTTGCCGGCCGGGAAGCCCACCGGAGGTCCGGTCTCCTTCCAACCGCCGTTTCCATCGGGCACCAACAACATGGGAGGGAGGAACTGGATGCCTGGATGCCGCGCACTTGCCATGTTGGCCGAGGCGTCGCTCCAGAAGAACCAGCCCGTCATCACCAAGCGCAGGAGCTGCGCATCTTTGACCGCATCCTTGTCGAAGGACAGCTCCAGCCACCACGGTTGGGTCAAACCCGCAAACTGCGGCGGATGCAGCACGAACGGTTCCGCGTGCTTCCAGTCTTGTTGACCCAGCGAGGCACTCCAGTCCTTGCCATCCGAACCTAGTGCCTTGGGATGCACCGACTTGGTGATGGTGTGCGTGTGTGGCTTGGGGAACGGCGGAAAGCAGAACAGCTCGTTCGGGAAGATCTCCGAACCCACGGGGTGGTCGACCGCGATGAGCTTGGCATGATCCAGGTAAGTGACTTCGCGCAGCTCTTCCGTGAACTGCAGGACCAACTCGCCCTTGGAGTCAGGACGCAGCTGTTCGCCCTTCACCAGCACATACTCATCATGGTCCGGCGGTACATACATGCCGGGTGCGATGGGCAAGCCCAACGGCGTGATGCCGAGCACATCACTGATGAACTCATAGCGCTCGCCATTCCACGTATAGAGGAAGGGGCACGAACCAATCTGTCCAGACGGCTGAACAAGGCTGTTGAGCGCCGCATCGAAGTCATCAACGCCGGAGCGCGGTTCCAAGGGCAGGTCCAGCTGCGTGGAGACCACACCGTTCGGCCAGGTGAAGCGCAACACATCCAAGCGTTCGGCCATGCCGAGCGTGGCGAGTTGCGGCTCGCCACGCCAATAGATGCGGCGGTAGATGCCTTGGGCGCGGTACTCGAGCACTGCACCCACGGCGCGTCGGTTGTCGCGTGCACCGCGGTAAGACAAGCGCACTGCTTTGCCGCGTGGCCCGTTGTTCTTCCACCACACCAGCGTGCCGTTCTCGATCGTAGCGAGGTCCGTGCCGCTGTCGCCATCGAGGTCGGCGGCCGACCAAGAGCCGCCGAGCACCATGTCCGGCGGCAGAGTCCACGCGCGTTCAATGGCAGTACCTACATCCAAGATGCCAGCCAGACGGCCATCGTCGCCGCGCCACAGCACGTCCACAGCACCCGAGGCATCCCAATCGTGTGTTTGTGCCGCTAGGCCCACCGTCAGCTTGGTGGCACGCCGTGCACCTTGGCGCGGGACAAAGCCCTGCGCATCGTTGCCCAGCAAGAGATCGGGCTGCGCATCACCATCGTAGTCCGCTACCAACGGAGCAGTGTTGGCACCTGACCAGCCTCCATATGCGGCCTCCACGCGTTGAAAGCGTCCGGCGCGCAGAGAGTCCGCCAGCCACACACCTTGCGCGCCACCCAAGAGGATGTCGACGTCGTTGTCGCCATCGAAGTCCTCTGTGATGCACCACTCATACGCGCCTTGTTGCGGGAGCCCGGACTCTGCGCTGGCGTCGCTGTACTTGCCGCCCTTGCTTGGTTCGGCCGCTCCATCGTTGCGCCACACGCGCGCACCGAAGGCACCGCACAGCAAGAGGTCCAGATCACCTTCATGGTCGTAATCAACGGCCACAATGCTGCGCAGACCATCGGGCAGTGCAGGGAACTCCAGCGGGGACAGAGACCAGCCGCGGACATCGTCCTGCACATACAGCTGCAATGTGGTGCCAGCCTGCACCAAGGCATCCAAGTCACCATCGTTGTCGACATCGAAGGTGCACACGCGCTCCACGATGCCCTGTCCAGTCCATTTGACAAGGACGCTGCCTTCAAAGGTGCCGTTGTTGAGGCCGTAGGCCGCCACAAAGCCGCTGGGGGTGACGGCGTACATATCGATCCAATTGTCGCCATCCACATCGATGGCGCGCAGTTCCTTGGCCTGTGCAAAATCCGGCAAAGGCGTGCTGCGGCGCTCAAAGCGCACCGGCCCTTGCAACGCTTGGGGTCGGGTGCCGCCCGGCACCGGCGGTGCAGGACGCGCCAGAGTCCCGAGCATCATGCCCAATGGTTGCGGCAACTTGACACCTAGGGTCTCAAGCTCAGACCAACGCTCATTCAGCGGCTTGGCCAGATCCTCACGCCCATCGATCGTCAGGAGCCTCGCCAAACGATAGACGGCCGAGCAGTACCACAGCTGGCCGTTCTCGATGCCTACGCCGACAACGGCGCGGTACTGCGCCTCTGCTGTGGCGACGTCGCCAAGCTCATCGCACACTTCGCCCAGCGCGAGACGGTTCGGCAAGTCTTGTGGCACGGTCTTGAGCACACGCTCGAAGTTCGCGCGCGCGGCTGCGAACTGGCCTTGCTCCTTGAGGAATTGACCCTCCAAGTACAGCACCTGCGGCGCATCAGGGGCGAGCGCGCGCGCTGCCGTCAGGCGTGTTTCAAAGGCATCGTAGTTGCCATCGGCATACTCGAGCACAGCAGCGCGTACCCAGTCCTCCAACGGCACCTGCTTTTCGGCCAACAAGGGCTCGAGTGCCGCGCGCGCTTGCTTGTACTGGTCTTGGGCCATGAAGGCGGCCGCACGTTCACGCGCCAAGGTCTTGGCGTCGGCATCCATGGGGCGGCTGCATGCGCCCACTACCGAAAGCGCCAAGGCGGTGACGAAAGCGAGGGCACGCGGGGTCTTCAGCTGCTCGTACATGGGGGGATCCTCGCTAGGGAGGCTCGCGCCTCCACGCTTCGATTGCAAGTGCCTGTGGGCAGCGCCCTAGGCGGATGCCATAGTGGAGGCGATGAAGGCTCCCTCTTACAGTCGCGCCATCGTCGTGGGTGCTAGCTCCGGTATCGGGGCAGCACTCGTCGAGGCGTTGGTGGCGCGTGGTGTGCGTGTAGCGGCTTTGGCGCGGCGTGACGGTGAGTTGCAACAACTGGCTGCGCGCTTGCAGCCGCTGTGTGCCCAAAGCGGCGCGCGCTTGGTGGTGCGAGTGCACGATGTGGCGCACACCGCGGAGGTGCCGGCCTTGTTCGAGGAATTGCACACGCAACTCGGTGGAGTTGATCTGGTCATCTACGCTGCCGCGTTGATGCCGAAGACGGCGCCTGACGAGTACAACACGGAACAGGACCTAGCCCAACTGGCGGTCAATGTGGGCGGGTGCATCGCTTGGGGCAACGCCGCGGCGCGCTTGTACTCGACCCAGCGGCATGGAGTGCTCGTGGGCATCTCCTCGATCGCCGGTGAGCGTGGTCGCAAAGGCAATCCCGTCTATGGCGCCACCAAAGCCGCCATGAATCACTACCTCGAGGCGTTGCGCAATCGTCTCGCGGAGCGCGGCGCGCATGTGGTCACGATCAAGCCCGGCTTTGTGGCCACGGCCATGACGGCTGGCATGGGCAAGTTGTTGTGGTTGATCAGCGCGCCTGAGGCTGCACGCCAGATCTTGCGCGCTGTGGATGCGCGTGCGAACGAACGCTTCGTGCCCTGTCGGTGGTGGATGGTGGCCTTCGTCATTCGTTCCATCCCTTCCTTCGTGTTCAAGAAGTTGTCGATCTGAGTGGCGCACATGAAGCATGCAGCGCAGCGCTCGTTCGAATGGTGCGAAGGCTGGGGCATGGCCTTTGGCAACTATGCGCGCGTGTTGCGACCACGCAGCATCGACGAGTTGCGCGCTTGCTTGCAGTGGGCGCAGTCCGAACAGGTACCGCTCGCCTTACGGGGTGGCGGATGTTCGTATGGCGATGCCAACACCACTGCACGCGGTGCGGTTCTGGACCTTGCGCGTTGGAATGAGCGTTTGGACTTCGACCCAGCTACCGGTATTGCCGATGTCGATCCGGGTGTGACGGTGCGTCAACTGTGGCAAGCGATCCTTCCGCACGGTCACTGGCCGCGCGTTGTGTCGGGCACGATGTACCCGACCATGGCTGGCGCTGCCGCCATGAACATTCACGGTAAGAATGCTTGGAAGGTCGGCCCGTTAGGCGACAGCATTCTGGAGTTCGACTTGCTGTCGATGCGCGGAGAGTTGGTGATGTGCTCGCGTGACTCGCATCCAGAGTTGTTCCATGCGGCAATTGGCGGTGCAGGGCTCTTGGGAGTGATGACGCGTGTGCGATTGAAGACCAAGCCTGTCTCGTCTGGTGAGTTGTGGGTGCGCGCCAAGCGCACGCAGAGTTTGGCCGAGACGATGCAGTGGATGGAGTCACGACTCAGCGCTGCGGACTACCTGGTGGCGTGGCTCGATTGCTTTGCCCAAGGCGAAGCCAGCGGGCGTGGCGTGATTCACGAAGCACGCCATCTGCAGGCGGGCGAAGATGCTGCTCCGGCACGCACTCTCAGCGTGGCGCACCAAGAGCTGCCCGCCCGCATCGCAGGTCTGTTTCCGAAGTCCGAGGTATGGCGCATCCTGCGGTGGATCAACCACGCACCAGGCATGCGTGCGTTGAACGCAACCAAGCATCTGTTGGGTGAGGTAGAAGAACGTCAAGGCTGGTACCGCCAGTCGCACGCGGCCTTTGCATTCCTGCTCGACTATGTGCCGAACTGGAAGTGGGCCTACGGGCGTCACGAGCGGCATGGTCTTGTGCAGCACCAGTTGTTCGTGCCGCATGCTAAAGCTCTGGAGGTCTTCCTTGCTGTGTTGGAGCGCGACCGTCGCGCGGGGCACGCGAGCTTCCTTGGTGTGCTCAAGCGTCATCGTGCCGATGCGTTCCGCTTGACGCATGGCGTCGACGGCTGGAGTTTGGCCTTGGACTACAAGTTCGAACCGCAGAGCCGCAACGCACTGCTAGCTCACTTGGATGGGAACACGCGTCTGGTGTTGGAGGCTGGTGGCCGCTTGTACTTGGCCAAAGATGCAGTCATCGGGATGCACGATGCACGCCGCATGTGGGGCGACGCAACACTGGCTGACTTCGGCGCGCTGAAGCGGAGTCAGGACCCGCACGGCCTCTTGCAAAGCGATCAACACCGGCGTGTCTTTGGCCCGGCGTGGGAAGCATTGGCGTAAAGCCACGCGCGCCGTAGGCTGAGGGCGCTATGTGGTCCCTGTTTCTAGCGCTCGCACTGACCTTCGTAAGCCCACAAGAACCTGTGGAGACACTGCCCGCAGTGGAGTTGCGGCGCAACTGGCCTGAGCAAGGCTCGGTCGGGGTGGTGGAGACGCGCGGGCGTCTCGATGGGAGCTACACCTTGGCCTACCGTTTGGCGTGGGGGCCCACGACGGACGGTCGCGTGCGCCTGCGCTGCGAGTCACCGGCGCTCACACTCATTGACGGCATCTCAGCGGATAGCCCGCAGGTCAACATCGCCCGTCGCCAGCGTGAACCTCAGTTGCTGGTCTTATGTGATTTTGAGGTCGATGCGCAGGGCGCCTTCGTACAGGTGCTGGAACTGGATGCTGCTGTGCAACGCGCCTTGGAATCGTGTGTGCGCCGCAAGGTGATCAGTCTGGCGGAAGCTGATCGTCTGCGTGTGCAGCTGCTGGATCCGCGCAATCGCTTTGCCCTCGTCAAGCCCATGCGTGACTTGTGGGAGCAGTGGAGCGGTGCATGGCATGGTCGCACAGTGCGTGCCGGCGCCGGGGAGCGAGTCGAGCTGCAGCTGCCTATCGGCTCGGACAACACACCTTCGCCAGCTACACGTACGTGGACGCTGGTGTCGCACACTCCCGAGGAACTGTGCGTGCGCTTGACCACTCTGCAAGAAGGTGATGAGTTCACGCGCATTGTGCAGAACATCAGCAATGCACCGCTGCCGCCTGAGAAGCACCGCACGATCCTCTCGTGTCGTCGAGAGGTGACGACCGAAGCTGTGTTTGCTGATGGCTTGAGGTTGTTGCGCTACAACCACACCACGCAGGCACGCACGCAGTATGAAGGCGAGCAGGATCCGCGCCTCGAACAGGAATCGCGCAGTTTTGTCGTGGATTGGACTCCCTTGCCGATGGGCCCAGCACCCACCGAATCACAGCCGCACGAGAAGCAACCCAAGTGATGCGCACCGTACTCTCCACGCTGTGTTCGTTGCTTGCGTTACAGGTGTCGGCCGTGGCTCAGGATTGGTTGGTCGATCCCACGCCCTATGTAGCGAACGTCGTTTCCAGCGCTGATGAGGCGCGCATTGTGTTGCAGAACGGCTTGGTGCGCCGAGTCTTCACCACGCAGCCCACCGGCGCCACCATTGCGTTGGACCTGTTCGATCTGCCCGGCCAAACGCAACGCAGCTTGCTGCGCACGGTGAAGCCAGAGGCGCGTCTGGTCATTGATGGCGAGACGGTATGGGTCGGTGGTGTCCAAGGTCTGCCGTTGCACAACTACTTCGAGCCCGAGTGGATCCCGCGCTTGCAGCCGCTGGATGGATCCTTGCGCTGGACGGCGAGCTCGGTGGAACCGCTGTCTGCGCGCTTTGCATGGAGTCCGCGCTTGGAGTGGATGTCACGTCCTGCGGTGTGGCCGCCCAAAGGCGTCATGCTGACCATGACCTACGCAGGCGCGGGGCGTTGGCAGGGTGTGCGCGTGGTGGTCGAGCATGAGTGCTACGACGGTTTGCCGTTGTTGGCCAAGCGTGTGATCCTTCACAACGAGACGGGTCGTGACCTGCGTGTGCAGCAGTGCGTG
>Ga0255099_1001060_pt1 | contig 10026 bp, 8 predicted proteins | sample Colum_Colum_RepA_2_FD_188451 | JGI IMG/M metagenome (GOLD analysis project Ga0255099, IMG submission 188451) | Freshwater microbial communities from Columbia River, Oregon, United States - Colum_Colum_RepA_8d | ecosystem: Environmental > Aquatic > Freshwater > River | place: USA: Oregon...
ATTCTTCGGCCAGACCCGCCTGCGGCACGATATCGACGACTCCATGCAAGAATTGGCTGCCTCCATCACCCTGGCACGTGCAGCCGCCGTAGCAGAAAACGTCATGGTCACATTCTGCCGCAGCAGCGACGGCCAACACTGCCTGGGTCGATGGGAACAAGGCAGCATAGTGTTCACCGATGCCAACGCCGACCGCATCATCAATGACAACGACCGCCTCTTGTTCCGCAACGACGCGCCCAAGGCAGCGGGCAGCCTGAACTTCAATTCATTCCGCAACCGGCAGTACCTGCAACTGACGCCGCGCGGTGCGACCAACAGCCAGAATGGCAATTTTACCTTCTGCCCGACCAATGGCGATCCCACGCTGGCGCGCCAGTTGATCATCAATGTCACGGGGCGCGCCCGCCACGCGCGCGATACCGACAAGGATGGCATCATGGAAAACAGTCAAGGCAAACCACTGCTCTGCCAATAGGAACGACAAAGGCAATTATCAGGCAAGGGGAAACAAAGGAGGGGTCAGAACGCCCCACACTCAGCGCGCCCAGCAGTCCGTGGGAGCCTTGAGACCTTTCGGATTGGTGGCGCTAAAGGTAATTGTCAGCGTGGTGCAGCCAGTATCACTGGCTTGGTCGCCGGTAGCGGTAGCAACGATCTGATAGGCATTGCCGGTGGCGGAGTTGGGAGCAATCGACATGGTGTAATGGCCCTGATCGCTGGTAGTGCCACCCTTTACGATGCTGGCACTGGCACTGGCGCCGCAAGTATTGGAGTTACCAATCCCCTGTGCGTAGTAAGGGCAACTGCCACGGAAATTCTCCTGGGCCACCTGGATGGCCAAGACCGCTGCGACGGCATCGGAACGGCGGGTCTTGCGTTTGCTCTGGTTGTAGCTGGGTACCGCAACAGCGAACAGCAGTCCGACAATGCTGATGGTGATCATCATTTCAATCAGGGTGAAGCCGCGAAACTGCCGGCTGCCGTTTGCTTTGATCATAGTCATATGTCCGTGTGCCCCTTGCGCCGGCCCCTCGTTAACAACCAAGGGAATTGGTGGCGATAACCAGGTTGCGAGTGTAGTTGCCACCACTCTGATTGCTATACGAATACGTAGTGCCGCCGCACATGAAGCCGCTGGTGATACCAAAAGTCAGGCTTCCTGTCCAAGTGACACCGGGCGGCAACAACGCACTTATACACTGGTAACTTAGGCCATTGGCCGCCACCGTACAAGCGCCTCCATTGCTCATCGCTGCGGTCGACAACTTGCGGCTGCCTGAGGCGCTGACAGTTCCGGAAAACACAGCATAGGTCCCCGTGGCACAGCTGGTGAAATCATTACCGCTGCTGTCGTCACTGGTAATTGCGCTGTAGTTGAACTGGCTGGTTGTGCAGCTGATGCTGGACCGATCGTATTTGGCGAGCACGAATCCGTTCCAGCCATTGCCCCAATCGTAGACATCGCACTCATAGCCGCTTTGGTAATAGCTGGTATTCCAGGTGGATGCAGAGGTAATGCGGCAGTTACCGGAACCGTCCGAGGTTTGTGTATACATGGCAGCGGCCAGTGCAGCATTGGCGCTGGATTCCGTCGTGGTGAGCCTCAACACACCACTGATCAAATGGCGATCCGACGGTGGATCCGACGGGTCATAGGGGCATGCGGCCCTGTTTCCGTAGGTGTCGACGTCATAATGATCCATATAGCCATCGTTGAGGCAGATGAAATCGCCGGGCAGATTGGCAAAGAGGCCGCCAGTTACGCCATTTACGGTGGCATCGGTACGCGTCATGATGCCCTGGGTTTCACAGTTGCTGCCGTCGGTCAGCGAAGCAGACATTTTGCCGACAACGAAATCATGCGAGTGCTGGCTGCTGTCGCTCGGATCGGGCAACTCGGCTTCGTCGGCAATACCCTGGCTGTAGTAGCGCGGCAAACTGGAGTTACCAGTCACAGTTTCGACCCGCGTGGTGCCTCCATCATCTTCCAAAAAGTCCATACCGGCATCGTCGTATTTATAAAGCATGCCTCGATAGACGCGGCGAGCCGCAATCACCGGCATATCCCCGGTAATCGTTGTCACCGGATCGCCCACACAGATTTTGTCCTGCGAGGTATTGCCGCCGGCCAGCAGGATGCCGATATTTCCGTGCCAGCCGCCACCGATGTAGCAGGTGTAGTCAAAGTATTCATAACTGCCAGTGGCAGTGCTGAGTGCGGTGGTAGTGTCGTTGGTAACTACTATAGTGGTGCCGTTGGATGTGAAGTGGCGGGCACAAAACGCCGCCTCGGATGCAAGCACTTGTACATCACCCGGGTCCAATTGGTTCTGGCTGGCGGTGTCTATATAGATGCGACCTCTGATTTTGACAAAATCGATACAGGTTCCATCACTGGTCTGACAGGCTTGCGCCAATGTCAGAACAATCTGGTCATCCGACACCAGCATCAGCTCGGTACCACCATCGTTGTACAACGACGTGCCATCGCCATTGCTGGTGGTTGCCGCGTCATCCGGCAAGGTGCCTTCACCAAGCCTGGCACGGCCAGTGGGGGCATCCACCAATTGCTCGGCCGATTCCAGCGCGCTATCACCCGCGCTGCGAGGGGCCAGGTAAGCGAGCTGGGTACTGAGGCTGACCGTTTGCGCTTCTCCATCAGGATCTGTCCATGCCACCTGCACCACCACATCCTTGAGGTTGCCGTCGGTAGTGATGCTTTCGCTGCGGGTGTAAACGGCGCTGACGCCGGTAATCGAGGTGCTGTTGCCATAGCCATCGGTATCGGCATAGAAGGTGTCGAAAGCATCCTCCGATGACACAGCACCGGTGAAATTGCGCATGACTTCGATGCGTGACTCAGCGATTAACAGGGCTTCCGTTTTCGTTTTGTTCTGGATGCTTTGCTGTGTGATTACCGAATGCAAGGTGGTAACACCCAAGATGCCCACAGTCAGCACGCCGAGCGTGACGAGGATTTCGATCAGCCCGAATCCTTTCATTCTCTTTTTGGACATACGCATTACCTTCGCAGTGAATCCGTGAATGGTGTAGTCAAAAATCCTTCCAGGTACCGGCACTGCCGGCGGAGGCACCTGCCCTGGCAGTGCCGGCCAAAACATCCGAGTTGTACCAGACGTCCAGGCTGCCATCGGTGTCGCTGGTGGCCGTGCCGGCGACAACTATGGCGCCGTGTACGGTGGTGTTGCCGCTGATGGAAACGTTGCCGTTTACGAACACGATGCCATAGAACTGCGGAGTGCCAGTGAATGAAAGATTGCCATCGACTATCAGGATGGACGGCTTGGTGTTGGCTGTCGGACAGACGTTGTTGCCGGTCACGGAAGTCGTGCAGCCAACAGTGACGCTACTGAGCGTTGCATCACCATCAACCCAGATCACTTCGTTGGTGGCGAGGTCGGCATCGGCCTCGAAATCGTCTTCGTTGGTGTCGATGGTAACCATGCTGGCGCGATAGGTTTCGGCATTGGTGCCGAAGAAATTCTCGAAAAACTGGTCAGACGTCAACGCACCGAGACTGCTGTCGTTCTCAATCACATCGACCCCCTTCAACAGTCGGCTCGACGCATCGACCAGATCACAGGTCATCGCCGTATCCATGCAGGCGGGATAGTCGGCGGCGGTGGCATCCGGCACTTCGGTGCTGGTTGCGTTGTTGGAACCCATGTCGACCTCCGAACCGCTCCAGATCGTGCTTTGCCCTTCCGGATTGTGCACGGTGGCGGAACCGGTAATGACCACCGTGCCGCGGGTAACGAACGGGTTGTCGGGCGCATTCGGCAACGGATTGATGGTGATCATGCGCTGGGTGATGGTGCGGGTAGCACTTCTGTCGTCGCTGGTACCCACAGAGCTGATCAGGAAGGTAGTCATGTCGCCATCGACATCAGTCAGTGTCACGGTGACGCTGCCTGTACCCACCGCCCTGGTATTGGTATCGCCGACACCATCCCCACTGGTGTCGAACACCGAATCAACTGTGCCATCGCCGTTGGCATCCGGGTCATTGGCGATATATCGCTGTGCTGCCACGATGCCGGCCTCTGCAGCTTCAAAAGCCTGCTTCGCCCGCACTTCATTGTTGGCAATCTTCTGCTCCATCAGCACGGCGTTTGACACATTGAACACTACCAGCGTGCTCAGCATCAGGATGGTGAGCGACACAACAAGGGTAATGAATCCGCGCTGGCCGGATTGCGGAGACGTGGCGGAACAGGCTATCCGGTCTTTCATCGCACCCTCACCCAGTCGTTGCGCACACGCACGGTTTGCGAGATCGACAGGCGCGTGAAACTGTCATTGGTCAGATTGCCGGTCAATGTAATCGCGACCTCGCGGGTTTCCACGGTAATGTCGTTGCTGCCGGCTGTCGGCACCTGGGCATAGCAGTCTGCTTCGTCACTTTCATCGGTGCTACCGTCGGCATCATTGTTGACGCCATCCGGTTCGCGGGTGTTGAGGCAATTGGAGCCGGAAAGATCGAAGGTGAGTGCCGTGACGGTCAACAGATCGTCATCTGTAAGATCAGACCAGGTGTTGCTGGTGCTGGAGCAGGTATCGGGGTCAGCTGCATTGCCGCTGGTCCGCATCTGCACCACACCATTGCTGAGCCGAAAACCGGAAAGTTCAGTGGCATCCACCACACCATCCTGGTCCATGTCATAGGTATAGACGATACAGGAACCACTACCGGTGGCAGCCTGTTGGGTATTTGATGCAACAGTGTTGAAAATTTCCAGTGCGGTCGAGTCAACCACGCTAAAGCTGTTGTTTTCCGGCGAATCGAGCACTGCCGCCTCCGCACTGTAGCCGGCGCGGCGGAGCTCACCGGTCATCAGGCTGATTACGGTATTCATGTCCTGGCCGAGCTTGCTTGATGCCAGCGTGCCCATCGAGCCTTTGTAGGTTGCAAGATAGCCGAGCAATACCGAACTGATCACGCTGAGCCCGAGCGCGACGGTGATCATCAGCTCGGTAAGCGTAAAGCCGCGCTGGCGCTGGTTTGTCGGTGCTCGCCTCAGCATGTTGGGTAAGCCTCCAGTGATCCGTCCGGCGAGCAGAGCTTGGCGCGACCAAGCAGGCTCACTTCCACTCTCAATAAATTGCCATTGGCGCCCGTCAGATTGATCTGGCCCGACGTGGACGTGCCCCGCAGCGAACTGTACACAATCTGGGTGGTCCAGCTGGAGAAAGCCGCCGTCGACAGGGAAACGCCGCTGTAATCGGTGCTGGCAAAGCGATACAACACGAGATCGCCGGTATCGGTGGCGCCGCTACCGGTATCAAACGCAGCATCACCATCACTGACGACCATGCGGCAGGCACCGGTATCGGTGGCAACGGTTTTGGTGAGGTCGCAACCGCTGGTGACGTGACTCATGCCATAGGTCCAGGTGGTACTGCCGTCGGCGGAAAAATTCATGTAGACCGTCTGTCCGCGCCCCACTGACTCTGTGCGCGCCTGCTGCAGAAGGTTGTAGACCTGCTCGGCTGCACCTATCAGCCGCTGGTTGGAATAGAAGGTACTGAAGCTCGGCATGGCTACGGTCAACAGGATGCCCACAATGGCCATGGCAACAAGCGACTCCATCAGGGTGAAACCGCTGGCGGTGGCCCCTGTGTTTCGGGAGGTAAGGCGCTTTATCGTCATGTGCAACATCCCGGCAGGGCGTGTTTGTGACTCGTTTCACGCATTGCGGGGCCACGCCAGCCATCAATCGCCCGGCAATGGCGCTTACGGCTTGGTACGCTGCTCAATGCTATCGATGGCCTCACGGAATTCGTTGAGATCCTTGAAGCTGCGATACACCGAAGCAAAGCGCACGTACGCCACTTCATCCAACTTGCGCAACTCTTCCATTACCAGCTCGCCCACTATCTTGCTCGGCACTTCGCGTTCGCCGCTGGCGCGCAGCTTGTGGCTGATATGGCTGATGGCTTCGTCGATCTTCTCGACGCTGACTGGCCGCTTTTCCAGCGCCTTCAGCATGCCGGAGCGCAGCTTTTCCTCGTTGAAAGGTTCGCGTGCACCCTTCTGCTTGATCAGCCGCGGCATCACCAGTTCAGCCGTTTCAAACGTAGTGAATCGCTCGGAACAGGTGATGCACTCCCGGCGACGGCGCACCTGGTTGCCGTCGGCAACCAGGCGCGAATCGATCACCTTGGTGTCGTCGGCATTGCAAAAGGGGCAGTGCATGCGTTGCTGCCTCAGCCGTTTTTCAACCGTAAACCGGGAAGCGGGCGCAAAGCACCAGCACTTTGGCTTTGACTGCAGCCACCAACGCGTCGTTCTTGTGGTCTTCCAGGATGTCGCAAATCCACTGCGTCAGCTCTGTGACTTCGGCAATACCAAAACCACGACGCGTCACCGCCGGCGACCCGATACGCAGGCCACTGGTGATGAATGGTGGGCGTGGGTCATTCGGCACCGCGTTCTTGTTCACGGTGATGTAGGCACGACCGAGAACTTCATCCGCTTCCTTGCCGGTAATGTCGCGGCCGACCAGGCTCAGCAGGAACAAGTGATCGTCGGTACCGCCGGAGACAATCGTGAAACCGCGCTGCTGGAACACTTTCACCATCGCCTTGGCATTGTCGAGCACGCGCTGTTGATAGGCGTTGAACTCCGGGCTCATCGCTTCCTGGAAGCACACGGCTTTCGCTGCAATGATGTGCATGAGCGGGCCGCCCTGGTTTTCCGGGAAAACGCCGAAATTGAGTTTCTTGTCCAGTTCCGGATCTTCGCCCATGGTCAGTATCAAACCACCACGCGGGCCGCACAGGGTTTTGTGGGTGGTCGAGGTTACGACATGCGCATGCGGGAATGGATTCGGATACAGACCGGCAGCAACAAGGCCTGCCACATGGGCCATGTCCACCAACACTTTGGCGCCTACGCCATCAGCAATTCTACGCACACGGGCAAAATCGATGAAGCGCGAATAGGCCGAGAAGCCGGCAACGATGACTTTCGGTTTGTGTTCGTTTGCCAGCGCTTCCATCTGCTCGTAGTCAATCTCGCCGTTATCGGCCTTGATGCCATACTGCACCGCTTTGTACATGCGCCCGGAGAAGCTGACGCTGGCACCGTGGGTCAGGTGACCGCCATGCGCCAGACTCATGCCGAGCAGAGTCTCACCCGGCTTCATAAGCGCCGCATAGGCGGCAGTGTTGGCCTGCGAACCCGAATGCGGCTGCACGTTGGCATAGCCGCACTTGAACAGCTTCTTGGCACGCTCTATCGCCAGCGTTTCCACCATGTCTACGAATTCACAACCACCGTAGTAACGCTTTCCCGGGTAGCCCTCGGCATATTTGTTGGTCAGCACACTGCCCTGCGCTTCCATCACACGCGCACTGGTGTAATTTTCGGATGCAATCAACTCAATGTGCTCTTCCTGCCGGCGGCTTTCACCGGCAATGGCGGCGGCCAGTTCGGGATCGAAACCGGCGATGGTCATGTCTTTCTTAAGCATGGGGTTCCTCGGTGATACAAATCCATGGACTGGGTACGGCACGTGGACTTGCATGGACTTGCTTCAAGCGCTACAGGTAGAATTCGAGCCCGCATTCTACCCCAAGCCCCTGTTTTTATGGCCCAATTTGTCTACACCATGCACCGCCTTGGCAAGGTTGTTCCGCCCAAGCGCGAAATCCTCAAAGACATCTCTTTATCGTTCTTTCCCGGCGCCAAGATCGGCGTACTCGGCCTCAACGGCTCGGGTAAGTCCACCTTGCTGCGCATCATGGCCGGCATCGACAAAGACTTTGTCGGCGAAGCCCGCCCGCAGCCCGATCTGAAAATCGGCTATCTGCCGCAGGAACCGCAGCTGGATGAAACGCGCACGGTGAAGGAAAACGTTGAAGACGGCGTGCGTGAACTGAAAGACAAGATCGATGAGTTCAACGCCATCAGCGACAAGTTTGCAGAGCCGATGAGCGATGACGAAATGAACGCATTACTGGAACGCCAGGGTGCCTTGCAGGGCGACATCGACGCCAGCAATGGCTGGGAGCTCGACCGCACCCTGGAAATCGCTGCCGACGCGCTGCGCCTGCCACCGTGGGATGCCGTGGTGAAAAACCTCTCAGGTGGTGAAAAACGCCGGGTTGCGCTGTGCCGCCTGCTGCTGTCGAACCCCGACATGTTGCTGCTTGACGAACCGACCAACCATCTCGACGCTGAATCAGTCGCGTGGATCGAACGCTTCCTGAAAGACTTCACGGGCACTGTGGTGGCCATCACCCACGATCGCTACTTCCTCGACAACGCTGCCGGCTGGATTCTTGAACTCGACCGCGGCCACGGCATCCCCTACGAAGGCAACTATTCCGACTGGCTTGCAGCCAAAGAGAAACGCCTCGAAATCGAAGCCAAACAGCAGTCGTCCATCAATAAGACCATCCAGTCCGAACTGGAGTGGGTAAGACAGAACCCGAAAGGCCGCCAGGCCAAGAGCAAGGCACGTCTGGCCCGCTTCGAGGAGCTGCAATCGAAAGAATTCCAGAACCGCAACGAAACACTGGACCTCTACATCCCACCAGGTCCGCGCCTTGGCGAGAAGGTGATAGAAGTCGAACATCTGACCAAGGGCTTCCCTGATCGTGCGTTGATCAATGACCTCAGTTTCAGCGTGCCGCGCGGCGCTATCGTCGGCATCATCGGTGGCAACGGCGCCGGCAAAACCACCTTCCTGCGCATGCTGGTAGGCCAGGAAACTCCCGACAGCGGCAGCATCTCGCTTGGTGAAACCGTTGATCTCGCCTACGTGGACCAGAGCCGCGATTCGCTGACAGGCACCAATAGTGTGTGGCAGGAAATTTCCGGCGGCGCCGACAACATGATGATCGGCAACTACGAAATTTCGTCGCGCGCCTACTGCGGCCGCTTCAACTTCAAGGGCACCGACCAGCAGAAACTGGTGCGCGACCTCTCCGGTGGCGAGCGCAACAGGTTGCATTTGGCCAAACTGTTGAAGCGCGGCGCCAACGTGCTGCTGCTCGACGAACCGACCAACGATCTCGACGTCGAAACCCTGCGTGCCATGGAAGAAGCACTGCTGGCCTTCCCCGGCACCATCATCGTCGTATCCCACGATCGCTGGTTCCTCGACCGTATCGCCACCCACATCCTTGCTTTCGAAGGCGACAGCGAAGTCATCTTCCATGCAGGGAACTACACTGACTACGAAGAAGACCGCAAGAAGCGCAAGGGCGACATCGGCCCGACGCGGGTGAAGTACAAGAAGCTGGCCTGATCCGCCGTCGCGCGGGGCGCTTTGGCGGACAAGTCCGCATGAAAGAACAAGCCCGGGGAAACCCGGGCTTTTTTATTCAGTCGCGCTTGCGGCCCAGCGCCAACCAGCCCAACACGCCGGTCAACATCAGCAGGCCGACAAAAATCAGTCTGAAGCCGTGCTCGCTTTCGGACAGCGGGATGCCACCGACATTCATGCCGAACATGCCCGAGACGAGGTTGATCGGCAGCGCCACTACGGTTACTACCGTCAACACGAACAAGGTGCGACTCGTCTGCTCGTTGTTGCGTGCTGCCATCTCTTCCTGGATCAACTTCACCCGCTCGACCAGCGCAATCGAATCGGTAAGTGCAGCCGCAAATTCTTCGGCTGCCTGCCGCAATTCCTGCAGATCGTTGTTGCTTATCCACACCAGCGGACGATTCAACAAGCGGAAGAAGGCCGCCGGCTCCGGTGCCAACAACCGTTGCAGCCGCACCAGCGAGCGGCGCAGCGTACCCAGTTCGGCACGCGTGGCAGAACTGCGGTTGGCGAGCAAACGGTCTTCGACTTGATCAACACGGGAAGTGGAGCGGCGCAGGATGTCGGACAACACATTGGCTTGTTCGCGCAGCAAGTGCGCCAGCAAGTCGACCGGCGACTGGAACGCGTAGCCGGCTCGCACTGACTCCCGCAGTTTGTCGACCGAACGCAATGGCCGCAGCCGGGCGCTCAACAACAGACGCGGACCGATACAGACGCAGGT
>Ga0255099_1001067_pt1 | contig 9987 bp, 10 predicted proteins | sample Colum_Colum_RepA_2_FD_188451 | JGI IMG/M metagenome (GOLD analysis project Ga0255099, IMG submission 188451) | Freshwater microbial communities from Columbia River, Oregon, United States - Colum_Colum_RepA_8d | ecosystem: Environmental > Aquatic > Freshwater > River | place: USA: Oregon...
CAATAGCGCACTGGCAGAGCAGATCGTCGAACGTGGAGCGTTGGTGTCTGAGTTTCCGCCAGACGCGCTTGCCGATGCGTGGCACTTCCCCGAACGCAATCGCATCATCAGCGGACTTTCGCATGGTGTGTTGGTAGTCGAAGCGGCCGAGCAGAGTGGTTCGCTGATTACGGCCCGGCTCGGCGCAGAACAGGGCCGCGAAGTGTTCGCGATCCCGGGCTCTATCAACAATCCCCTGGCGCGAGGATGCCACCGGTTGTTGCGGCAGGGTGCGCACCTTGTCGAGAGTATCGACGACATTCTTGCAGAGTTGCCTGCGCTGGTTGCGTGGGAGCGCGAGACCGCAACACCGCAGGCAGCTGCTCCAGCCAGGCACAGCGCCAGCACAAAGCTGTCTGCACAAGACAAGGAATTATTGGCCCACATCGGCTACGACCCGGTGCCGCTCGACGTACTGGTAGTTCGCAGCGGCAAGCAGGTGCCGACATTGCTGCCCCACCTCACTGCGCTGGAACTGCAAGGTCGGGTCGAACTGCGCGCACAAGGCTATGTTTTGCCCGCGCGTCGATGATGCGACAATATCCAGCAGATCAAACAATGTCCGATGGAGAAAGGTCTGATCCTGATCAATGTTCTCCGCCGTGCATTCGCGTTAATTTCAGCTCCGTTGCGGTCGGCATCAGCACAGCTGGGCATCCTCAGCCGAAATAATTGAACGAAAAAACAGAAGGAATAGTCGTGAGCAATAACGTCATCGATAGTCAGGCCGTCAAAAACTATCTGCTGGGTTTACAGGACTCCATATGCGCCGGCCTTGAAAAAGCCGACGGCAAGGCAAAGTTCCGGACGGATGCATGGGACCGCGAAACCGGTGGCACCGGCATCACCCGCGTCATCGGTGATGGCGCCGTGATCGAAAAAGGCGGTGTCAATTTTTCGCACGTGTTCGGCAAATCGTTGCCGCCTGCCGCCACCGCGAAACGTCCCGATCTTGCAGGCGGCGCCTTCGAAGCGATGGGGGTGTCACTGGTGATCCACCCGCGTAATCCCTTCGTGCCAACCTCGCACGCCAACGTGCGCTTCTTTATTGCCAGCAAACCGGGGGTTGAGCCGGTGTGGTGGTTTGGTGGTGGCTATGACCTGACGCCGTACTATGGTTTCGAAGCCGATTGCAAACACTGGCACAACACCGCAAAGAAAGCGTGTGCACCGTTTGGAGACGAGGTCTATCGCGAGCACAAGCAGTGGTGCGACGACTACTTCTACCTGAAACACCGCAACGAACCCCGCGGAATTGGCGGTCTCTTCTTTGACGATCTCAATGAGTGGGGTTTCGACAAGACCTTCAGTTACCTGCAGGCAGTCGGCAACAGCTATCTTGATGCGTATGTCCCCATCATTGAGAGACGCAAGGACACCCCATGGGCAGAAGAGCACAAACGCTTCCAGCAGTATCGCCGTGGGCGCTACGTCGAATTCAATCTGGTGTTCGACCGCGGCACTATCTTCGGCTTGCAGTCCGGTGTTGGCCGCATCGAATCGATTCTGATGTCGCTGCCACCGGAAGTGCGTTGGGAGTACGACTATCATCCGGCACCAGGTACTGAAGAAGCTCGCCTCTACACTGATTTCCTCCGCTCTCGCGAGTGGGCGGACTGAAAGCTGTCTGCATAGGCAGCGCGTTGGTTTCCACCTAGCATTGCCTTCTTCAACTACGCGTTCATAAGCCGACAACCATGACCGACCGCTACGCCGTCATGGGCAACCCTGTTGCCCACAGCAAATCACCACGCATCCATACCGAGTTCGCGCGCAACACGGCGCAGGATCTGGTGTACGACGCGTTACTGGTTGAGCTCGGACAGTTTGCCCCGGCAATCGCTGCATTCTTCGGTAGCGGTGGCAAAGGTCTCAACATCACGGTGCCGTTCAAACAGGAAGCGTGGGCGTTGGCGCAAGACAAGTCCGAGCAGGCGGCACTCGCTGGTGCTGTGAATACGTTGTTCATGCGCGATGGTCGGCTGCAGGGCCACAACACGGACGGCATCGGCCTGCTGCGCGACATTACGCAAAACCACGGCGGGTCGCTTGCCGGTAAGCGCTTGCTGATTCTTGGTGCTGGCGGTGCAACCCGCGGCATCCTGCTGCCGCTTCTCCATGAAAAGCCGGCAAGCATTTGTATAGCCAACCGCACTGTCAGCAAAGCTGAAGAGCTCGCCGAACTGTTCGCGCCCAAGGGCAAACTAACCACATGCGGCTATGACGCACTGTCTGGCCAAAGTTTCGATTGGGTCATCAATGCCACCGCCGCCAGCCTGCAAGGCGACTTGCCGCCCCTGCCCGCCAACTTGCTGGCGTCCGGCGCCTGGTGTTACGACCTTATGTACGCAAAGGAACCCACCGTATTCTGCAAGTGGGCTACCCAACACCGCGCAGCCAAATCCCTTGATGGACTCGGCATGCTGGTTGAGCAGGCGGCGGAATCATTTTGGCTGTGGCGCGGGATTCGACCACCTACGGACACGGTACTGCAGAAGCTCAGCCAACAACCTTCGAATCACTGATGTGCAGATTTTTCAGTTTCACGTAGTGTGCGGCGCTGTATTTGAGAAACTCGAACTCCTGCGGTTTTAAATCCCGCACCCGCCTCGCTGGCGAACCGACATAGAGTCCGCCACTCTCCAGCACCTTGCCGGGCGACACCACGCTGCCGCCGCCCACGATCACGTCATCCTGCACTATCGCGCCATCCATCACGATAGCTCCCATGCCGATCAGCACGCGGTCGCCTATCGTGCAGCCATGCAGGATAGCCTTGTGGCCGACCGTTACGTCGGCGCCGATATGGAGGGCATGCCCGAGCGGGGGTGTCGAAGTGGGTGAGGTGTTGTGCAGAACCGAGCCGTCCTGCACGTTGGAGCGGGCGCCGATGGTGATGTCGTTGACGTCGCCGCGAATGGTAACCAACGGCCATACCGATACGTCGTCACCCAGGGTCACGCGGCCAATGACAACGGCACTGGCGTCCACAAATACATCGGCGCCAAGGGTAGGGGCATGGTGAAGGAAGCTGCGCAGGGTCATGGGTGGGTCCGGAACGGAAAGCAAGGACGGATTCTAGCCGGCGACAGGCTGGCAGTCACAGGGTCGTGCCTGTGCTTACTGGCCCGGCTGGAACAGTTGATGTAAATCATGTCAAAGGCCGTATATGGCAAGTGACAAATTGTCGCGGGCTATTGCTATAATGCAGGCTGTTTGTGCGTTCGTAAGCCAAGGTTATTTCAAGCTTTCCTGGTTGGCACACCCGCCTTTCGTTTTGGCCCGGGTCCACCATGGTCCGCTCAGAGCTTCCTTTCTGGTTTGGCTGGCCCCTCAGGGTAATCCAACTGCGCCCGCACGCCGTACCGAATAAATTTCAAGCAGTGGAGAAAGGGCACATGCTGCCAATGTTGTCGACCAACCCCCTCACCCCGGTAATTTCGTGTATCCATCGCTTACGCCGCGTACTGTCGGCCGTGGTTCTGGGCCTGGTTTCGCCGTCGTTGCTGGCCGCCTGGGAGCTCAACATGCCGGAGGGCATCACGGCCCTCAGTCGCGAAACCCACAGCCTGCACATGCTGATCTTCTGGATCTGTGTGGCCATTGGCGTAGTGGTATACGGCGTACTGATCTACTCGCTGATCGCCTACCGCAAGTCCAAGGGCGCCATACCGGCCACTTTCCACCACAACACCACTGCTGAAATCATCTGGACCGTCATCCCGTTCATCATCCTGATCGGCATGGCCATCCCCTCTACCCGGGTCCTGACCCAGATATACGATGCCAGCGAATCCGAACTTGACATCATGGTCACCGGCTACCAGTGGCGCTGGCAGTACCGTTACCTCAATGAAGACGGCGCCGAAGTGACCTATTTCAGCAACCTGGCCACGCCGGCCGAGCAATACGAAAACTTCTCCGACAGCATCGCCGCCGAAAAAGGCGAGAACTACCTGTTGGAAGTAGACGAGCCATTGGTCATCCCGGCCAACAAGAAAGTACGCTTCCTGCTGACCTCGGCCGACGTTATCCACTCCTGGTGGGTGCCTGATTTTGCAGTGAAGAAGGACGCCATCCCCGGTTTCGTCAACGAGTCATGGGTAATCGCCGAGCAGACCGGTATCTATCGCGGCCAGTGCACCGAGCTTTGCGGCCGGCTGCACGGCTTCATGCCGGTAGTGGTAGAAGTGAAGGAGCCGGCCGAATTCGACGCTTGGTTGGCCGAAAAACAGGCCGCAGCCCAGCGTATCGCCGATGCCGCGAGCCAGACCTTCACGATGGACCAGCTGATGGAGCAGGGCCAGACGGTTTACAACACCTATTGTATGGCTTGCCACCAGGCCAATGGCCAAGGCTTGCCACCGGCGTTCCCGGCACTGGCTGGCAGCGCCATCGCCATGGGTCCGATAGAGGGCCATATCGGTATCGTACTGAACGGCAAGGCGGGCACCGCCATGGCCGCATTTGGCGCCCAGTTGAGTGCCGTCGACCTGGCAGCTGTCATTACGTTTGAACGTAACGCCTGGGGCAATAATGTCGGCGACATGGTACAGCCCGTCGACATCGTGACAGCCCAAGGCGAGTAAACCGCCCGACACGTAGCAAGAACCCCTTTTCCCGACCACAGTAAGACCAGATAAAACAGTAATTGCAGGAGTCAGTCATATGGCAACCGGACACGACGCTCACCACCACGGCCCCGCCTCGGGCATTACCCGCTGGTTCTACACCACCAACCACAAGGACATCGGCTCGATGTACCTGTGGTTCAGCTTTGCGATGTTCCTGCTGGGCGGCATGTTCGCGCTGGTGATCCGCGCAGAACTGTTCCAGCCTGGACTGCAGTTCGTGGACCCCAACTTCTTCAACCAGATGACCACAATGCACGGTCTCGTCATGGTGTTCGGCGCCGTGATGCCGGCGTTTGTCGGGCTCGCCAACTGGATGGTGCCAATGATGATCGGCGCGCCCGACATGGCGCTGCCTCGCATGAACAACTGGAGCTTCTGGATTCTGCCATTTGCCTTCACGATGCTGGCTTCCACCTTGTTCATGGATAGCGGCGCCCCAAACTTCGGCTGGACCTTTTATGCGCCGTTGTCGACCACTTTCGCACCGGATTCAGTAACCTACTTCATCTTCGCCGTGCATATCATGGGGGCATCGTCGATCATGGGTTCGATCAACATCGTCGCCACCATCCAGAACCTGCGCGCGCCGGGCATGACCTACATGAAGATGCCATTGTTCGTATGGACGTGGTTGATCACTGCATACTTGCTTATCGCTGTAATGCCCGTGCTTGCTGGCGTAGTCACGATGATGCTGTTCGATATCCACTTCGGCACCTCGTTCTTCAGCGCTGCCGGCGGCGGTGACCCGGTGCTGTTCCAACACGTGTTCTGGTTCTTCGGGCATCCTGAGGTCTACATCATGATCCTGCCTGCCTTCGGCATAGTGTCCGAGATCATCCCGACCTTCTCCCGCAAGCGTCTGTTCGGCTATGACTCGATGGTGTACGCCACCTCGTCAATCGCCTTCCTGTCGTTCATTGTGTGGGCGCACCATATGTTCACCACTGGCATGCCGCTGGCTGGCGAACTGTTCTTCATGTACGCCACCATGCTGATCGCAGTACCAACCGGCGTGAAGGTGTTCAACTGGATCACCACCATGTTCAAAGGCTCGATCAGCTTCGAAACGCCGATGCTGTTCGCCATCGCCTTTGTCGTGCTGTTCACCTGCGGTGGTTTCACCGGCCTGATGCTGGCCATTGCCCCGGCTGACTTCCAATACCACGACACCTACTTCGTGGTTGCCCACTTCCACTATGTACTGGTACCGGGCGCCATCTTCTCGATCATGGCCGCGGCCTACTACTGGCTGCCCAAGTGGACCGGCAACATGTACGACGAAAACCTCGGCAAGCTGCATTTCTGGCTGTCTTTCGTCGGCATCAACGTACTGTTCTTTCCGCAGCACTTCCTTGGTCTGGCCGGTATGCCGCGCCGCATCCCCGACTACGCGCTGCAGTTCGCCGACTTCAACATGGTGTCGTCGGTAGGTGCCTTTATCTTCGGCTTCAGCCAGCTGCTATTCCTGTTCATCGTGGTGAAAACCGTGATGGGCGGCAAGAAAGCTACGGCCGAAGTCTGGGAAGGCGCCGAAGGTCTTGAGTGGACAGTGCCGTCGCCGGCGCCTTACCACACCTTCAGCACGCCTCCTGCGATCAAGTAAGCCGATACAACTCGCAGAGCGCTCCGGGTGATGACCAACAAACTACAACAGCACACGACCTCCACCGGCAAACTGGTAGCCAAACTGGCTGTCACAGTGGTGGGCATGTTCGGTTTTGGTTTTGCCATGGTGCCGCTGTACAACGTGTTTTGTGAAATCACCGGCCTCAACGGCAAAACCGGCGGCCAGGTGGAGTACACCGCGACAACGGCAGACATCGACAAAGAGCGTACCGTCACCGTGCAGTTCACTGCGATGAACAACGCTGACATGAGTTGGGAGTTTCACCCGATGCAGAATCAGATTGACGTGCATCCGGGTGAGCTGAATGAAGTGAAGTTTTTTGCCCACAATCCGACGGCAACGCTGGTGATAGGACAGGCAGTACCGAGTGTGTCGCCGTCAGTCGGTGCGGATTTCCTGCATAAGACCGAATGTTTCTGTTTTACCCAGCAGGTGCTGGAAGCTGGCGAGAGTATTGAAATGCCAGTGCGCTTCTTTGTTGATAAAGCCTTACCGACGGGTGTGCACAAGCTGACGCTGTCGTATACGTTGTTCGATGTGACGCAGAATTTTGCCGGCGCACCACAGCTGACGGCCAAGTAGCAGTACCGTAAAGAATTGTATTCAAAGTTGTATTGAAAAGGGTTGAACACCATGGCAACACCAACCAAGCCCAACAACGTCAACGGCGTAGACCTGCCCTATTACGTGCCGGACCAGTCGAAGTTTCCGATAGTGGCCTCCTTCGGCCTGTGGCTGATGGTTTATGGCCTCGGCAGCACACTGAATGATGTCAAAGCCGATACCAGCGCCACCGTGTCGACGTGGACCGCTTTCATCGGCTTTTTCATCCTCGGCAGCGTGCTGTACAACTGGTTCGCCACCCAGATCCGTGAGAATCATGCCGGCATGGCCGGCCCGCAGCTGAAGCGTTCCTACGTGCTCGGCATGTACTGGTTCATCTTCTCTGAAGTGATGTTCTTCAGTGCTTTCTTCGGCGCGCTCTTCTACGTGCGCAACCTCTCTGTGCCGTGGCTGGGCGGTGAAGGTGACAAAGGTGTTTCCAACATGCTGTGGGAAGGTTTCCAGGGCACGTGGCCGGTGATCAGCAACCCGAATCCGGAACTGTTCGAGAACCCGGAGCAGTCGATGGCATGGCCTGGTTTCAGCGAAATGGCTCATTACCTGCCACTGTGGAACACCATCCTGCTGCTGAGCTCATCGGTTACCGTGCACATCGCGCATACCGCGCTGAAGAACCAGAACCGCAAGCAGCTGACAATCTGGCTGGGCCTGACGGTACTGCTCGGCATCGTGTTCCTGTTCCTGCAGGCCGAGGAATACGCCGAAGCCTATGGTGAACTCGGCCTGACGCTGAACTCCGGTATCTACGGCTCCACCTTCTTTCTGCTGACCGGCTTCCATGGATTCCACGTAACACTCGGTGCTTTCATGCTGGCAGTGATGTGGTTCCGGGTACTCAAAGGTCATTTCAAGCCGGAAGACCATTTCGGATTCGAAGCCGCTTCATGGTACTGGCACTTTGTCGATGTGGTCTGGGTTGGATTGTTCTGCTTCGTCTACTTGCTCTGAGCAATAAAGCAAGCTGCAGTAAAAAAATGCGCGATACCTCGTATCGCGCATTTTTGCTTTAAGGGTTGGCTTGTTGCGTGGCGGTCGGCTGCCGGTTATGCCACGGGGCATTGAGACCCAATTGGCCGCTCATCACGCCATAGATGATTGTGATCATCAGCAGGATGGCAAGCGTAATACGTACACCCAGTGCGTAGAGTGTGCGCTTGGTTGAACCCTGGTCCTTGAAGAAAAACACTGCGCCGCTGAACAGGCTGGCGACGATGGCGATCAGCAGCACCACGATAATGACTTTCAGCATGACGATTCCACGGCAGTACGGGTGGAAGTCAGGGTAACGATGATCGCAACCGCGTACAACAGAATGCGCCGCTTCCGCGCCGACTGGAAGCTGACGCTGCTGACAGCAGTGCTGCTGCCAATGATGTTGAGTCTCGGTTTCTGGCAATTGCGGCGCGAAGCAGAAAAGCTTGAGCTGCAAGCCGTGTGGGATGCGCGTCAGGTGGAGATGCCGGTTGCGCTGTCAACAGTCGACACTGCAGAAGACCAGCAGTATCGCCAGGTGCACGCGCGTGGCCATTTCGACAACACTCACATGTTCCTGCTCGACAATCGCACCTACCAGGGAAAAGTGGGTTATGAAGTGATCGTGCCGCTGATGACGGATGAAGGCACAGTAGCACTGGTAAATCGCGGTTGGCAGCCGCTCGGTGTCAGCCGCGCCGAGTTGCCACTGGTTGCCCCGATCGAAGGCAGCGTGATGATTGCCGCCAGCATTTACCAGCCAGTGGGTGAAGCGTTCCTGCTTGGCAGTGAACTCGAAACCGGCGGCTGGCCCAAAGTAATACAAGAACTTGATCCGCCAAGGCTGGCAGCGTTGGCAGGCTATATCGACAAGGCGAAGGTGTTTCCGTATTCGTTGCGGCTGAGTGAAGCGGCCCCGGGAGCACTGATCCGCTACTGGCCAGTGATCAGTACAACGCCGGAGAAACATCGCGGCTATGCAGTACAGTGGTTCCTGATGGCAACAGCCCTGCTTTCGCTGTATCTCCATTACAGTACCCGCGCCGAATCCACAGACAATAGCCGATAGACGACACCAGACAGGCCAAGAACATGGATCGCAACAAAATCAAACTGACCATCATCCTGCTGGCAATCACCGTACCTATCAGCCTGGCGACACTGCTGTACCAGTTCAGCATCAACAAAGGCAATATCGGCACCACAAGCAAAGGCACCCTGGTGATTCCGGTGCTCGATATCGCCGAGCTGCAACTCACCGATGCCGGCGGCAAGCCTGCGTACCAAAGCTTCGAAGAAATGACCACGAACGTCAGTCCTGAGGATTATGACCCGCGCCCATGGCAACTGCTGTACCTCGGCAGTACTGATTGCGAAGCAGAGTGTCAGGAGCGCTTGTACTTCCTGCGCCAGCTGCATATCCGCCTCGGCAGTGAAAGCAGTCGCTTAGAGCGGGCATACGTACTGGCTGGCGATGACGTGCTTACCCAAAGCACAGTGGACTACCTGCAAAAAGAACAAGGCGACATGCGCGTGCTGCATGCCGATGCCGGAAAGCTGGCACAAGTGCTGCAGCGCACCGTGAAAGAAGGAGAGGATCCAATTGCCAGCCATTACATCTATGTGATGGACCCTGTTGGCAACATCATGTTGTATTTCACGCCCTCCAACGATGCTGACCAGATACTCGATGATATCGACAAGCTGCTCGACCAGAGCAGTCTTGGTTGACACGCAAGCGCCCATTGCAGGAGAACGATGATGACTACCAACAAGCCCTCTTTCCTGCTCGTCCAGCTTGCCCTCGCGTTGGCATTCTGTGTTGTCGTACTGGGCTCATTTACGCGATTGAAAGATGCAGGCCTCGGCTGTCCCGATTGGCCGGGTTGTTACGGACACGTGTTGTGGCCGCAAACCAGCGAGCAGGTTGTTGCTGCCCAACAGGCATTTCCCGATGCCCCGTTTGAACACGAAAAAGCCTGGCCAGAAGTAATACACCGCTATTTCGCTGGTTCGCTCGGCTTCCTGATCATCATAGTCAACGCACTCGCTTACAAATACCGTAATGAGCGTGGCCAGCCGATCAGA
>Ga0255099_1001070_pt1 | contig 9980 bp, 17 predicted proteins | sample Colum_Colum_RepA_2_FD_188451 | JGI IMG/M metagenome (GOLD analysis project Ga0255099, IMG submission 188451) | Freshwater microbial communities from Columbia River, Oregon, United States - Colum_Colum_RepA_8d | ecosystem: Environmental > Aquatic > Freshwater > River | place: USA: Oregon...
AGTGCCATGACGTGATCAACGAACTCTTTTAAGCCTTTTTGATTCAAGCAAACGGTGCCTTCGCCCACTTGACCCGTCGTAGAGGGGCGGCAATACGGATGAACCAGATTCGTGAGCTCGCTTCTAAGTTGTGAACGAAGATAACTGGCCTTTTCAGGGCTAATGCCTCGGGCCAAGTACGCTTTCATCACGGCGGGCATGTCTATGTTGATCGGAAACGCATTTCCAGACGACTTAATCAGTTCAATAACAGGGGCAATCATGTCTTCGAACGTCAAACTATTCCCCCGTTCGCATCGAACAATTAAACCAGACTCCCGCGGTTGAATTGGCCATCCATCCGGGCTCATCAAAAGACTGCGATGAAACATCTCAACGCGCTTCAACTTATCCATTCGTTCCGCACGGAGCAGGTGTGCTTTCGCATTCGCCTTTGACTTATTGGGTCCGTCCCCTGGAAGTTGGCGCTCTTCATCCTCTGCACGCTGCCTATTAACTGAGGCCAGCTCAACCGCCGACGCGAGAGAGTCGTGGGCTAAAAGCTCTCGATAGCCCGGGTTAAACGATGCAATCGCGCTGGTTGCCTCGCCAGTAAAATCACCATGGACCTTGCGAGGAAAGCGGATACAAAACGAGGTCTCTTCTTGCGTTACCTGATAGCCCGCGATGACAGACCCAATGTCATCCAGCGAAACATAAATCATTCGATACGAAGGGTTTCCAGCCATGTAGCTCTCCATTCAATACACATCGAGGCTTGCATCGTGCGCATCATGCGGCCCTGGATCTCGTCACAAGGTCCAAAAATCTTTTCGGGGGTTACGGGTTGACTTTCTAGTCGATTTAGCGGTCTAGCCCCGCGCAGTCTGGAGCCGCTTAAACTCGCGATAAATGCTCTGCTCTGTAGGGCAGGGTATGGCCATATCGCGGGGCTTAAGATGATTCCTCAGCATGCCCTCGCTCAACCACTGGAGTCGCTGCTTGAACTCTTCACGGTTGCCGCAGGCCATGAGAGGAATTGCTCCCACCAACCAATACTCAGCAGGCTTCAACTTCATGCCGCCAGCTCCGGCGCTAGATCATCAGGAACATCGACGCATTCCCCGAGTTTGCTCAAGACATAGCAACGCATGGACGACTCCAGGTGGGTGCGGCCACGAACGCGCACTACCATCGCATCGCCTTCATCCAAATCAATGGTGGCTACCCACACAGGCGCATAGCCATCGCCAGATCCACTCACACATGGAAGGCGCAGAGGGCCACCTCTGGTGATTTCGATCCCTTCACGATCAATGATCGGTCCAGCCAAATCCCAGTTCGACGAATAGTTCGTTGCGGGGTACTCGTTGCCAATCCCGTCGTAAGTGCTAACAGGGCTGTAGTCTTCCCCTTCGCAGGTAGCCACGGCCCAATCAAGTTCCGCATCGGTCAGTTCAGTAGTTTGAATTTTCATAACAACCCCTCTGGAATATCGACTTCATCGCCGAGTTTGCTTGTAACGAAACAAATCATGGCTGCGACCAACTCAGTGGTTCCCCTTCCATGCGTAGCAGGTTCGTTTTCATCCGTGCAAATCATCGCCCGCCAATAGTCGACAGGGAGTGCGTGTTTCTCTTTGCCGATACGACGGACAATAGGGGCCATAATGGATATGCGTTCTCTCCGAATGATCGGGCCTGACAACGCCCAGTCTGTGGAGTAGTTAGGCGCTGGCTGTCCGTATCCAATCCTGTGAACCAATAGCCCACGATCCAGGCACCCTTCGCAACCAAGCTCAGCCATAGCCACCGCGTAGTCCAGTGCGCCATTCGTAAGTTCGCTGGTTTTGATTTTCATGCTGTGACCCCCATGGCAGCCTTGAGCTTCGACAGGGCAGCAGGGCTTAGGTAGCTCGTAATACGGCCACGAAGACCAAACCGATCCTTCTCGGCCGGATTAAGGTAGTTGTGCTCGCTAAACGCATGGGCATGGGAAATGTGATCAATAAAGAACTCAACGCACGCGTCCAGACCGCCAGCCGCAGCAGCAGCCTTTAGCGCAGGAGCGAAGTCGCCCCTCAGTACGAAGAAAGCATCATCATTCATCACAATGGCCGTGGTGTCGCAGCCATAGGCGGACGAACGCGGGTCATAGCTAATGTGATACTTACCGAAATCAGTTACTCGATTAACTTGCGCGGTCATCAACATGGTAAATCCCTCTCGTTTGATTCAATAAACAATCATTTTCTGAGGGGGAGTAAATTGGCAACAAAATAATGAATTTATTTAATTGCCAATTCACTTGACGTAAGTCCGAGAGATAAAAAAACAACATGCCAAAAAGAGCTTATAAAAACTCCCGCTCATGAAAAAACATTTAGAACGAACGAACGGAATGTAAAGCTAACGACTCGTTGCGATTTAAGCGTTTGTTTCAATCCAATGGCGTGCTGCACGATTGGCTGCAAGATCAAGCTGCTCAACAAAGGAGGGATTCATGTCTCCTGTTTTAATTTCGGGATAGGATTCTGCAATCGAAGCCCAAAACGCTTGTAGAGCGCACTCAACAGCCATAGAGAAATCAGTTTCACGAAGCAGTGAAGGCTCACTCATTTTAATCACCTATTTGATAAGCCGGTTAAAAAAGAAAAAGCATCAATAAACCATCATGCCGTTTCAGCAAATACGGAGGTCGCGTAACAATCGGGAATCTCCACCGAGGCTCCTGCATGCTTAACCACATACGCACGCATAGCGGCCAGCATGGGCGTCTCACCGAAGGAGGGTTCTGTTCCAACACCGCAGCGATGGTAGCAAGCACGCCACGAGCTCACCCAGCCCGCATTCTTTTCTGCGACAGACCGGGGGACGTTGCACCACAGGTCAATGCCGTCTTCTTCAACAATAATGAATGCCTGCTCATGCGAAGTAGAAGGGGAGTACACAACGCCATCATCCATCGTCAGTAAGCTAAAAAGATCACAGCCCTTCATATAGCCATTGTCGAACCACTCAGGATTACGGATACGCGCAACCTCGCAATCCAGTAACAGTCCTGACAACTCATTGGTATTCATCTTCATGATGACTTTCTCCGCCTTGATTAGAAGACCCATGGTTTTCTGAGGGGGAGCGATAGGGCAAGTTAATTACCAAATAAAATCCATTCCCACCGCGTAAGTCGGACAACACGCAAAACAGTTGAGGCAAGTTGGCAAATGACACTCTCCCACCTGAAAGAAGAGGCTTTTTTGTGACGAAAACAGCGCGAATCAGGAAGAAAGCGAAATCCATTCGTTACGAATGTGACATTGTCACAACTTGGCAGTCATCTTGCCAGCTGGCGGATTTGCCCAAAACATAAAAAATCACCACACCTAAACCCAGCAATAGCGAGGGCTGCAAGGCATTCTGATTGTTTCAGCCAACCCGTGACCACGGAGGAGGAAAGCGCGGCGACCCATCAGGAAACAATGATTTCCATTCGTAACGAATGAATTGGTCACAAAATCCGGTCACATGTCACAAAACAGGGTTTTTGGGGAAAACCAAAAAACACACTACACATTTCGGCAGCCACATCAGGCCCACAGAAGCCTTACATGCTCCGTGGCCACGATCCGCTCCGCGACATCATCGGGCATGTCGGGATCTTCCTCAGCCAAGTCCAAGACCTCATTGGCAAACTCTTCAGCGGCATGGACACTTAAGACGCAGGGTTCATAACGATCCTCGCAAGCCAGCGAAGGGCGGCCATCGAAAATCGTGACTGTTTCTTCGTGCTCATTCACGACAACGACAATGCCAGGGCGGATGCGGTCTACATAGCGCGGATCAAGGCTCTCGCCCGACGGACCTAAGTGGTAATTCATGGCAATCTCCTATGCCTTAGCCCAAGCAGCTGAATGGTCTGGCAGGTCTTCAATTAAGTCGCCGTCTTGATCGAATCGGATCCACGTTTCGTCGTCGCCATAGACTTTACGGAACCATGTGGCCACGGCCTCCATGTCTGGGTATTCCTTCCAAACTTCAGGATGATCAAAACCAAGAAAGAAAAAGATGCCGCAATCATATTTGGCATTGCCTCCCATCGACTCAAGGTGTTTCAAGGTCGCTGGCAGAATATGCGCTGTGCTAATAACAGGGATGGTTGAAACCCAATTTGCTTTCATGACAATTTCGACCTCATCGTGAGTTTTATTAAGTGATTCGATAAGGAAATAGTCAGTCGTTACGGAGTGATTGGGCAAGGAAAACTTCGATTAAATAAAAAAGAAATCACACAGATAGCAAATTCAATTCCATTCACCCAACGCAAGTGGCCAGAATTAAAAAACCTTATTGCGACAAGCCGAAAAACTAACTCTCCCACCTGAAAGATCTTCGTTCTATCGCCATGAAATAGCGTCATGCTGGCGGCAAGCCGATGGCATCAAGAGCTCTTCAGCGATACCACGCCATTTTCAGCGTTATTCAAGTCCAGCCATGGAAGGATTTTGACGAGGCTAGAGAGAGTCTTGTGGCCATAGGAGGCGACCGAAAAAGACGGGCACACCTCTCTTAACCGAGTGCCCATTTTTGACAGGCTCATCTGGCGGCACGGAGGAGACAGCGCGAACGACTGCATCACCAAGGCTTCCAGCGCCAAACACAAAGCTTCTGCTGACGGGACGGGAGGGGACTCAATCACGGTAAAGCCGTTGCAGGATGCCCGCAGCGCGGAGGAGGCGACACACGACCCGATTCCCTGAACATCTTTGCCTGCAAGCCGCAATTTAACCGCCAGGCTGGTGAAGTCACCATCTGAGCTCACAATCACAAAGCCATCGACGTGGCCCTCATGGAGAATATCGAGGGCATTAAACATGAGTGCGTAATCAGATGAGTTTTTCTGTCGTGAGTGCGTCAAGGGGCTACAGCATTCTATCCCGTGCTGTTTCGCAACCTTCTCCCATCCAACGAGACACGGATTGCCCCAATCACCAAACACGCGCTGAATGACCGTGTTGCCGAACCTATTCGTGCGCCGGAGTATCGCCTCGGCGTATTTATGGCTGATGTTCTCTGCATCAATGAGCACTGCATAGTTCTTACGCATGGCCTTCTCGGGTTCTACCCATTAGTGTCGTTGCTTTCTCGAAAAACGATCACCCGTTACGGAGTAAACCTGCAACACCCTCAGCGAATGCAATCACTACCCATTCAGGCCGCGTAAGTGGGCGGCATAAACGAACCAACTTGGGAGATCGGGCTAATAGATCTCTCCCCCGTGAAAAATCAGAGTCTTTTAGTCGCGATTTTTCCCAAACGGATGCCAGCAGCAGGGCGCAGGGGGATCGGCCCGGGCTGATTGCGAAGCATCCGTGTTGTGCGCAGCGAGGAGTGGGTCATCACCGGCCCTCTACGACGACGCAAGCACCTTGCTTCTGCTTTACCGCCTTGATTGGCCTCGCCAGGGCCACGAGAGCAAAGCGCTTCTCAAAAAAGAAAGGTGGCGACGGTGTATTCGAATCGAACAGAGTGTTCGTGCCAAAGAAACGCCCGCAAACCTCACAGGAAGCGATAGGAAGCGAAAACACGGCTAATTCGTGGCGAACAAAGGACTCAGCCATAAAACGCGTCTAACGAAGCCGCAGGAGCTTTCTGTTGCATCAATGGCGTGCCGAACCCTCTCCGAAGGGTCATCGAAGCCTCGTGAGCATTCACCGACAGCTCATCGAAGGGTCTCCGAAGCCCCTTGCAAGCCCCTTCCGCACATAACAACAACGTAACGGTAACAAGAACATTAACCACAACACGACAGAACGTAACGGCAGGGGATCCCTGTGTAACGGTGCGCCTGGAAGCAGCGATGCCATCTGCCGGCCGAGACAAAAACGGCTCAAAAACCACTGAAGTGTCGAAAAACACGGGTTTTGACCGCCGAAACCGGCCAAACGAGGCGGAATTAGGGCGAGAGAGAGGGGTAAAAGGTCCTGAAAACCGGCACCAGATTCGTTAAGGCGTGTCTCTATGCGCAAAAAAACAAACGGGCTGGCGGATTAAGCCGCATCGTCATCCGTTGGGCGCTGAGCTTTGCCTTTTCGCATCGCTTCAAAGCCCACGAAAGCAATGACCGATATCAGTAAGCAGTTAACGGCGATGTGAAGGTGCTTGCTCATGCCGGTGAGGGTGGCAGGGCCGCTGTACTTGCGTGATGTCTCGATGCTTTCGGCAGGAATGTGCATCAGGTAGTAAGACAGGGCGAAGGAGCTGACGACCACCAAGATCAGCCCGACCCACCAAAGACCAGATCGACGCATTAAAATCTCCTTACGAACGAATGGGTTTCAGGATAGCGCCGAGCCAACAACGTGGGTAGTCACCACCTAAGACGCACCACCGGAGCCATAGCGCCGAGCTACCCAGCCCGTGGGCACATCATCCACACAGGTGAGCTTGGCCAACTCACTGCGAGCCCGCACGGGATCTTCAAAGCAGAAGCGGTACTCGAACCCGAACGCATCCAGCCCTGTGTGTAGCGCCGTGGTGAACAAGAGCTGATGCAGCGCAGCAAACGACCCGTCTTCGAGGATACGAATGTCGGTGTAACCATTGTCCTCCAGAAACCCAACGAATGACTCGGGATCGGATGGATCTATTCTCGTCAGGGCATCGCTCATGTCGTATCACCTCGCATAGCCCAACACGTTTGACCGTAATAGCCCGAGGGAATTCGCTCCCCATCACGGGGATTACCAAGCATAAACCAGCCGTCCACGCCGAATTTCAAGTCCAAAACAGCAGCGACCAAATCAACATCATCGGCTGAGCAGGGCAGGAGGCCGTACTCTCCTAACCCTTCGCCTGGCTTAGAGAAGCAGATACCACGCGCTGAATTCTCCGTAATGATGCGCTTGAGCTCACGGGCGTGGAGAAGCCCAGTAATCACGATGTCTAGGCTAAAGCCAAGATCCATGAACGAGAGCTTCATCGGGGCAAGACGGCTAATGTATTGCTTGAGTTCGCCCATCACGGCTTCATCAACATCGCAATACAGCAGGCATTCATTCCGATACTTAAACCTAGCGTGACAAGCCATCTCGCCATCGAAATAGACAGGGCACAGCGGACCGCCATTTTCCAAGCTGTCGTCTCTCGAGAAAAGCTCACCCATAGAAATGCGAGATTCCGTGAAGGGATTGAAGAGATAGTGAGAAGTCGTAATAGCCATGATGTCCTCTCAAGCAGCATCAGCTTTATAGTATTCGGGCGGAATAACAACGCCATCGCGGGGGTTGGCCAGCATCAGCCATTGGCCGGAGCCGTACTTTGTGTTGAACGCGGCAATTTTTGCATCCACTTGGCTGGCGAGACAAGGAATATGCAGATAGCTGCCATATTCGGTATCGGGAAGCGATAGGCATAACGATTTCTTGTGAGCGCGGGTCAGCGTCTTACGGATGTTATCCAATTGAACTAGCTCACCAATAGCGATGTCGAGGGTGATATCCAGATCGAAGCCATTGAAGGGCATCTTTGGGAACGCAGACAGGTAGGCAAGAATTCGGCTGTCAATCTCAGCAGAGACGGGCATTAGATGTACGGGACCGCCATCAGCATAGTCAAAAGCTTCACCGGCAAAGACGCCATCGAAATAGACCTTGCACTCAAAGCCATAGCCTTCGGAGCCACGAAGCTTTTTGATGGACTTCAGGATCAGGCGCGATTCCGACACGGGATTGAAGGCGGCTGAGGTGGCTACAGGGGTTGAAGCAATTGCGGTGGCCATGATCATGCCTCCTTGTTTGAGTGAAGCCATGGTTGTTTGAGGGGGAGCGATCGATCAAGCAAAAACATGGGCTCATCAAGAAGCAGTGATCTGAGAGCAACTTAGGCAGATCCACAGATCAAACCCGGACATCATTTCCATTCGTTCCCAACGGAACCCACCAAAATCACGGCGCCAGGGGGACAAGAGAGCTCATAGAGAGCCCATAGACAGCGCAAAGAGGGCCCATAAACCGCCAGAAACCCGCCTAAACCAGCCCATGCCGAACGAATGCAAGCAATTCGCACACACCAGGCACGCCACCGGGATCAAATCCCTCGAACAGCTCTTCATTCGCATCAAATGGGAAGCCTCCCGCAACACCCATTCGTTCTAAACGATTCCAGCTCGAGCAATCCGAACTCACGGGGAAACTCTGACATCACCTGCGAGAAGATACTGTCTGCATGGACACGTGGTTTCACCCACCGAAGAGTCGTGTCAGTCGAACGAGAGCCCCAATCGCGCACGCACCTGATCTCCAGTCAGCCCACGAGACGGATTGGCCTTGAGAGCGTCATAGGCCGGCAGCACATGGGCTTGAATCCAGCCTTCAGTTGCCTGTTCAGTCGCCATGAGCGCGTGTAATCCTGCTTGGATGACCTCAGTTTCACTGGCGTACTCACCTGAAGCCACGCGCTGCTTGATTTCGTGAGCAAGATCGACAGGAAGCGATAGGGTTATCTGCTGGGTTGTAGGCATAGCGCGGTCCATTCGTCACGAAGAAAGCTCGATCCTATCACGCACAAGGCCAGCTCCCGGATCAGCTCCCGGATCACAGCTGCATACAGCTCCCCGTTCGTTTCAAACGAGCCTTGTTTCGTGACTTCAGCCTGGCTCCAGCTCAATCACCTGGCAGCCGGCCGGCCGACATCAACACGCATTCGAGCAGAACGAAAGGAAGCTCAAGGGAAATACACCAGGTGAGCCGCCGGGATGGATAGAGACACCAGGAGGCACGTTGTTTCACCCACCATACTGAACGCATGGACACGTGGTTTCACCCACCAAGTAGCACCCGGAAGACATCGAGCGATCGTCTCGTTCGTGTCGAACCAATGAGCCCCAAGACCGATTTCTTTGAGAGGCAAACCGAGGCGGCCAAGGGCGGCCAAGGATCACCCAATCCATTTCCCTCAAACGACCCAGTCGCAACCTAGTAACGACCCAGTAACGACCCAGTCAAGACCCGGTTACAGCTCAGCGTCAGCATCCATTGCACACGAATGGCAAAGACACCCAGATCTCAACGATGCCACAGGGATCTGACCGGGAAACTGACCTGGAAGCTATGACAGCGCCCGCAACCTGCAAGAAGATACTGTCTGGATAGACACGTTGTTTCACCCACCAACCTCCCGTTCGCCTCAAACCAGCCTCAATGGAGATCCCGGGATCGATCGCCAGGCCAGATCCCGGATCACGCCCCGGATCAAACCCGCATACATCTCCCCATTCGTTCCGAACGACGCACGCACTGGGTGCTTCAGCCTGGGATTTCCCCTGGAGTTTTTCCCTGGAACTGTACCTGGTAGTGCCCGCCCGGTAGCAACACTTCATTCACCTCGAACGAAACACCATTCAGTCAATTCAACCCGGAGCAGCTCCCGGATCAGACATCTCCAGTCACCTCGATCGACATCCATTCGTCTGGAATAAACCGCCAGCCCGATTCTCATGCGGTGTCATCGTGTCTCATCGCGTGTCACGATTTTCCGTTGATCGACAGGGCGCCATGTGCCCATTGAATCGGCTTTCTTCTTGGGTAGCCTAAACCCACCTGAATGACGGACGCCCACCATGAAGACAACTCGTTACACCCTAAGAGAGCGCATCAGCCTGAGATGTCACACCCCGGAAGACCTAACCTACTTCCGCCTGGCAACACTCTCCAGTGTAGCCGTCGTGGCCATTTGGTTCGTATCGAATGGAATGCCCGACTGGATAAAAATAGCGATGGGAATTGGCGCTGGACTGCAGTGGGTATTATTTGCCTGGAGAGACCCAAGACAGTCGCGTCAGATCAACAACGCGCTGTCTCAGGCAAAACACAATGAAACCATTCAGCAGAAACGAGAAGAGCGACTTAGGCGGAGAGGGCGGTAGATCCGTTGTCATACACATACGGATTGCCAAACTGCCGGTATCGGCTCACCGCGCTTTTCTCATGCCAGCCATGCGTGACG
>Ga0255099_1001071_pt1 | contig 9977 bp, 9 predicted proteins | sample Colum_Colum_RepA_2_FD_188451 | JGI IMG/M metagenome (GOLD analysis project Ga0255099, IMG submission 188451) | Freshwater microbial communities from Columbia River, Oregon, United States - Colum_Colum_RepA_8d | ecosystem: Environmental > Aquatic > Freshwater > River | place: USA: Oregon...
CTTATCGCTTCAAACACCATAAAAGCGGCGCCCAAAAAGGTCGCTAGACTGGAAAGTTTTGGACGCTGACAGGTGGAAAGTTTTGGGCGCTGATTGACACTTTTTGGCTGCAGAAACCATCATTGCGGGAGCCAAACTTTTATTGACTCCATGGGTGTTGTGGGTAAAATGCGCAGCCTCAGCGTTTGGGTGAATAGCTCAGCTGGTAGAGCGTCGCCCTTACAAGGCGAATGTCGGGGGTTCGAGCCCCTCTTCACCCACCAAACGCTTTCTTGTTCGGCCTGGTAGTTCAGTTGGTTAGAATGCCGCCCTGTCACGGCGGAGGTCACGGGTTCGAGTCCCGTCCAGGTCGCCATTCCTTGTACGAGTTCTCTTGCTTCGACAGCACTGTTGAGCAGTTCCTGACAGGGGGCTTCGAGCGCTTACAGCTGTCCATGTTTCCCTCCGTTCAATCCATTGCGTTCTCCTGATCAATATCTTCAGCACTCGTTCAGACAGAGTTTGAACCTTGCATTCATTATTGGCATATCTCCCGTCTGAAAGTGGATGCGTATCATGCTGCGTATATTGTCTGTGGGTGTGTTGTTGCTGGCTGGCGGTTGTGCCGGCGTGGAAGAATTGACGGGGCAGGAGCCGATTGTTGATATGAAGGGCGTGAATCAGGCGCAATACGCTGACGATCTGGCGGAGTGCCAAGGCTATGCAGACCAGGTGCAGAGTGGCCGCCAGGTGGCGACTGGCGCGGCGGCTGGGGCTGTGATCGGTGGTGTAGTGGGCGCAGTGGCGGGTAATCGTAATTCGGCTGCGCGTACCGCTGGTGTCGGTGCTGTGGCCGGTGGTGCGCAGGGAGCGGGCGGTGCCATGCGTGATCGCCGCCAGGTCATCAGGAACTGTCTCGAAAACCGTGGATACGTTGTTCTCAATTAATTTCTCAACCGAGCCACTGGCGATCACTGCTGTTACTGCCGATTGGGTACATCAGCACAAGGTTGCGGTGGGTGTGCTGCGGGCTGACCTGGTCGATACGGAGTTGTCGGGCAACAAGTACTTCAAGTTGCTGCCCAACCTGCAGGCAGCTCGCGAGCAAGGGCATCACACACTGCTCAGCTTCGGTGGCCCGTGGTCCAACCATTTGCATGCGTTGGCAGCAGCCGGTCGCCGCTTTGGTTTTCGGACCATTGGCATCGTGCGGGGCGAGCGGGATGGCGAGCTGACAGACTGCCTGCGTGATGCAAGCAATAACGGCATGCAACTGCACCGCGTCAGTCGTGATGAATACCGGTGCAAAACCGATGCCGATTGGCAGCACTCGCTCATTGGCCAATTCGGCCCGCACTATCTGATCCCGGAAGGCGGCGCCAATCTGGCAGGAGTTCTTGGCTGTCAAAGACTACTGCCGGCTTCGCATGACTACACCCACATATTGGTTGCATGCGGTACTGGCACTACGCTCGCCGGTTTGGCCACAAGTTCTCGTATACCGGTTACCGGGATCCAGGTACTAAAGGGCGATGGTTATCTGCAGCGTGAAGTAGCGACCTTGTTGCAACGCTACGGCCTGCAGGAGAGCTGCAATTGGCAAGTGCTGGACGACTGGCATGCAGGCGGCTACGCCCGCACTACCCCGCAATTGCTCGACTGCATGCACCGCTTCGAGGCAGATACCGGCGTGCCGCTGGAACCGGTGTATTCAGCCAAGTTGGTGCAGGCGCTGGCAGCACTGGTTGAGCGCGATTTCTTCCCGACTGGAGCCCGGGTTTTGGCCGTGCATGGTGGTGGTCTGCAAGGCCGGCGCTCGCTGGCCTGATGGTATACTGCCGTCCCGTTTTCCGTGGTTCCAGCCCTCCATGCCGCAGTTTTCAACCATAGGTCTGATCAGCCGGCGCGACAATCGCGACATCGTCGATACCTTGCTGCTGGTTGCCAATTTCCTGGGCAAACGCCCGGGTACCGCTGTCGTGGTGGATGAGTCGGTGGACGGTCTGTTGGGAACCCACAGGTTCGAAGTGGTACAGCGCGAGCAGATGGGTGAGCGCTGCCAGTTGGTCATTGTCGTGGGTGGAGATGGCAGCATGCTGAAAGCTGCCGCCTTGCTGGCCGAACAGGACATCCCGGTGGTAGGTATCAACCGCGGCCGCCTCGGCTTTCTCACCGACATCCTGCCCGACGACATTGAAGACACGCTCGACCAGATACTCGAAGGTCACTACCGCGAGGAACCACGCTTCCTGCTGGAAGTCGCTACCGACGCAGGCGGTGAATCACGCATGCTCGGCTCGGCGATGAACGACATCGTGCTGCATCCCGGTATAGCGGCCCAGATGATCGAGTTTGACCTGTATGTGGACGGCCAGTTCGTCTGCCACCAAGCGTCGGATGGCCTCATCATCGCAACTCCCACTGGCTCCACAGCGTACTCGTTGTCCGCTGGCGGCCCCATCATGGACCCACGTCTCGACGTGTTGGCGCTGGTGCCGATGTATCCGCACAGTCTGAGCAGTCGGCCCATCGTGGTCGACAGCAAGAGCCGCATAACGCTGGTGATTGGTGAGCGCCACAATACGCTGCCGCAGATCAGCTGCGACGGTACCGTGGTACACACGGCCAGCGTGGGAGAAGCCATCCGGGTGCAGCGCAAAGCCAAGCAACTGAAACTTCTGCATCCAGTGGATTACGACTACTACGCCACCTGCCGCAGCAAACTGGGGTGGGCGCAGCGCCCGGTGCGGAGCTAGCCATGTTTCTGGCGCTCGAAGTTGCTTATGAACGCGACCTGACGCAATTCAGCCGGCTGCTTTGGCAGCGCAAGGTGTCGCACCATATTGGTCGGCAAGACGAGCGTCAGCTGGTGCTGGTGTCGGAGTCTGGCCAGGTTGCGTTGGCGAAGGAGCTTTTCCACCAGTGGCAACAAGGTGAAGTGTTGCCAGCAACAGAGGATTCCAGTTCGATCGGTGGTTACGTACAGACCGGTGCGCTGTGGACCTCGTTCAGCCGGGCGCTCGGCAGCTCACCGTTGACGCTGATCCTGATCGTGGCCTGCGTGGTGCTGTGGTTGCTGGCACCGCTCGAACGGCCTACGTCATTGACACTCGCGTTGATGTTTCCCGATTTCAGCCGCGGAACCGGCACCATCGTGCTGTCGCGCGTATTGGAGTCGTTCACTATCAGCCAGTTACTGACGATGCTGACCCCGGCTTTGTTGCACGGCGGCATTCTGCATCTGGTGTTCAACATGAGTTGGGTGTGGGAGCTGGGACGGCGTATCGAGATTCTGCAGAACACACTCACGCTCGCCATGGCGATGGTGGTGATCGCGCTGTTTTCCAACACGATCCAATACCTGTGGGGTGGTGGCAATAACTTTGGCGGTATGTCCGGCGTGGTTTATGGTTTGTTTGCCTATATCTGGATGTGGCAGCTGTTCGATCCGCAAAAGGGGCTGCGGCTGCCCATGTCGCTGATCTTCTTCATGCTGGGGATGTTGGCGCTGTTCACCTGGCTTGAGCTCGACATGATTGCCAATGCGGCCCACCTCGGCGGTTTCCTCAGCGGTATGGTCTACGGCGCGATTCTCGCCACCGTCAGTCGCATCCGCCGAGCAGTAGTGCCCGGAGTTCCACGATGACGGAAAAACTCAACAGCTGGCAGGCACTGGTGGCCAGCATGACGCCGGAAATCCACCAGAGCCTGAAGACGGCGATTGAAATCGGCAAATGGCCCAATGGCGATCGCTTGAGCAGTGAGCAATTGGAGCACTGCCTGCAGGCCGTGATTGCCTACGACGAACTCTACCTGCCGCAGACTGAACGCACCGCATGGATCAACAAGGATGGACTCGGCAAGAGCCATTGTGACGACTGACGGAGACGGCGATGGAGTTCAAGGGTACGGTGCGGAAAATGACAGCGCGGGCGGAAACGCCAGTACGTTATGCGCTGCCGATCGGTGACAGTGCCGTTGACCTGACTGATGCCTGCGGCCGCACGCTGACCTTGCGCAGCACCGGCCGCATCTTCTGTATCCATTGCAGTCGTCAAACCAACAAGAGCTACAACCAGGGCTACTGTTTCGCGTGCTTCCAGAAACTGGCGCAATGTGATGCTTGTATCGTGGCGCCCGAACAGTGTCATTACGACGCCGGCACCTGCCGCGAGCCGGTATGGGGTGATCTCTTCTGTATGCAGGATCATGTGGTGTACCTGGCCAATTCGTCCGGCCTCAAAGTGGGCATCACGCGTGCTTCGCAAGTACCAACGCGCTGGATCGACCAGGGCGCCAGCCAGGCGCTGGCAATCATCCGCACGCGCAGCCGTCAGCAGGCCGGCTTCTGTGAAGCGATGTTGCGTACCCACGTAGCCGACCGTACCAACTGGCGCGCCATGCTGAAGGGCGAGCAGGACATACTGGATCTGGCGGCCGAACGGGATCGACTGTTGGGCCTCTGCAGCGAGGAGTTGAAAGCTTTGCAACAACGCTTCGGCTTGCACGCACTCAGCGTGCTCACCGGGGTAGAGCCGGTGAGCCTGAGCTATCCGGTGCAGGCGCAACCCGACAAAATGGTATCGCTCGATCTGGAAACAGCGGGTGCCACCGCCGGCGGCCGCCTGCTCGGCATCAAGGGCCAATACCTGATTTTCGACAGCGGCGTGTTGAATGTCCGCAAATACACCGGTTATGAACTGGAGCTCAGGCTCGATTGAGCCGGCTTTTCCGCAAGCGACAGCGCTGCCGCATGAGCCAGGCAGCATGAGGCAGAACCCATGAACGAATCACAAGGCAAAACCGTTTACCTGCGTGACTACCAAGTACCGGATTTCCTTATCGACGAGACACAGCTCATCGTCGAACTGTTCGAAGAAGAAACCTTTGTCACGTCGCGCCTGAAAATGCGGCGCAATCCTGTTGCGCACACGCCGCAGGCCCCGTTGGTGCTGCACGGCAGGGCGCTGGAACTGCTGGAAGTGCGAGTGGATGGGCGTGTCCTCGCTGCTGGCCAATACAGTACCGACGCCGAAACGCTGGCAGTCACCACAGTGCCGGCAAGCTTCATGCTGCAGTGCCGCACCCGCATCAAGCCACAGGAAAATACCTCGCTGGAAGGTCTTTACAAATCACGCGTGATGTTCTGCACGCAGTGCGAAGCCGAAGGTTTCCGCAAGATCACCTACTATCTTGATCGTCCCGACGTGCTGGCGAAGTTCACTACGCGTATCGAAGCCGAAAAAAGCCGATATCCGGTCCTGTTGTCAAACGGCAACCTTGTTGCCAGTGGCGACATCGGCGGTGGCCGCCACTTTGCCACCTGGGAAGATCCGTTCAAGAAGCCGTGCTACCTGTTTGCGCTGGTGGCCGGCAATCTGCAACACATACGTGACAGCTTCACCACCTGCAGCGGCCGCAAGGTCGAACTGCGCATCTATGTCGAAGCCAAAGATCTCGACAAGTGCGACTTTGCGATGGACTCATTGAAGCGCTCGATGAAATGGGATGAAGAAGTCTATGGCCGTGAATACGACCTCGACATCTTCATGATTGTTGCCGTCGATGACTTCAACATGGGTGCGATGGAGAACAAAGGCCTCAACATTTTCAATTCATCATGCGTGTTGGCGAAGCCGGAAACGTCGACAGACTTTTCGTTCGGTCGCATCGAATCGATAGTGGCCCACGAGTATTTCCACAACTGGTCGGGCAATCGTGTCACCTGCCGCGACTGGTTCCAGCTGAGTCTCAAGGAAGGTTTCACGGTGTTCCGCGATGCCGAGTTTTCAGCCGACATGGGCTCGCGTGCCGTCAATCGCATTGACGATGTCGCCATGCTACGCACAGTGCAGTTTGCCGAAGACAGCGGTCCGATGGCGCATTCAGTACGGCCGGAGTCGTACATGGAAATCGCCAACTTCTACACGGTGACGATCTACGAGAAAGGCGCGGAAGTCGTGCGCATGCTGGCCAAGCTGTTGGGGCCACAGCTGTTCCGCCAAGGCACCGACCTGTATTTCTCCCGTTTTGACGGCATGGCTGTAACAACCGAGGATTTCGTACGCTGCATGGAAGAGGTCGGCAACATTGACCTGAGCCAGTTCCGCCGCTGGTATACCCAGGCCGGCACGCCGGAGCTTGTCGTAACGCGCGACTACGACGCCAAGGAGCGTCGTTTCTGCCTGACGATCAAGCAGAGCTGTCCACCGACACCGCGCCAGAGCGTAAAGGAACCATTCTTCATTCCGGTAACTGTTGGCCTGCTCGATGGCAACGGCAACGAATTGCCGCTACAGCTTGGCGCCAGCGATGCGCCCAGCACCACCAAGGTGCTGCGCGTGACCGAAGCGGAGCAGACCTTTACCTTCATCAATATCCCGGAAGCGCCGGTACCGGCCCTGCTGCGTGGTTTCTCGGCTCCGGTGAAACTGCAGTGTGATTACACGCGTGACGAGCTCGGCTTCCTGATGAGTCATGACAGCGACGGCTTCGTGCGCTGGGAGGCTGGTCAGCAGTTGGCGTTGGCTGTCATAAACGAAGGCATGCAGGCCCGGCGTGAGGGCAAACCTTTCATTGTGGATGCACGGCTGGTCTCTGCGTTTCGCTCGGTGTTGCAGACCGCCTTGAACTCACCAGAGGCCGACAAGGCCATGCTGTCCAACCTCTTGCTGTTGCCGCCGGAAGCCTATCTGGCGGAGCTGGCGGTACCGGTCGATGTGGAAGGCATTCATGCCGTGCGCGAGCAGCTGCGTCGGCATCTGGCGCGGGAACTGGCTGAGTTGTTTGGCAGCGTATACCACGCCAATGTCAGCAATGAACCGTACCGTTATGAAGCCAGAGCCATTGCCCGCCGGTCATTGAAGAACACAGTGCTTAACTACCTGATGCTGCTGGAAGCGCCGGAGTGGTTTGCTGCTGCCAAGCAGCAGTTCGACAGCGCCACCAACATGACGGACCAGAGTGCTGCACTGCGCGCCTTCGTCAACAATCCTTGCGCCGGCAACAGTGCCATCAAGGATCAACTTGTCGCTGCTTTCTACGCCCAGTGGAAACACGAGACGCTGGTGGTTGAGCAGTGGCTCTCGCTGCAGAGTGCAGCACCGGTCGCCGGCAATCTGGCGGCTGTCAAACAGCTGATCGAACACGAAGCTTTTGATCTGCGCAATCCGAACAAGGTGCGCTCGGTGATCGGTGCCTTCTGTAACTCGAACCTGATCTGCTTCCATCAGGCGGATGGCAGCGGCTATCGCTTCCTGGCCGACTACGTGATCAAGCTGAATGCCAGCAATCCGCAGATTGCCTCGCGTCAGCTGACGCCACTCACGCGCTGGCGCAAATATGACACCGCCCGCCAGGCGCTGATGCAGGCAGAATTGCGTCGTGTGATGGCCGAGCCGGAGCTGTCGCCCGACGTTTACGAGGTGGTATCGAAGAGTTTGCAGGAATGAGCTAAGCTGCCGCGTGTAACAAAAAATCCCGAAAAAGACCCGGCAAGCAACAAAAACCAGCGCGCACAATCAATAAAAAAAAGAAGATTGCACATGCATAACGATCCCCGTGAAGTACTCAACAACTCTGCGATGACCCGACTGCAGTACGTTGTGGTGGCGCTTACAGTTGCACTGAATGCGCTTGATGGTTTCGATGTAATGGCCATCAGTTTTGCGTCGCCCGGAATTGCCGCTGATTGGCAAACCACGCAGGCAGGTCTCGGCATCATCCTGTCGATGGAATTGTGGGGCATGGCGGTGGGTTCGATTTTCCTCGGCGGCGTTGCCGACTTGCTGGGACGTCGTCCCACCATCCTGGGTTGTCTGTTGCTGATGACGGCCGGCATGTTGATGGTAACCACTACCCAGAGCCTGGTTGTGTTGTCGTCGTGGCGCTTCATTACCGGTCTTGGCATCGGTGGCATGCTGGCGGCAATCAATGCGCAGGCGGCCGAGTTTTCCAACAACAAGAGTCGTCCGATGGCGATTGCCATCATGGCGGCCGGTTATCCGATCGGTGGTGTTGTCGGTGGCATGGTGGTAACGCAGTTGTTGAAAGTATATGACTGGCGTTCTGTGTTCTATTTCGGCACTGCCATGACTGCATTGATGATTCCAATCGTGTTTTTCGTCATGCCGGAGTCGGTGCATTGGCTGGTGCGCAAGCGTCCCGTTGGTGCGCTTGACCGCATCAATGCGACGATGGCCCGCTTCGGCCATGCCGCCACTGCATTGCTGCCCGACCTGCGCGATGAAGCCGGTCGCAAGGCCTGGATCGACATCTTCAGCAAGAGCATGTTGCCCACCACTCTTATCGTGACCGTCTCCTATTTTCTGCATATCGTGACCTTCTACTACATCCTCAAATGGGTGCCGAAGCTGGTGGTCGACATGGGCTTCTCACCGTCATCGGCCGGTGGTGTGCTGACATGGGCCAGCGTTGGTGGCGCACTGGGCTGCTTCACCTTTGGTTACCTGACCCGCCATTTCGATCTGAAAAAACTGACATTGTTCATGTTCATCTGTTCGTGTCTGGCAACCATGTTGTTCGGCCAGACTACGGCGAATCTCGCAACCTTGTCGGCGCTGGTGGCGCTTGCCGGCTACTTCATCAACTCAGGTATCGTTGGAATGTATTCGCTGGTGGCACAAGTGTTCCCGACCCATGTGCGTGCGTCCGGTACCGGGTTTGCGATAGGGGTTGGTCGTGGTGGGTCGGTGTTGTCACCGATAGTGGCCGGGCTGTTTCTGCAAGGGGGCATGGAGCTGCCACAGTTGTCGGTAATCATGGGCGCCGGTTCGCTGTTGGCGTTTGGCGCCCTGATCTGGCTGGAGTGGAACAACAATGCGCCGAAAGCCGGCGGTACCAAAGTGAATGACGAGAAGCTGGTCGATGGCCTTTCAGCGGGTCGTTCATGAGTTGCAACCAGCAGTAGCTGCAGTGGTGTCCGAAGTTTGCATCAGAAAGTAGTACCAAAAGTCCGTATCAGATGTCAGTAACAGTAAAGAGGGTGGAATTGAAGCAGTATGGGAAGAGCGTATCAGAACCGCAAAGAATCGATGGCCAAGACTTCGGCCAACAAGTCGAAGGTCTACGGCAAATACGGCCGTGAAATCTACGTGGTCGCCAAGAGTGGCGGCTTTGACCCCGGTGGCAACCTGGCTTTGCGCAGCATCATCGAGCGCGCCAAGCGTGATCAGGTGCCGGCGCATGTGATCGACAAAGCCATCGACAAAGCCAAGGGCGGTGGTGGCGAAGACTATGTGATCACCCGCTACGAAGGTTTTGGCCCGGGTTCATGCATGGTTATCGTTGAATGTCTGACCGACAACACCAATCGTACCTTCGGTGATGTACGGGTCTGCTTCAACAAGACCAACAGCAAACTCGGCACCCAGGGTGTGGTCAGCCACATGTTCGACCACAGCATCATCCTCTCTTTCAAGGGCGACGAAGAAGCGGTGATGGAGGCCTTGTTGAATGCCGACGTCAACGTAAGTGATATCGAAAATGAAGCTGGCAAGATCACGGTATTCGCGCCGCATGCCGAATACGCCAAGGCCAAGGCTGCGCTGGCAGCCGCTTTGGGTGACATCGACTACGAGGTCGATGAAATCCAGTTCATTCCACAGACCTATACTTCACTCAGTGGCGATGATGCAGCCATGTTCGAGAAGTTCATGGACATGCTGAATGATCTTGACGACGTGCAGAAGGTCTACCACAACGTGGAATGACCAGAATCTCCGAATGCAAGAACGGCTGCAAATTGCAGCCGTTTTGCGTTGAAACCAGCGTATCGAAATCCAGACCCAGGCGTGCCAGGTTGTCCATCAGCACCACGGTGCTGATGACCGCCGGATTCGGCACAGGATTGTTGGCCGGTGGCACGTTGTACATGTCGGCGAAGGCAACGATCTTTTCTTTCGGCAGGTACATCACCAGCATGTCTTCGGCATGCGGCAGGCCCTGGATGTGATGCAGCTCAACAGTGTGCATCGCAT
>Ga0255099_1001072_pt1 | contig 9975 bp, 8 predicted proteins | sample Colum_Colum_RepA_2_FD_188451 | JGI IMG/M metagenome (GOLD analysis project Ga0255099, IMG submission 188451) | Freshwater microbial communities from Columbia River, Oregon, United States - Colum_Colum_RepA_8d | ecosystem: Environmental > Aquatic > Freshwater > River | place: USA: Oregon...
CACCACATCGCTGCACTGACCTTCACCAACAAGGCCGCGCGCGAGATGAAGGACCGCGTGAACCAGTTGCTGAAAGGCAAGAACTCGCGCGGGTTGATCATTTCGACTTTCCACCATCTGGGCCTGACGATCATCCGCAAGGAATGTGGCCACATGGGTTTGAAGTCGAGCTTCAGCATCTTCGATGAAACTGACTGTCTTTCGCTGTTGAAGGAACTGATGCTGAAGGACGTCGACACGGCCGACGACCAGTTGCGGCAACTGGGCGGCATCATCTCGCGCTTCAAGAACCAGTTCCTGACGCCGGCGCAAGCATTGGCTGTGGCTGCCACACCGGAAGAAGCGTTGGCCGCGCGGGTGTACGAGGATTATCAGCGCAGCTTGCGCGCATTCAATGCGGTGGATTTTGACGATCTGATCCTGTTGCCGGCGCAGGTGTTCCAGGACAAACCCGAAGTGCTCGACAAGTGGCGTCGGCACATCCGCTATTTGCTGGTGGACGAGTACCAGGACACCAACAACATGCAGTACAACTTTGTGAAACAGCTGATCGGCGATCGCGGCTGTTTGACGGTGGTGGGCGACGACGACCAGAGCATCTATTCATGGCGCGGCGCCAAACCCGAGAACATGAACTTGCTGCAGCAGGACTACCCCTCGCTCAATGTCATCAAGCTCGAGCAGAACTATCGCTCGACCAACAACATTCTGACCGCTGCCAACGCACTGATTGCCAACAACCCGCACGTGTTCGAGAAGGCGCTGTGGAGCGAATACGGCCAGGGCGATCAGATCCGCGTGCTGATGACGGCGAACGAAGAAGCGGAAGTAGAGCGCATCGCTACTGAGATCCATTTGCTGGCTGCGCACCGCCATCTGCGCTTCAAGGATTTCGCCGTGCTTTATCGCGGCAACCATCAGGCACGGCTGCTGGAAATCCAGCTGCAAGCCCAGCAATTGCCCTATGTGCTGACGGGCGGCACTTCATTCTTTGCGCGCACCGAGATCAAGGACTTGATGGCCTACCTGCGGCTGTTGATCAACCCCGACGATGACAACGCTTTCCTGCGGTGCATCAACACGCCGCGCCGCAAGATCGGGCCAGCGCTGCTGGAAAATCTCGGCACCTATTCCAACCAGGCCGGCGTAAGCATGCTGAATGCCTGTACCCACATGGGGCTTGGCCAGCATCTGGCCGACAACCAACGCGAGAAGCTGCGCGAGTTCGCCGTGTGGATGAATGCCAAGCATGAACTGATGGAACGTGGCGAAGGCCTGCGCGTGGTGCGCGAGTTGCTCGACGACATTCACTACGACGACTGGCTACGCCAGCAAAGCGCAACGCCGGCTGCCGCCGAACGCGCACAGGGCAATGTGCAGACGCTGCTCAACTCGATTGGCGCCAGCATCGAAAAAGCCGGCAACAACGACGAAGACGACAGCCTCGAAGCCGCCATCAACAAATTGATCCTGCGCGATCTGCTCGATCAGCAGGAGCAGGAAGAAGAGAGCAACCGCGTGCAGCTGATGACACTGCATGCCGCCAAAGGGCTGGAATTCCCGGTGGTGTTCATCATGGGAATGGAGGAGGAAATCCTGCCGCATCGCAACAGCATGGAAGGCGGCAACGTCGAGGAAGAACGGCGGCTGGCCTATGTCGGTATCACCCGCGCCAAACAGTTACTGACATTCACGCTGGCGCGTCATCGCAAGCAATATGGTGAAGTGTCACAAACCACGCCGAGCCGCTTCCTGGATGAACTGCCGCAGGAGCTGTTGCAGTGGGACGGCCGCCCCAGCGATCAGACGCCGGAGAAAGCCAAAGAGAAAGCCAAAGATGCATTGGCCCGGATGAAGAGCCTGTTTGACGACTGACCCAATAACCAAAGGGGTCGGAGATGTTTGCTCAAAAAGCGAGCAAACATCTCCGACCCCTTTGGTTGTTATTGGGCTACGGCAGCGGCCATGTAGTCGACGGTGGCTTTGATTTCGTCGTCGGTGCAATCGACACAGGTGCCGCGCGGCGGCATGGCGCCGTTGTTGTAGCCGTTGATGCCGCTTTCGTAAAGGGCGTCGATACCCTTGGCGATACGGGGAGCCCAGGCTTCGGCATTGCCGAGAATCGGGGAGTTATTGACGCCGGTGGCGTGGCAGGCCTGGCAGTAGGTGTTGTAGACATCTTCCGGTGCCTTGGGACCCGTTGGTGCACCCGGCACTTTCAGACCTTGGGCACAGGCTTCACCAAACACGCACACGGTACCCGCAGGCTGCAGGCGGGCGGCAATCTGGTCTTCCACGGCAGCGCCAGCGGGGCCGGCCAGTAGCGCAGCACTCAGGGACAGCAGGGCAAGCAGGGACTTCAGCACGTGATTTTCCTCGCAATGGGGTCTCACAACAGGACCCGCTACATATACACAGTACGGGGTACAAAGCGGCGCGGATTATAGGGGGAAAGCGCCCCTGCCGGGAACCGGTAAAGGCCGGATCATCAACGATTAATCGAGAACCTGATGGGTTCGCTACCGTAATGGATGCTCTGTGGCTGGCTGTCGATGGCGTAGCCCACGTAGACCGCAAAGCTCTGGCCTGCCAAGCCAGCGCCTGCACCCCGCAGGTCTTTGACGATAGACAGGCTTTCTTGCGCTGCCAGTGGGCCGCTGCGAGCCGGCTGCAGTTGGGCAAGGTTGCCGCTGAACGGGGCAAAGTCACCGGTGGCGGTCTTTACGAACCGGCTGCCATCTCCCAATTGCACCAGCACAAAGAGTTTGCCATCCAGTCCCACATGCTCGGGATCGACCGCAATCCCTGCATCAACGGCGATGCTGTCGGTGGCGGCAAAGGCAGTCTTGTAGGTTCGACCACCGTCAGCAGTGGCGCCACCGGTGACCAAGACGGCCGCCGCGCTGCCGCTGGTGGCGGCAGAGTCCCCCAGTGTGGGTAACTTGCCATCGGAGATACTGAGGGTGTAACTGCCTTTGTTGCCAACGCATTTCCTTGGCACTGCATAGGTGTTGGCCAGCAGGCGGTACTCCCCGGCGCCCAAGGTTCTGTCGAGGCGGGCATTACAGGTGCCCGCATAATCATCGGCAATATCGAGTTGGGAGTACTTGGCATCTGTCAGCACCAACACCGAGTCCAGCTCGCTCGATCGCATGTCAAAGACGAGGCGGGTGGTGGCGGTCAGCTTCAGTCGATATACGTCTACAAAGCTGTTGTCGGAGCCGGTGCCGAACAACTGATTCACCCTGCAGTCAGGCAGGTCGAGCTTGTTGCGAACCAGCCGATTCGGGGCCAGGTCAATGAGAGGACAGAGGTCCTGTGGCGAATAAAGCGAATCGGCGCCGGCGATGTCGTCGGCCTGCAGTTTGTCGAGATCAGTGATGCGCGGCGCCATGATCGCCTCCACTGAGGATTCATGGCCGAGCCCGAGAGCATGACCAAGTTCATGCAAGGCAACACGGCGGAAATCGTTGATACCGAATTTGCGCGCACTTTCGTACACGTCCCAGGTTTGCCGGTCATTGAAAACAATGTCAGTCTCAACAAAATTAGCGAAACCGAAATTGCCGGCGACGGAGTTACCCAGCGTAATTGCCAGCACACTGTTGCCAAAGTCATTGCCACAGACGGTCGAACGAAAATCGATACTGTTGATCAAGTTGCCGGTGCCCGCCGGAAAATCCGTGCCTGACTGACTGCGACTGTATTGGGCGCACGGATCGACAAAGCTGTCATTGGCAACGAACTTGACGTTGGTCTTGTCATTCCATTGCTGCATCGCCTGCTGGAAGGCACTTGACCAGGTAAGGCCCGCAGGCGACTTGCCCGGCATGCCGGTGTAAAAGGTGATCGATGTCGTGGGCCAGCGTTTGCCGAGATTTGTAAAGGCGAATGCCGACGGCAGTGCTACTGCAGCCGCAACTGCCCAGGGCAATACGCGACGGAATTGGCGCTTCACGGTGCAGTCCCGCTGTTGGCAACCACACTGATGATCGCATCACGGAAATCCTGCAACGGGAACAAATAAGCCCGCGGCAGCTTGGCATCAATAGCCTCATCGTTGAATCCGAGCCCCTGCATCTTGGTGACCAGGGGATCGATCTCGAGACCAGGCACCTCCAGATCATGCCGCGGCCGCAGATCAAGATAGTCGTCGCCGCTGCCGTCCTGCATCAACGGGAAAAAACCCTGGAACCAGCCGGTCAGTGGATTGACCTGGGTATTGCCGGTATCTGCCACAAAAAATACGCCGCGCGTGCCGGGCACCGGAATGTACTGGCCTTCGATATGCATTGGCGCACCCTGCAGATCGGCGCCCATGAAGCGCAGTTCCAGACCGGCCGCTGGCAGTTCGCCCTTTACCGTGTCTTCCGCTGCAAAACTGACCCAGGTGTACTGCAGGCCACCATCGACCTCTACCCGCCAGCCAGTAACGGTAGCAGTGATGATCAACTCTGACCCTGCCACCAGTTCCTCGAACCCGAGTTGCTGCAATACCGTGGCCCGCACGCCCATCACCGGCACGCACGCCAGCAGCAGTACGACTGCAGCGAATAGTGTGTGGCGGATTGGGTGTGGTCTGATCATGGCTTTCAACGACTGCTCAGTAGCGATAACTCTGGTCCTGGATGCCGCGCCACCAGGTTTCATTCTGCAAATACCACTGCACGGTAGCAGTGAGACCACTATCGAAAGTCATGCGCGGTTGATAACCCAGTTCGCGCATCAGTTTGCTGGCGTCGATCGCGTAGCGGGTATCGTGGCCGGGGCGGTCTTTGACAAACGTGATGAGGGTATCCGCCGGCTTGCCGCTGGCGCAGGGGCTGTGCGGAAACCGCACTGCGAGTGATGGGTGGTCGGCAAAGGCTTTGTCGACAATGGTGCACAGCAGCTTCACAGTGTTGAGGTTGGCCCACTCGTTGTTGCCCCCGATGTTGTAGGTTTCCCCCACCACCCCTTTGGCCAGGATCAATTCGATGCCACGGTTATGGTCCTCCACATACAGCCAGTCGCGGATCTGCATGCCGTCGCCGTAGATCGGCAACGGCTTGCCCTGCAGGATGTTGAGCAGGCACAGCGGCAAGAGCTTTTCCGGAAAATGGAAGGGACCGTAGTTGTTCGAGCAGTTGCTGGTGGTGACCGGCAAGCCGAAGGTATGGTGGTACGCACGCACAATATGATCGGATGCAGCCTTGCTGGCAGCATAGGGTGAGTTGGGTGCATAGGGCGTGGTTTCGGTGAACGCCGGATCCTTGGGCCCCAGCGTGCCGTACACCTCGTCGGTGGATACGTGATGGAAGCGTTTACCTTCAAAGCCACCCTGGGCAGTCCACACCGTGCGCGCGGCTTTCAGCAGACTGTGGGTGCCGAGAATGTTGGTTTCAAGAAAGGCATCCGGCCCGCTGATCGAGCGATCGACATGACTCTCGGCGGCAAAGTGCACGATGGTGTCGATGGTGTGCTGCTGCAGCAGAGCTTCGACCAGTGCCTGATCGTTGATGCTGCCGTGCACGAAATGGAAATGGGCATTGCCCTGACAACTGTCGAGATTGTGCTTGTTACCGGCATAGGTGAGCGCATCCAGCACCACTACGGTATCGCCTGCATGCTGCTGCAGCCAGTAATGCACAAAATTACTGCCGATGAAGCCGGCACCGCCGGTGACCAATAACCTGCGCATGTTGTTCCCTTCAGTAGTGGGGGGATTCTAGCCAGCAGGTCTTACTGCCAGCTGAACGTTGCTGTTCTGCCAAAACCCTGGATTTTACGGAATTGTGGGGGGCAATTGCTCGTGCAAGTACTGCCGGAAGTCCTGGCAGATTGTGAAATTGCCGACCAGCGCAAACTCCTGGTTGATCGGGTAATCCTCCTTGAACAGCACCCGACTGGTATCCAGGCCAATCGGCGACAGCCGCAGTCTGGCCAGTGGCTCAGCCAGCAGGCACAGGGCCTGGATCAACAGCCGTGGACAGCGACGCGGTACCGTTAAACCGTAAAACTGACGGATCAGCGCGACCAGACTGTCCAGCGTATAGGCCACACCATCATTGATGTCCCACACGCGGCCGGCCAGCGGCGGCGCTGTCAGTGCAACTGCAACAGCGCTGCAGCAATCCTGCACACTGATCATGCTGACCGCATTCTGCGAACTGACAAACAGCGGCAGCCATAGGCGCTGCAGGACTTTCAGCAGCGTCTGCAGGTTGTTTCCCATGCCGTTGCCGTAAATGATGCCGGGGCGCAAACACACAACCTGCATGCTGCCTTGCAAAGCCAGCAACCACTCTTCTGATGTCTTCTTGTTGTAGCCGTAACTGGAGTGCGCCGGATACCGCGCTTTGCAACTGCTGAGATAAACGAAGCGTTGCACACCGGCACGAGTCGCGGCGTTGGCGAGCCGCTGCAGGTTGAGAAAGCTTTTTTGATGCGCAGTGCCAGTGGCTCTCACATGCGCCAGATCGGCCAGATGCACCACGGCTTCTACACCTGCCACTGCCCGGTGACAAACGTCGGCGTCGGTTAGATCATCGGCGATGATCGTTACCGCCTGCACCCATGGCATCTGCTGCAGTTTTTGTTGGTCGCGAGCCAGCACCGTAACGCGATGCCCTGCCTGCAGCAGCAGCGGCACCAGCGTGCGGCCGACAAAACCGCTGGCACCGGTAACCAGCACCTGTTGCGGAGTGGGTAGTGTTGCGGCCGACACGCTCACCACCAGCGCCAGCCATTGCTGTTGAAGAAGCGCCAGCCAGAGCGGGCAAACATCACGATATGGCGCCAGCCTTTGCGGGCAGCGCCGCCGCCATGATGAGTGATCCGACACTGCGGCACATGATGCAGCTCGCCGATGCGGCCCAACGCCAACGACAAAACAAAGTCTTCAAAATACAGGAAGTAGCGTTCGTCGAAACCGCCGACCTGTTGCAGTGCAGCGGTGCGGCACAGCATGAAACAGCCGCTGATCAACTCTACTGCGGTCGCCACTTGTTGTTGTGCCAGCTCGCGATATTCGTAACGGGCCAGCCGTGAATCGAACAACCGCCGCAACACCACCGGCGCAAATCCGCGCAGCAGCAGATCGAACACGCTTGGGTAACGTTTGCATAGATGTTCGGCCACACCATCGCCATTGATACAGGCTGGCGATACGGCGACGACACGCTCGTGTTGCAGCAAGTAAATCAACCCGTTCAATAACGCGGCGCTATCGAGCTCCACATCCGGATTCAGCACCAGATGGAAACTGCTGACCGCGTTGTTTATTGCCTGGTTGTTGGCGGCAGCAAAACCCGTGTTGTGTGCATTGCTGATGAGTTGGCTGCACGAGCGCAGTTCACTCTGCTGCAGCAGTGCCTGCAGGTGAGAGCCTTCATCGCCGTTGTCGATCAGCGTGAGAGCAACCTGCAGCGACAACTCGCTGCGGGCCGTTGCCACAGCAGCTTGCAGACTGGCCAGCGTGCGCGCCAACAAAACAGGATCGGATTTGTAGCAGACTATCGAAATCCCGAGACTGTAGTCTCCGGGTGTTGGTGCAGCGTTGTTCATTCACGCTCGGGAACAAGACGATCGCCGAACGGTGTCGTGACACGGCGCATACCGGGTGGTATCTGATCGTCTGGAATCCGGGACGCCTCTACCAGCCGGTTAAGGCGCTCGCCGCGTGCACGCTGGCGTGCATCACGTGTTGCCTGCTGTTCCGGTGACTGCTGATCGACAAGCTCTGCCTGGCCACTGAACGGATTGACAAAAAACCCCTGGCCACCGGGAACCGGCACCGGCAGTCCTTGTGCAGCGGCCTGGGCCTGCTGCGCCTGTATGGCGGCTTCGAAGGGATTCTGTGCGGCGAGCGCCGGATCCACCACAATGCCATTGGTTGAGCCATTGTTTGGGCCAATGATCTGTTGCGGTTGTACGCCCTGTGAATTCGGTGGCAGCGGGGCTGCCAAGGCAAGGGTCAGCACAGCGCGACTGCTGTCGAGACAACTCACTCCTTGTTGCGGTGCCGCAACACAGGGGTCGTTGCCCGGCTGTGACAACACCACGCTGCGCTGCCTGATCTCTTCGACGATAAAACCGGGCATGCCGGGCAACGGCGAACGTTCGCCCGGCCGCCACGCCACTTCACTAGTCTGCCCCTGCCGGTTGACCAGCGTGACCTTGTAACTCTCACCCACGTGGGTGGTGCTGCGCACGGTAAACGCGGGCTGGCCACCTGCACCCGGAGCGACAAACCCCGGCACGGGCTGTTGCTGCTGATCCTGGGCAGCATCGGTTTCCACCGGTTCGAACAGCGACAGTTCCTGCGCCTGCAGCTGTGCGACAGCAAGCAGCAAGGCAGCGACCAAAGTCAGCTTTTTCATGGCGTTTCCCTCCAGCCAACTAGAGATTGGCAAATGAGACGATGCCATTGTCATCGACTATATTGAGCCCGGCAACCTTGGGCGCGCCGACATCGGCGGTATTGGCCCAGTGGGAACGTTGGGCAACGCTGCCCAGCTGTTGCACATGCTGCATCGAAAACAATTGGGCATAACAAATCACCAAGCCACCCAGACGGCGGATTTCAAGCAAGGGCTCGGCCGCCAACTCATTGAGCTTCTTCTCATTGATGCGATACATGCCCTCTACATTGAGGGTCTCTTTTTCCTGCTGCAGCTGCAGTACCCAGGGTTCGAAAAGCCCATTGGCATCCAGCAACTTGCAAAGCTGCGCCGAACGCTCACGGTCCGACTCGAACTGCATCAACTGGGCAGCGATCGCATTGACCTCGTCAGCGAGGGCTTTTTCGTCGGCGAAAAACGGATAGCCCGCCGCCGTCTCGCTGATCAACCCGCTGTCTTCATCGACACACAGGATGAACTGGCTACTGGGATTCTTCGCCAACTTGAACGGCCGAGAGCGATACAACAACGGCACGTAATCAGCCAACCATTTACCGTCCGCATTCACCAACAGGTTCTTGCCGGTAATGAAGCCCTGCACGACCACCGGAAAATATCCGGCGTCGTTTTTGGCAAACGCCAGCGGCAACGACAGCATCGCCTTGGGGATTTCACTCAAGCCAAGCACCAGAAAGCGGTCTTTGGCGGCAAAGCCGAAATTCTCCGGCTTGTACCAGCGCTTGTTGCCGTGCTCCTGATAGGAGACCACTGTTATTTTGGACATGGATTCACCACTTGATGCGATACAAAAGGGCCGGTCGTGCAGCAATGCATCATCCGGCCAGACCTTCAACCCACTCTCACAGGGCGTTTTTGCTTTAGCAAAGGACCTCATCATGTCATCACAGAACTATTTCGCAACCCTCAATGCCATCGACGTGTCAAAGCATGTTGAGAAAAAAGGCAACTTCTCCTATTTGTCCTGGCCCTACGCGGTAGCACAGCTGCGGCTGGCAGATGTAATGACCCAGCGGTTTCTGCATAGGATCAGCACCAGCCGCCGCGCCGTTGTTCACCTGTTGCGGCCCGTTGGCAATGTTGGCCTGCTTCACGAATGAGACAGGGCGCGGGTTCTTGATTTCGGCCAGCGCCTCCAGGGTTGACCGGCATTGCGCCTGCGCCTTGAGTGCAAAGGTTAATTTGGCTTGGTACTGTTTTAGGCCCGTTTCCGATGCGGCCTGCCTCACCAGTGATGTGAACATGGTTTGCAGTGTCATGGCCTGCCCGTACAGCATGGCCTCGACCGAACTCATGTTCCCGCCCTCGATCTTGCCGATTTGCTCCCGTAAATCCGACACTATGTCTATCAGTGCAAATGCGCCAGCAAACTTGCCCCAGGCACTTATGCCAATAGCGGTCTGGCAAGCAGGTGACAAAACAATCTCATGCGGTGCCATCGCTCTTGGCCCGTCTGTCACTGGTGTGACCTTCTTGGCCGGCGTTGCAGCCGGTGGCTTCTTGGCAGTCGTTTTTTTCGTCGCCATGTTTATGCTACTTGGGTTGAGTGAATCAGACAGGGACGTTGACTGTTTAA
>Ga0255099_1001074_pt1 | contig 9972 bp, 8 predicted proteins | sample Colum_Colum_RepA_2_FD_188451 | JGI IMG/M metagenome (GOLD analysis project Ga0255099, IMG submission 188451) | Freshwater microbial communities from Columbia River, Oregon, United States - Colum_Colum_RepA_8d | ecosystem: Environmental > Aquatic > Freshwater > River | place: USA: Oregon...
GTGTGCATGGCGCGCGTGTTATCCATTCATCCTGTCGATCCGCAGCAGCGGTTGATCCGGCAAGCAGTTGAATGCATACGCGATGGCGGGGTGGTGGTATATCCCACTGATTCGGCCTATGCGCTGGGGTGTGCCGTGGGCAACAAGGCCGGCATTGAACGTATTGCCCGTATCCGGCAGATCGACAACAAACACAACTTCACCCTGGTGTGTCGCGACCTGTCCGAGATCGCCACTTATGCCAGGGTCGACAACAGCAGTTATCGCTTGCTGAAGGTCTATACCCCGGCGGCTTATACCTTCATTCTGAAGGCCACTTCCGAGGTCCCGCGCCTGCTGCAGCACCCCAAGCGCAAGACCATAGGTATCCGGGTGCCCGAGCATCCAGTGGTGGCGGCCTTGCTGGCTGAACTGGACGCCCCGCTGCTGAGCAGTAGTTTGCTTATGCCTGGCGAGACCGAGCCTCTGTTCGATATTGATGAAATTTCGAGAAGATTGCAGCATCAAGTTGATTTAATTATAGATTCTGGATTTTGTGGTCTCGAAACAACCACAGTAATCGACTTGGAGGAGGGTGTGCCCAAGGTGATTCGCGCCGGTAAGGGCGACCCTGCTCCTTTCCTGGCTTGAGCAAGGGTGGCTACCTGGTATTTGTGTCCCCAACAGCCTGGTCAATATGGCTATAATCGCCGGCAAATCCGGGCTGGCAGCAGCGTTTCCGAGTTGCCAGTCCTTCCCGCCACAAACCGCCTGGCGAACAATAAGAAGCAGTAACACTGGGAGTTGAGCTTGAGTTCGATTGATTCACAGCGGCGCGTGTTGTCCGGCATGCGCCCGACCGGCCGTTTGCATCTGGGCCACCTGTACGGCGTCATCCACAACTGGGTCAAGCTGCAACACGAGTACGAGTGCTACTTCTTTGTGGCCGATTGGCATGCGCTCACAACCCACTATGAAACCCCGCACATCATCGAAAACAACGTCTGGGAGATGGTGATTGACTGGCTGGCTGCCGGGGTGTCGCCGAGCGCCGCCACCCTCTTTGTGCAATCAAAAGTGCCCGAACACGCTGAACTGCACCTGCTGCTGTCAATGATGACCCCATTGGGATGGCTCGAACGCGTGCCAAGCTACAAGGACATCCAGGACAACCTGCAGGACAAGGACCTCAACACTTACGGCTTCCTCGGTTACCCCTTGCTGCAGAGTGCCGACATCCTGATCTACCGCGCTGGTCTGGTGCCGGTGGGTGCCGATCAGGTCGCGCACGTCGAGCTGACGCGCGAAGTCGCCCGTCGATTCAATCACTTGTACGGCAAAGAACCGGACTTCGAGGCAAGCGTTAAGGCCGCCATTGGCAAGATGGGCCGGAAAGTCGGCAAGCTGTACGACGATCTGCGCAAGCAGTACCAGGAGCAGGGCGATCAGCAGGCGCTGGAGAAGGCGCAGGCGCTGTTGAGAGAGCAACAGAACATTACGCTTGGCGATCGCGAGCGGCTGTTCGGCTACCTCGAAGGCGGCGGCAAGATCATATTGCCGGAGCCGGGCGCCAAATTGACCGAAGCCGCCAAGATGCCGGGCCTCGATGGCCGCAAGATGTCGAAGTCGTACGACAACGTCATCACGCTGCGCGATCTCGACGACGACATCAGCAAGAAAATCCGCACGATGCCGACCGATCCGGCCCGGGTGCGCAAGACCGATCCGGGCAATCCCGACAAGTGCCCGGTGTGGCAGTTGCACGAAATTTTCTCCACTCAGGAAATCCGTGATTTCGTCCAGACCGGCTGTCGGAGTGCCAGTATCGGTTGTCTGCAATGCAAGCAGCCGGTAATTGATGCCATCGTCGCTGAGCTGACACCGATCCGTGAGCGTGCCCGTCAATACGAAGACAATCCGGATCTGGTGAAATCGATCATCATCGAAGGTTCGGAAAAAGCGCGCGACACCGCGCGCGATACCTTGCAGGATGTGCGGCAGGCCATGGGCCTCGATTACCGCTAGGCGATACCGGATGAGCGAAGACGCAAGCACCACAGAAGCAACGCCAGAAGCAGCAGCTGACAAGGCTCCCGACAGCCTGTTGGCACGTGCGCGGCTGGAGCAGGGCCAGCCTGGGCAGCAGCAAGGTGAGCTACCGTTTGCATTCGTGGCAGGCAAGGCGGTCACCGATCTGCCGAAAGACCTTTATATCCCGCCCGATGCGCTCGAAGTATTCCTCGAAGCCTTTGAAGGGCCGCTCGACTTGCTGCTGTACCTGATCAAGCGACAGAACGTCGACATCCTCGAGATCAACGTTGCCGCGATTACCGAACAATACATTGCCTATGTCGAGCTGATGGAAGCGTCGCAATTCGAGCTGGCGGCCGAATACCTGGTGATGGCCGCAATGCTGGCGGAGATCAAGTCGCGCATGTTGTTGCCGCGTTCGCAGGAAGACGAAGAAGACGAAGAAGATCCGCGGGCACAGTTGATCCGCCGGTTGCAGGAATACGAGCGCTACCGCGAAGTTGCCGAGCGGGTTGATGCATTGCCGCGCCTGTATCGCGATCTATACCAGGCGCACGCGCAAAGCCCTGAACTCGAACGCACGATGCCACGCCCGGAAATGGACCTGCAAGAGGTGCTGCTTGCCTTTGCCGAAGTGCTGCGACGGGCTGACCTCAATGAAAGCCACCATATCCAGCGCCAGAGCCTGTCCACGCGTGAGCGCATGTCCCAGATACTTCTGCGGGTATCGGCCGAACACTTCACGCCCATGTTGTCGTTGCTGATGAAGGACGAAGGCCGCCTCGGCGTCGTCGTGACCTTTCTCGCCATCATGGAACTCATCAAGGAGTCGCTGGTGGAACTGGCGCAGAACGAACCCTTTGGACCAATACACATCAAGGCAAGGGCAGCATGATAGAAACAGCCAAATTACAGTGCATCATTGAAGGTGCACTCCTTGCGGCAGGTAAACCGGTGCCGCTGGAAAAACTGGAAGAGCTCTTTGCCGAAGGTGACAAGCCCGAGCGTGAGCAGATGGAAGAGGCATTGAAAGGTGTCGGCGACTCCTGTGCCGACCGTGGATTTGAGCTGAAAAAAGTCTCATCGGGCTACCGTTTCCAGGTACGGCAGGAGCTCAGCGAATGGGTCAGCCGTTTGTGGGAAGAAAAGCCGCAGAAATATTCGCGTGCAGTACTGGAGACCTTGTCGATTATTGCGTATCGCCAGCCAATCACTCGGGGCGACATCGAAAAAATCCGTGGGGTTGCGGTCAGTACGCAAATCGTACAGACCCTGCTTGAGCATGAATGGGTGCGCGTAGTCGGGTACCGCGATGTGCCAGGCCGCCCGGCGATGTACGCCACCACCAAACAATTCCTCGACTACTTCAACCTCGCCAGTCTGGAAGAGTTGCCGGCACTGGCCGAAATCCGCGACCTCGAATCGATCAACCGCGAACTGTCGCTCGATGACGACAAGCCGCTGGGTCGGATCATCGAGTTTGCCGATCCGGAAGCCAACGCCCAAGAGTCAGTGGTTGATGCAGAAGAAATCGCTGCTGCCGCGATTGGCACGCGTCCCATCAGTGAGATCCTCAGCGAGGTCGACAGCAAGCTGGGGCTGACTCCACCAGCTGAAGAAACCCAACCCCCCGAGTAACCCGGGATCCCCAACACACCTAATTTCGTGAGAAATCAGAATGGACGAGAAAATACAGAAAGTGCTGGCCCGTGCCGGCTTCGGTTCGCGCCGCGAACTGGAAGACTGGATCAGTCAGGGCCGCGTCAAGGTCAACGGCGTTGTTGCCAAACTGGGTGACCGCGTTGGCAGCGAGGACAAGGTAGTTGTCGACGGCAAGAAGCTGGCGCCGCGTGAACAGACGGCGCAGGTGCATCCGGTGCTGCTGTACAACAAGGCGCTCGGGGAAATCTGCACCAGCAATGACCCTGAGGGACGTCCCACCGTATTCGACCACCTGCCACGCCTGACTCATGCACGCTGGGTTGCCGTGGGCAGGCTCGACATCAACACCACCGGTCTGTTGCTGTTCACCACTGACGGCGAACTGGCCAACAAGCTGATGCATCCTTCCACAGAAATCCAGCGCGAGTACATGGTGCGTGTAATGGGTGAAGTCACCAGGGAGGCCTTGGAGCGACTTACAAGCGGGGTCGAGCTGGAAGACGGCATGGCGAAGTTCGATGGTATCCGCTTTGGCGGCGGTGAAGGCATCAACCAGTGGTATTACGTAATGCTGAGGGAAGGCCGCAATCGCGAAGTGCGCCGCTTGTGGGAATCACAGGATCTCAAGGTCAGCCGTCTCAAGCGTGTGCGCTACGGCAATATCGTGATTCCTCCTTATGTAAAGATGGGCAAGTACGTCGAGCTGCCGGCTTCAGAGACCAAGGCCTTGTATCAGCTGGCCGGGTTGCGCTGGCAGACGCCGCAAACCGGTAACGACTTCGTGGGTCGTTACATGGCCAAGAAGCGCGGTGACAAAGCAGTACCGCCACCGAAGGACCGTCGTCGCAGAGCCGGTCCGGCTACGATCAAATCCAGCGACAAACCGTGGGGAACCGTCCCGGGTGCCAGCAAGCCTGACAGCAGGCCTGTTAGAAGCGCTGATCGAAAGCCCGAGAGAAGTTCAGACAGGAAACCCGAAAGAAGTTCAGACAGGAAACCTGAAAGAAGTTCAGACAGAAAACCCGAAAGAAGTTTCGAGAGAAGTTCTGAGAGAAGCTCGGAGAAAAGACCTGGCAGAAAGCCTGCAAGAGATACCGACCGGAGTCCGGCAAGACGATCAGCCAGAACCCCTGAGGGGAAGTCCGCCAGAGAACCAGGCAGAGCGTCGACGGCAAGACCTGCCAGAAAACCGGAAAGAACGTCGGACAGGGCAATCGACAAAAAACCTGCCAGAAAGCCCTATAAGAAAAAGTAGTGAGCCTTACGCCTGATCCGGCTGAGCCGAAAACTGTTTGCCATTCTCGTGCAGGCTGTCGGCTCCCATCAGGTACAGGTACAGCGGCATCAGTTGATCGGGTGTTGGCTTGCTGGCCGGATTCTCCGAAGGAAATGCCACTCGCCGCAGCGCGGTCGAGCAGGGGCCGGGATTCAGGCTGTTGAAACGGATATGGCTGGTGTTGCGTAGTTCATCGAAAAACAGCTGCATCACGTTTTCAACGCCATGTTTGGCGATCGCATAGGGGCCCCAATAGGCGCGCAGTTCGCGGCCGGCAGTCGATGAGGTAAAGATCACCGACGCCTGCTGCGCTTGTCGCAGCAGTGGCAAGCAGTGCCGCGTCAGTGCATAGGGTGCAGTCAGGTTGACGCGCAGCAACTGGTCCCAGCTTTCTAGCGTTGTATGCTCAAGCGGCAGCGGCGGCGAGATGACACCAGCGTTATGCAGCAGGCCATCGAGTTGGCCGAATTCGGCAGCAATTGTTTCGGCTACTTCCTGGTAGTTGTTGTCGTCGGCTTTCAACAGATCAAGCACCATCACGGCCGGTTGCACGCCACCTAGCGCTTCAATCTCATCGTAGACGGCGTTCAGTCTGGTTTCGTTGCGGCCCAGCAGGATTACGCTGGCACCGTGTCGGGCATAACTCAGCGCAGCAGCGCGTCCGAGCCCGGAGCCGGCCCCGGTTACCAAGATGATCTTGTCTTGCAGCAGGTTGGCAGCGCATTGGTAGGCAAACATCATGATTTCCTGTTAACCGGCAAGCCGGTGCAAACACAGATCGAGCAACTGCATTGGTGTGTCCACCACGGCATCGGCATTCCAGGCTGTGATCGGTGGTGATTCCGGTAAATAACCCCAACGTACGGCAATACCGGACATGCCGGCATTATGGGCAGCCTCGATGTCACGCGGGTGATCGCCGATATACAGCGCGCAGGCGGGCTCGACACCAAGCTGTTGGCAGGCATGCAGGATGCCGGCAGGATCGGGCTTGCCGGCGCCAACATCATCCGGGCATACCAGCGCGCCGGAAGTGGCGAAATTTTCGAATTTGGCCAACAGTGGTTCACTGAAGCGACGGTGCTTGTTTGTCATGATGCCCCAAGCGATGCCGTGCTCGACCAGCGTGGCAATCAACAGATCGATATCGTCGAACAGTGCGGCCGTGGTTTGCGGAATCTGTGTGCTGTAGAGGTCGAGGAATTCCTGCAGCAGTGCCGGTGCACGTTCATCCTTTTCGTCGAGACCGAACCCCTGTCGCACCATCGCACCAGCGCCGGCTGATACGTATTGACGCACAGTTGCTGCATCCAGTGCTGCTTTGCCATGGGTTTGCAATTGGGCATTGAGTACGAGAGTGAAATCCGGCGCGGTATCAAGCAGGGTTCCATCGAGATCGAAAATGACGGCTTGCAGCATGGGCAGGGTTCAGTCTTTCGCCGGTGCTTGCAGGTGCACCAGGTAATTCACATCGACATCAGATCCGAGCTTGTAGACCTGCGTCAGCGGGTTGTAGGTCATGCCAATCAGCTCCCCGGTGGCAAAGCCTTCGCCACGCGTCCACTGCATCAACTCGGATGGCTTGATGAACTTGCGGTAGTCATGAGTGCCACGCGGCAACATGCGCAAAACATACTCGGCACCAACAACGGCCAGCAGCCAGGCTTTCGGATTGCGATTGATGGTGGACACAAACAGGTGGCCGCCGGGTTTCAACAAACGGCGACAGGCCGTGATGATCTGCGCCGGCTGCGGCACATGTTCGAGCATTTCGAGACAGGTAACGACATCGAAGCTGCCGGCATGGGAGGCGGCATAGTCTTCAGCGCGGGACTTTTCATAGCGGATGTCGAGCCGGCTTTCGAGCAAATGCAGTTTCGCTACTGCCAACGGTGCGGCTCCCATGTCGATGCCGGTGACCTGTGCACCACGCCGCGCCATGGCTTCACAGAGGATGCCGCCCCCACAGCCGATGTCGAGTACCTGCTTGCCGACGAGATCCACCTTGCTGTCAACGAAGCCGACCCGCAACGGGTTGATGTCGTGCAGCGGTTTGAATTCGCTGTTGCGATCCCACCAGCGGCTGGCGAGCTTTTCGAACTTTGCGATTTCAGCAGCGTCGACGTTAGAGACGTCGACTTTCGGGTTGTCCGGATTGGAGTTGTCGTAATTGGAGTTGTTGAGGTTGGGAGTGGTGTCCACGCTAAGCTCCTGCCGCAATGCCGGCGCCCCAGCGCCGTGCTTCTTCCAATACCTGGGCAAGATCCATGCGGGTCAACTGGTGGTTCACCACCAGCGCCTGTCCATCCACCCACACATGACTGATCTGCGATGCCGCTGCGCTGTATGTCAGCGTTGAGCACGGATCGTAAACCGGTTGTGTCCGAGGATGTTCAAGATCAATCGCAATCAGGTCCGCCTGTTTTCCCGGCTCGATGCTGCCAACCTTGTTGTCGATGCCAAGTGCCCTGGCACCATTGAGGGTGGCCATTGCCAGTGCCTGCGCGGCCGACACCACGGATGCATCGTTGCTGCTGCCTTTCGCCAACAGCGCCGCCAGGCGCAGCTCGGCCAGCATATCGAGTGCGTTGTTGCTGGCACTGCCATTGGTACCGAGTGCAACGTTCACTCCGTGTGCTTGCAAGTCGGCGACACGGCAGATGCCGCTGGCCAACTTCAGATTGGAAGCCGGGCAGTGAATGACATGGGCTCCGGTGTCTTTCAACAGCTGGATTTCGTCATTAAGCAGATGGGTCATGTGCACGCATTGCAGTCGCGGACTCAGTAAGTCAAGCTGTTTCAGGCGGCGCAGCGGGCGCAAACCATGCAGCTGTTTGCCTTCGCTGATTTCCTGCGCGTTCTCATGCAGGTGCATATGGATGCCGATATCGAGTTCTTCTGCATGCATTGCAATCTTGCGCAGGGGTGCATCCGATACCGTGTACGGTGCGTGGGGCCCGAATGCGACACCGATGCGCGGGTGTCCGCTGTACTGGTCATGCAGGCGCTCTGCCTTGGCGATGCCTTCGTCCGCCGATCCCGTCCATGCCGTTGGAAAATCAAACACCGGGCTGGCAAGTTGTGCACGGATGCCGCACTCGTCGGCAACGCTGCCTACTACTTCTGAATGGAAATACATGTCAGTGAAAGTCGTGGTGCCTGACAGCAGCATTTCGGCGACAGCCAGTCTTGTGCCGGCGGCGACATAGCTTTCACTGAGCCAGCGGGTTTCTGCCGGCCAGATTTTCTGCTCAAGCCACGGGCGCAGCGGCATATCGTCAGCGTAGCCGCGCAGCAGAGTCATGGGGCTATGGCCATGCGCATTGATGAATCCAGGCATCACGACGTGATGATCAAGGAAATATTCGTAGCCCGCCATGTAGCGGCCCAGCAACTCGACCCGCGGCCCCATGTCGACAATGCAGCCGTTTGTGATCGCGATGATCTGGTGCTCCAACACCTTGCCGACCTCATGCATCGGCAGCACCCAGCGTGCATGCAGCAGGGCATCTGCATGCAAGAGTAATTTGGGTAATTCAGTCATTCTGCATGCCTGTGAAAACGGCTTGATTGGAAGGCCCGGCAGTATAGCTATTCACGCGGCAAAGCTGTATCGACGCACGCGAAAAAACACCCCCCGTCAGCAAGGGGTCTGACAGCAGCAAAATTCCTGATTTCCATGTGTTTTTTGTTTGCTGCATGGGTGTGTCACTGTGCTAGAATCCAGCAGGTTTTTTGGGGTCTGTCCGACCCTGTCCGCATATCATCCGAACAACAAAAAAACGCAGTCATTTTGGCATCCAGGCATGGCAGAAAATCAGGATCAAATCCCCGGCGCTTCCAACCCTGCTGGCCCCAGCGGTGTTGGCCCCGGCGGCAGCATTCAGAACATCACCATAGAACATGAAATGCGGCAGTCCTATCTGGACTACGCAATGAGTGTCATTGTTGGTCGTGCGCTGCCCGATGTGCGCGATGGTCTAAAGCCGGTGCACCGCCGTGTTTTGTTTGCGATGAGTGAACTGTCGAACGACTGGAACAAGCCTTACAAGAAATCCGCCCGCGTCGTCGGCGATGTCATCGGTAAATATCACCCTCACGGAGATTCTGCTGTCTACGAAACCATCGTGCGCATGGCGCAGGATTTTTCGCTGCGCTATCCGCTGGTGGATGGTCAGGGTAACTTCGGTTCAGTCGACGGCGACGCTGCTGCTGCAATGCGTTACACCGAAATCCGCATGGAGAAGCTTGCGCATGAGCTATTGGCCGATCTCGACAAGGAGACGGTGGATTTCTCGCCCAACTACGACGGCACCGAACAGATTCCCGATGTGTTCCCGACCCGTGTTCCCAACCTGCTGATCAATGGCTCCTCAGGTATCGCGGTGGGCATGGCTACCAACATTCCTCCACACAACATGCGCGAAATCATCAGTGCATGTATGGCGTTGATGAACGACCCTGACATCACCATAGATGGCTTGATGGAGCATGTACAGGGCCCGGATTTTCCGACCGCCGGCCTTATCAACGGCCGTGCCGGCATCGTGCAGGCCTATCGCACCGGTCGCGGCAAGATTTACATTCGTGCCAAGACGACGATCGAGACAGACAGCAAGACCGGCAAGGAAACCATCATCGTCTACGAAATTCCCTATCAGGTGAACAAAGCCAGACTGATTGAGCGCATCGCCGATCTGGTCAAGGAAAAATTGCTGGAAGGTATTACCGAGCTGCGCGATGAAAGCGACAAGGACGGTATGCGCATCGTGATCGAGTTGCGCAAGGGCGAGATATCGGAGGTTGTCGTGAACAACCTCTATGCCCAGACGCAAATGCAGGTCGTATTCGGTATCAACATGGTGTCGCTGATGGATGGTCAGCCCTGTTTGCTGAACCTGAAGCAGATGCTGGTTGCCTTCATCAACCACCGCCGCGAAGTGGTGACGCGGCGTACCGTGTTCCTGCTGCGAAAGGCGCGTGAGAGGGGTCACATTCTCGAGGGTCTCGCCGTTGCATTGTCC
>Ga0255099_1001084_pt1 | contig 9930 bp, 9 predicted proteins | sample Colum_Colum_RepA_2_FD_188451 | JGI IMG/M metagenome (GOLD analysis project Ga0255099, IMG submission 188451) | Freshwater microbial communities from Columbia River, Oregon, United States - Colum_Colum_RepA_8d | ecosystem: Environmental > Aquatic > Freshwater > River | place: USA: Oregon...
AAAGGATTACGCCGCGGCCACCAGTGCATTGGATCAGCTTTCCTCTGAGCATCCCAAGCACCCGCTCGTGGTCGATTCCTACTCTTTCGGGGAAGGCGATGCCAAGGTTTCCAAACCCCTTGCCACCCTCCTCCGCGAGCGCATCAAAGGTGTGAGCGACTGGCGTGCAGCCAACCAGGACCAGTTCGTTAATGCAGAACCGCCGGCGGATGCGCCACGCATTGCCATCACAACCGACAAGGGTGTGATTGAAGTGGCGCTCTACACGGACAAAGCCCCCAAGCATGCACAGAACTTCCTCAAGCATGTGAATGAGGGTTACTACAACGGCACCAAGTTCCACCGTATTGCCGCAGGCTTCATGATTCAGGGCGGTGACCCCAACACCAAGGCTGATTCAGGCAAAGACGCCAGCACTTGGGGCCAAGGAGGGCCTGACTACAAGGTGGACCGTGAAGAGACGGGCCTGAAGCACTTCGAGGGCTATCTGGCAGCGGCCAAGATGGGCGCAGATGTCCAGAGCTCAGGCTCCCAGTTCTACATCACCGTGGCAGATGCCAATCACCTGGATGCAGGGTATGTGGTGTTTGGTAAAGTGACCTCGGGACTGAACATCGCCAAAGAAATCTCCAAGGCCGAATTGGCCACAGGCACCGTGGATCGCCCGGCTGCTCCGGTCACCGTCATCGGAATGGCCAAGCTCTAACGCATTCTTGGGTCGTACATGCTGAGGGGGCAGCCAGTGGCTGCCCCCTCGGTGTTTTAGGAAAGTTCCACGTGGAACTAGATCGTGTCTTTGGGAGCGAGAATGCTCAGCAAGCGCTCCAAGTCGGCGCGATTGTAGTACTCAACCACAATCTGACCTTTGAAGCCGGGTTGATTCTGTAGGGAAACCTTAGTACCCAGCTTCTCCATCATGCGCAGCTCTAGGTCCTTCACCCAAGGCGGGCTGGCCGGGGTGATCGGGTCAGCTCCAGTCCCCGCGGATCCACCAGCACCGCGAGGGCGCAGAGTCTCGGCAACGGCCTTCTCCGTCTCGCGGACCGACAGCTCCTCGCGAACGATGCGGTTCAGCAACTGGGTCAAGTCTTGCTCTGTAGGCAACGCCATCATGGCCTTGGCGTGCCCCATACTAATCAGGCCCTTTTGGATGGCACTCTGAATCGTCTCAGGTAGATCCAGTAAGCGTAGGAAATTGGCCACCGACGAGCGCTTGAGGCCCACCATGTCGGCAACTTGCTCCTGAGTCAGAGACAGGGTCTGCATCATCTCGCGAAATGCAGTCGCTCGCTCGATGGGATCTAGGTCCTGGCGCTGGACGTTCTCCACCAACGCCAATTCAAGCATCTGGTCATCCGGAATGTCTGTGCGGACCACAGCGGGAATCGTAGTCTTGCCAGCGATCTGCGAAGCCCGAGTCCGACGCTCGCCTGAGACGAGTTCGAACTTGTCGCCCACAGGACGCACAACAATCGGCTGGAGCACGCCATGGCGCTGAATGCTAGCTACGAGCTCTTCCATGTGCGCAATGTCAAACACCTTGCGCGGCTGCTTCGGGTTAGGAATGATCCGATCCAGCGCAATCTCCTGGCCCGGTCCTTCCACACTGGTGGTCGGTTGCGGTGCAGCGCCCAGTAACGATCCCAAGCCTCGGCCTAAACGACGTTCCATATAGACTGTGTCCCTTTCGCTGACCAAACGGTAGGGATAGTCTGCCCGCCGCTCAAGCCTCGACCTACGCGACGGTCGTAAGTACCTGCAACCATGACCCTCACCCTCTACACACAATGGCTACGCCTGACCATGCGCCAACCTTGGTCGTGGCTAGGCATTGCATTGCTGGTTGGGGGAGAGTCGCTTGGCGTAAGTCGTTCTCAAGCAGTGCTTTGGGGCTGGACAGGATTCGGCGTAGGGCAGCTATTCCTACACATCTCGTTACGCAAGCTCGTAGGCGTTCCTAATCTGCCGGCCGTAGGCGCGAGCACGTTGTTAACATTTATGTTGGCAGCGGCGACCGGCTTCACCCATGGTGAACTCACCAGATCCGCCCCCACCGCACTGCATCTCACGGCCATGGGAATCACCCTGGCTTACATGCCCATTTCGACAGCGGCCCGTTCGTTCTCCTACTTGCTCTTGGCTCTGCTCGCGCCCACTCTCTCCTATAGAGTTGCACCTCTGAGATGGTTCGACGCCACACCGGACCCACTCGGTACGCACGGCTTCTGGATCGCAGGTGTCTGGGTCGTGCTAGCTCTCGCGGCTGCCAAATTTCATGAAGTACGGGATCCTCGGTGACATCCACGCGAACCTGTCCGCGCTCGAAGGTGCACTAGCACTCTTCGACCAGGCAGGCGTCGACATGGTTGTTTCCGTAGGGGATGTCGTGGGCTACGGAGCCGCGCCGCGCGAATGCATCCATCTTCTACGCCAACGAGAGGCGCGTGTCGTCCTTGGGAACCACGACGCAGCGGTGGTTGGGCTGATCGACACCGCAGCCTTCAACCCAGCCGCAGCATTTGCTGCACGCTGGACCAAAGACCAACTCAACGACGCAGAAGCTCACTACCTACGCCAGCTGCCCTTGGTCCTGCATCTCGACCATGCCAGCGTCGCGCACGCAACCTACGCACACCCGCAACACTTCGACTACATGCTCGATGCAACGCATGCAGACGAATCCTTGCGCCACATGCCGCAAACCGTGTGTTTCATCGGACACACACACCGCCCCATGTTGCTGGGCCGTCTGCGCGACGATCCAACGCGCACCTTCTGGACCACAGACACACGCGCGCACATTGATGAATGGCATCGTGTGCTCATCAACGTAGGCAGCGTAGGCCAACCACGCGATGATGATCCGCGCGCAGCAGCTGCCATCTATGACACGACGCGTGAAGAAGTGATGCTGCATCGCTTCGCCTACGACCTCGAACGGGAGCAACACCGCATCCTGCGTGCAGGATTGCCGCCCATTCTCGCCGAACGTTTGGCTCTGGGCTTCTAGCCCGGGATTTAAGTACCGCCCGCCAAGAAAACGTTTCCTAGCACGCACAACGCACTCATTTCGCTGCATTCGGCGACATGCACAAAGCGGCTCAGGGTGTTTCAAGAAATCGCATCTGCGCAGTCGATGCGTGGGGAACGGTAGCAACGCCGCACAACCCAAGTGTCGACCCCCTGACACGGAGAACTCCCATTTCTAACGAACGCTGTCTGGAGACTTATCTCCACGAGATCAACGAAGTATCGCTCCTCACTGCTGAAGAGGAGATTGCGCTCGGTCACCGCATCCAAGCTGGTGACCTCGAGGCACGCGAGCACATGATTCGCGCCAACCTGCGCTTGGTCGTGTCCGTCGCGAAGATGTACGCCGATCGTGGCCTCTCGCTGCAAGACCTGATCGCCGAAGGCAACATCGGCTTGATGAAGGCGGCCGAGAAGTTCGACCCGAACGCGGGCTGCCGCTTCTCAACCTACGGCACATGGTGGATCAAACAGTCGATTCGCCGCGCGCTCACCAACACGGTGAAGAGCGTGCGCGTGCCGAGCTACATGAACGAGATGATCTCGCGCTGGCGCGTTGTCAGCCAAGAGCTCACCTACTTGATGGGCCGCGCGCCCACGATCGAGGAAGTCGCCGAAGAGATCGGCATCCCTGAGGACAACTGGCCGCTCCTGCGTCGCACGATCCTGGTGACGGGCATGGGCCCGCAAGTGTCGCTCGATGTGCTCTCTGCCAATCAAGAGACGGTCGCACAAGACGACGACCAGACTCCGGACGAACAACTGCAAGACAACGACTTGCTGCGACGCCTAAGCGAACTGCTCAGCCAGATTGATGAGCGCGAAGCCACGATCCTGCGCTTGCGCTACGGCCTCGGCACACCGAATGGTGAAACGCTCACGCTGAAAGAGATTGGCAAGGTTGTCGGCCTGACGCGCGAACGCGTACGCCAGATTGAAGTGGACGCCTTGCGCAAGTTGCATGTCGTCATGGGCGGACGCGACTGAACGCAACCTGTGCGCTGCGTGCTACAACAGCAGCGTGCAAGCACCCGAAGGAACACCGCTGTATGTGCACTTGCCGTTTTGCGCGGCCAAGTGCCACTACTGTGACTTCTACTCGGTGCCCGCCGAAGGCCACGATCGCCACGCCATGGTGCAAGCGATCTTGGCCGAAGCACGCTTGCGTGCGCCGTTGCATCCGTCGCTAGTCTTCTTCGGTGGGGGAACACCCTCGCTTCTGGACCACGACGAACTGCGTGTGCTGCTCGATGGGCTCGACCAGATTTGCGGTTGGCGCAGCAGCAGCCTCGAGACTACAGCGGAGTGCAACCCCGAAAGTCTCGACAAGTCAAAGGCCGAAACACTGCTCGCGCTAGGTGTGCAACGCTTGTCGATCGGCTTTCAGTCGCTCGATCCCGCAACGCTACAACTCTTTGGGCGCGTGCATACGGTCGAGGACTCCTTCGCTGCCTACGCTGCAGCCCGCGCCGCCGGCGCCACGAATGTCAACATTGACATGATCTATGCCGTGCCCGGTCAAGACCCTGAGCAGTGGCAAAGCGACCTGTCAAAAGTACTTGACTTGGGTCCGGACCATCTATCGGCCTACAACCTGACCTTCGAAGAAGAGACCGTCTTCAGGCGTTGGCTCGAACAAGGCCGACTCCGGCAAAACAGCGAAGAACGCGAACTACGCTTCTTTGTTGAAACCCGCGCCGCGCTAGCCACGCGTGGTTTGGATGCCTACGAGATCTCGAACTTCGCGCGCACAGGCCGCGAGTGCCGCCACAACCTGAACTACTGGGCCAATGGTCCGTATGTAGGCCTCGGTCCCAGCGCTGTGAGTAAAGTGGGCGTGACGCGCAGCGGCAACATCAAGGCCATCGGCGCATATGTGCGCGGCGCACTCAGCGGTGTGCGTCCCAAAGCTTGGGAGGAGACACCTTCGCCGCTGCAACGCTTGGCCGAAACGTGGTGGTTGGGCTTGCGCACGCGCGCCGGCCTCAGTGCACACGAAGCCCGCGCACGCGCTGCATGCGAAGCCGACGACGCGGCCTTTCTCAACGAGGCACGCGCACTCGAACAACAAGGAGTGCTCGCGTGCACGAACGACACGTGGACGCTGACACCCAAAGGCCTGCCGCTCGCCGACTGGATCGCGAAACGCTTCCTAGCCTTAGCTGACTAGGGCGCTAGCCGACTCACTCAACGGCCCTCACTCACCAACCGGAAGACAAACCGTTGGTGGTAGACCAGCGCGGCTTCCTCACCTGTACGCGGTGTGAATGTCCATTGCCGTACAGCCGCCACCGCTGCTTGGTCCAAGCGCTCATAGCCGCTGCTCTTCGTGACGTGCACACGGCGCAGGCTTCCGTCCTTACCGACTTCGACGGCCAGCTCGACCGCGCCCTCCTCCTGCAGACGCTTCGACATCTCGGGGTACAGCGGGTCGCTGCCCGTGACCTTGCGCCGCGCCAAAGGACCCTTCGTAGGCTGATCCTGCGCAGGTGACTGCGAAGCCGACGGGTCCCCGGCACCACCAATCGTGGCCACCTCCGTCTCCTCAACGGGGTCATTGGCTCGGCAACCACCCAAGGCACACGCGAGCCACACGACCGCCACACGCAACAAGAGCAGAAGGGGAGGAGTCATGGGCAGCCCCAGCATACGATGACTAAGATGCTCCAACAGAGCCGCGCTCTACTCACGCCATGACCTACGCTGATCGTCTCGACGCTGCCATCGCTCGCCTCAAGAACCCGTGCTTGGTTGGACTCGACCCGCATGTGGACGCGTTGCCCGAAGAATTCGCGGTTGTGCGCGATCCCAGCGCACCGCGCGCCGCCAAGGCCGAAGCTTGCGCCAACTTCCTCAAAGGCATCATCGAGGTGGCAGCAGGACGTGTGCCAGCGGTGAAACCGCAGTCGGCCTTCTTCGAAATGTACGGGGCAGATGGGGCCAAAGCGTGGGAAGAGGTCGTGGCAGCCGCGCGTGCCGCTGGCCTGTTGGTCATCGGTGACGTCAAACGCGGGGACATCGACTCGACCGCCAAGGCGTACGCCAAGGCCTTCCTCGAGGGTTCGTCCCCTGAAGACCAGGGTTCGACCTGTGATGCCATCACGATCAACCCCTATTTGGGCGCTGACTCGGTGCAGCCGTTCCTCGAAACCTGCAGCCGCACCGGCACAGGCGTCTATGTGCTGGTGCGCACCTCCAACAAACACAGCGCGCTCTTCCAAGACCACGGCACGCCCCTATTGCACGAAAAGGTGGCCCTACACGTGGCCGAGTGGGGACGTCAAGTTATGGGCAACTGCGGTCTATCTTCCATCGGCGCGGTGGTCGGGGCGACCCACCCAGCGGAACTGGCGCGCCTCCGCAGCATGATGCCGACCACACCCCTGTTGATCCCCGGATACGGCGCCCAAGGCGCCGGCGCCAAGGATGTGGTCGGCGGCTTCCTTCCCGGTGGACGCGGCGCGCTGGTGAATAGCTCGCGCGGCATCTTGTACGCCTACAAACAACCGCGTTACGCCAGTCTCCATTGGAAGGACGCCGCCCGCGAAGCCATCCACGACATGGTGGCCGAAATCAGCGGTGCCCTCGCAACGCCATGAGCGTACGGCTCGAACACCTGCGCGCGGACATCTTTGACCCGTCTCCGCTGGCGCGTGCCGCCTTGTCGGGCCACCTGCCGCGCCATCTGCTCCGCGTGCCGCGCACCTTGGCGGAGTTGGAGGCACCTGCCGAACGATTCGAGCCAGACGACCGCGAGGAGATTGCAACCGCTCTCGAGTCGCATCTAGCCCTGCAAGCGCCGCATGTGGCGGTGCTGGACCAGATTCGCGCCCTGCGCCAGCCTGGTTCGCTGTGTGTGGTCACCGGCCAGCAACCGGGCTTTCTCGCTGCGCCGCTCTACAACGTGTGGAAGGCCTTGCACGCCATCCGCCTCGCGCGTGAGTTGACCCGGCATCTAGGCCGACCGGTGGTGCCCATCTTCTGGAACCACGCCGATGACCACGATGTGGCGGAGGTGCACCACGCACACCTGTTGAACGTCAACCTCGACATTCAAAAGGTCGGACTCGCCGGCATGTCCTCGGGGCGACTGCCGCTGTCGCGCGTCATCTTTGAGGAAGACAAGCATCGACTTGGCGCCGTGCGTGCTGCCATCGAGGAGCTCGTGCATGGCCAACCCTACGCGTCCGAAGCACTGGACATGTGCATGCCGCGCGCGGGCGAGAGCTTTGCCTCAGCCTTCACGCGCACACTCACCGCGCTGCTCGGCCCGCTGGGCTTAGTCGTGTTGGAACCTGACTGGCTGCGTCCGCGCTTTTCGCGTGTGCTGGCTGGTTTGGTCTTGTCCGATCCACTTGACGAGCTGCAACGCGGCACAGAAGCACTCAACGCAGCCGGCTTCCCCACGGCGATCGATCCCCACAACGCCGCGCTCGTCTTCCATCACGAAGAGAAGGGGCGACGCGCTTTGCGTTGCCAACGCGATGCCAACGGCCATGCGGAATGGCGCTACGACGGCGAAGATGGATCACGCACCTCCAGCGAACTGGCCGCGGAGATCGTGCAAGCACCGCTCGATTGGTCAGCGGGCGCCTTGCTGAGGCCACTCGTGCAAGACCTGGCCTTGCCTTGCATCGCGTACATCGGTGGTCACGGCGAACTGGCCTACCACGCGCAACTAGGAGCCATTCGTGCGGCTCTCGACTTGCCGCGGACACACTTTGTGCCGCGCTTGTCGTGCACTGTCGTCGATCCGCAGACGCGCCTCGCGCTGCACAAGCTGGGCGTGTCCACAGCCGAGATTCTGGCTGCCAAAGGTGCATGGGGTGTGCCCGAAGACATCACCGAAACACCGGCGGTCTTCGCGCGTCTGCGTGCCGTCGCCTTGGAAGCGGAGCGCGCATTGGATGGTTGCCGCGACGATGTCTCGCTCCTGGACAAGGGCCTCGCGGTCCACTTGAAGCGCCTCGGCGATCAACTGCGCAAGAATGTGGAAGAGATCGTCGTGAAGGCCGAGCGCGTGCAGCTCAACAAGAGTGGCAAAGGTCGCCGGCATGAACGCCGCGTCAACAACGCGCTGGTACCGCGAGCTGTGCCGCAAGAGCGTTTGCTGGGTCCGCTCCAAACTCTCGCACGCTTTGGCACGGACTGGCTCGTCGAGTTCAGCCACGAGATCGATCCATTGCCGAGCACGCATGTGGTGCTGCACTTAGGCCCTGACGCCAGTGACGATACGCCTGCAAGGAGTGATGCATGAAGCTCGATGTACTCGTGGTCGCAGCTCACCCAGATGACGCCGAGATCTGTGTAGGTGGCACGTTGCTGCTGGCCAAAGCAGCAGGTAAGCGCATCGGCATCGTGGACATGACACGCGGTGAGATGGGCACACGCGGCACGGCCGAGGATCGTGCGCGAGAAGTCGCCGCCGCCAACGCGCTGCTGCAACTTGATGTGCGCGAGAACCTGGAGCTGCCGGATGGTCGCGTGCAGGACACACTCGCCGCGCGGGAGAGCCTCGCCGCGCTCTTTCGCCGCTACACGCCGGATGTCGTGCTAGCCCAGCACGCGATCGACCACCATCCCGACCATGCCTGCACAGGTCGCATTGCTCGCGAGGCATGGTACTTGGCCGGCTTGGCGCGACTCGCCCAACTTACCGGCGGGGGACAACCGCACCGCTCCAAGCGCTTCTACCACTACATGGGCCATGTACCCTTCGACCCGACCTTCGTGGTCGACATCGGGGCGGTGTGGGAACAGAAGCGCGCCTTGGTCGCGTGCTTCGAAAGCCAACTGCAACCCCAAAGCGCCCAGGACGACGGCCGCCACTTCCTCTACGGCTCGGACATCCAGCAACGCATGGAAACGCGCGCCCGCTTCTACGGCGAGCGCATCGCCGCGCGCTGGGGCGAACCGTTGCTCGCATCAGGACCTTTGCCCTGCTTCGATCCGCTTTTGACCTGTTAGAATCGCGGGCTGCACACCATGCGCCGCATCGCGATCATCAATCAAAAGGGCGGGGTCGGCAAGACGACCACGACCGCCAATCTCGGCGCTGCCTTGGCGCTGCAAGGCCGACGCGTCCTTGTCATCGACATGGATGCGCAAGCAAACTTGACACTGGCACTGGGCATCGAGCCCGACCCGTCAAAGCCCAGCAGCTACTCTGTGTTGGCCGGCACGGCGACGGTGGGCCAAGCGATCGTGCCCACCGCGATCCCCAACCTCCGCCTGTTGCCCGCCAACATTGACTTGTCAGGCGCCGAGCTCGAACTCGCCAGCGCCATGGGTCGCGAGTTCGTCTTGCGCGATGCGTTGACCGAATGGAACGACAGCGAACGCACGCGCACGGGTCGCGATGGCGCGGACTATGTGCTGTTCGATTGCCCGCCGAGTCTTGGTCTCTTGGCCATCAACTCGCTCTCATCGGCTGGCGAAGTGTTGATCACTCTGCAAACCGAGTTCCTCGCCTTGCAGGGCATGAGCAAGCTCGTTGAAGTCGTGCAGCTGCTCAAGAAGCGCCTCAACCCCGAGCTGACGATCACAGGGATCCTGCCCTGCATGTACGACTCGCGCAAACGCCTCGCACGCGAGGTCCTGCACGAGATTCGCTCGTACTTCAAAGGCCAAGTGCTGCCGGTGTCGATCCGCAGCAACGTCAAGCTCGCCGAGGCACCCTCCTACGGCAAGACGATCTTCTCCTACGCCGCCGACTCGAGCGGTGCGCAGGACTACATGGCCGTCGCTCAACAGTTGATCGAACGCGAAGGCCAATGGCCGGCGCTGGCAGGCTTGCCCAAGTTCGATCCGCAAGCGAAGGCTCCTCTCGACGCCGAAGCGCAAGCCAAAAAGGAAGCGCGCAAGGCTGTGCGCCCGCCGCCCCCGCGCAAGAAGGTACCC